>Ga0182013_10002820_pt1 | contig 22351 bp, 18 predicted proteins | sample 612S2MmetaG_FD_120487 | JGI IMG/M metagenome (GOLD analysis project Ga0182013, IMG submission 120487) | Permafrost microbial communities from Stordalen Mire, Sweden - 612S2M metaG | ecosystem: Environmental > Terrestrial > Soil > Wetlands > Permafrost | place: Sweden: Stordalen | collected... | reverse complement strand
ATCCGCAAGACGCGCAGCATTGACGACTCGGTGGAATTTTTCAGCGTCCAGCGCTCGCAGGAATCCATCGCGCGTTGCGACATCGCGGTTCTCGTTTTGGACGCCGAGGCCGGGATTCTAGAGCAGGACAAAAAAATCGCCGACCACATCGTCGAAAACCGCCGCGCCTGCATCCTGGTCGTGAACAAATGGGATTTGTTCGAGGAAAAAATCCGTCAAAAACGGAAAGATGAAATTGCCTCGCGCGAAATAAAGGAAAACCGTTCCGCGCCGAAGGTGATGACGACACTCGGGGAATTTGCGGAATGGGTTCAGGAAAAATTATTTTTCCTCGATTATGCGCCCGTGATTTTCACTTCGGCGAAATCCGGTTTTCATCTGGATCGCTTGCTTGAAGCAGTCCGCTACGTAGCCGCGCAGTTGCAGCAAAAAGTCCCGACGGCGATTTTGAACCGCACATTGCACGATGCCGTTGAAAAGCGCCAGCCCATCACGCCGCAGGGGCATCGCCTGAAATTTTTCTACGCCACAGAGGTGCGTCAGGCGCCGCCGACGTTTCTGCTGTTCGTCAACCGCGACGAACTGTTTTCCGATCAATACAAAAAATATCTCGGCGGCGAATTGCGCAAGGCGTTCGGCTATGAAGGCTGCCCCATCGTGCTGGTGCCGAAAGCGCGCCCGAAAACCGTCGAGCCGATCCGGAAATTCAAGCTGACGCAGAACAAGGCGTTGGGCAGGGCCGACGCGCACCGCGCGGCGCGTCACGAACGCTATTCCCGCAAACCGAAGAAAAAGTTGCGCTGAAATCTTGTTCACAGGGGCGAATAAGTGGTCTCTTTTTCAAACGGAGCGCGGAAATCCTGTTGATTTCATTTGCGAATATCTTCTTTGCAACTTTTTTGCAAAATTTTCTTGCAACCACAACATATTGTGTTTAGAGTCTGTCCGTTGCCTACTAAATGGGGTTTCGCTCAAAATGAAGCGGTTGACGAAAACCATGTAAACAGGCAAAAAGTTTGAATTTCCCGACCGGTTTTCAGTTATGAGACGGTCGGGTGCTTTGTCTGAAAATAAAATCTCAACCGCTTGGAAAGGGAAACCCATGATTGACGCACGAGAGGAAGTTTTGGCCCCGGCCCCGAAAGCCGCCCATCGCCGCACCGCGAAAGTTTCGCCGGCGCGGGAAACAAAATCACAAAAAGGACTGGCCAAAAAATCGGTTTCCATTGAGCGCATTTTCAGCGATGCCAAAGTCAAGCCATTCGACCAGATCGAATGGGACAAGCGCACCGCCGAAATCACCGACGACGCGAACAAGGTGATCTTTAAGCAGGAAAACGTCGAGGTGCCAAAGTCGTGGTCGGTGCTGGCGACAAAAGTCGTTGTCTCGAAATATTTTTATGGCGAGCAAAATACTTCCGAGCGCGAAACTTCCGTGCGCCAGCTCATCCACCGCATTTCGCGGACAATTGCGGATTGGGGAATTGCAGACGGTTATTTCAGCAAGGCGGACGGCGAGATTTTTTATGACGAGCTGACATGGCTTTGCGTGAACCAATACGGCGCATTCAATTCGCCGGTGTGGTTCAACGTCGGATTGTTCCCGCAATACGGCATCGGAAAAAAATCCGGCAAGGGCAACTGGTTTTACAACCGCAAAACCGGCGAGGCCGAGCGCGCCACGTCGCAATACGAATATCCGCAGGGCAGCGCGTGCTTCATCCAGTCCGTCAAGGACGAGATGGAAGACATCATGCGCCTTGCTTCCGCCGAGGCGATGCTTTTCAAATACGGCTCCGGCACCGGCACGGATTTATCGCCGCTGCGTTCTAGCCGCGAGAAATTGAGTGGTGGCGGACGTCCCAGTGGCCCGATGAGCTTTCTGAAAGTTTACGATCAAGTGGCCAATGTTGTTAAGTCCGGTGGCAAGACGCGTCGCGCGGCCAAGATGAACACGCTGCGCGACTGGCACGGCGACATCGAGGAATTCATTGACGCCAAACAAAAGGAAGAGAAGAAGGCATGGGCGTTGATTGAGCAAGGTTACGACGGCAGCTATAACGGCGACGCCTACGGCAGCGTGATGTATCAGAATGAAAACCTTTCAGTCCGCGCCGGCGATGAATTCATGCAGTCCGCGCTTGCTGGCAAGGAATGGTGGACGCGCTCCATTACGACCGGCAAGCCGCTGGAGAAAAAGGACGCTGCGAAGCTACTCTACAAGATTGCCGAAGGCACGCACATTTGCGGCGACCCCGGAATGCAATACGACGGCGCGATCCACAAATGGCACACCTGCAAAGGCACGGAGCCGATTCACTCTACGAATCCATGCAGCGAATATGTTTTCATCAACAACACTGCGTGCAATCTTGCGTCGCTGAATTTGATGAAGTTCAAACGCGAAGACAGCAAGTTTGACGTGGAGCGTTTCAAGGCCGCCGTCCGTATTTTCATCACAGCACAGGAAATTCTAGTGGACAATGCGAGCTATCCGACCAAGGACATCGCCGAAAACTCCCACATCTTCCGCACGCTCGGACTCGGCTTTGCCAACCTCGGTTCGCTCTGCATGAGCTACGGTCTGCCTTATGACAGCGATGAAGGCCGCGCGCTCGCAGGCGCGATTACTTCGATCATGACCGGCCACGCCTATGAGCAGAGTGCCGAAATTGCCGCGAACATCGGCGCATTTGCCGGTTATCGTGACGCGCGTTGCGCCCACGTTTCCAAGCCACTTGCGAAGGATAATGTGGATTCGATGCTCGGCGTCATCAAATTGCATCGCGAGGCCGTGGAAGAAATCCAGCCGAGCGCGGAATTCAATTATCTCAAAATCGAGGCGCGCAAAACTTGGGACGGCGCGCTCGCCAAAGGCAAGCAGCACGGCTATCGCAACGCGCAAGTCACCGTGCTCGCGCCGACGGGAACCATCGCGTTTCTGATGGACTGCGACACGACCGGCGTCGAACCCGACATCGCGCTCGTAAAATACAAACTGCTCGCCGGCGGCGGCATGTTGAAAATCGTCAATCGCGGCGTGCCGGACGCGTTACGTCGGATGAAATACAGCGAAGCAGAAGTTAAAAGCATCATCGCACATATCGAGAAGCACGACACGATTGAAGACGTCGAGGAAAATGGGAAAACTATTTCCAGCGGTCTCAAGCCGGAACATTTGCCCGTGTTCGATTGCGCGTTCAAGGCTCATAAAGGCAAGCGCAGCATCGGTTATCTAGCACATCTGAAAATGATGGCCGCCGCGCAGCCGTTCATCAGCGGTGCCATTTCCAAGACTGTCAACATGCCGAGCGCCTGCACCGTTGAGGAAGTCCGTGACACTTACGTTCAGGCGTGGAAAATGGGGTTGAAATGCGTGGCGATTTATCGTGACGGCTCGAAGCGTTCCCAGCCACTCAACACCAAGAAGACCAACGAAGGCGGCGACAAAACTTCCGCGCCAGACAATACCGTGCTCGAAAACCGCATTAAGGAACTTGAAGGTGTGGTTGCCAAACTGCGCAGCGAAGCAGGCAAACCCTTGCGCCGTCGCTTATCCGATACGCGCCAGGCGCTCACACACAAATTCAACATCGCCGATCACGAGGGTTATCTCACGGTCGGTCTTTTTGAAGACGGTCAGCCCGGCGAACTGTTCATTACGATGGCCAAGGAAGGCTCGACCATCGGCGGTTTGATGGACAGCATCGGCACATTGACAAGCATGGCGTTTCAATATGGCGTGCCGCTGGAGGCGCTCGTCCGCAAGTTTGCGCACCAACGGTTCGAGCCGAGCGGTTTTACGAAAAACGCCGAGATTCGCAATGCTTCGTCCATTACCGACTACGTTTTCCGCTGGCTCGCGCTGCAATTTGTCCCCGGCTACCGCGAAAGCCTCAATGTCGCCCGGACGCAGCCCGAACTCGCCATGCCCGGCCTGCTCGAGGAGATGAAAAAAAAAATAAACCGGCCGGTGCCTGAACTGCCCATCTCCGAGGACACGGATGTTCTGGAGGTGCCTGAAACCAGCAATGGCAATGGTCACGAGGATTCCCGCCTCACCCTCACGAGTTCGTTTCAAAATCAGGGTGACGCACCTACCTGTCCGACTTGTGGCCATGTCGCCGTTCGCAACGGCGCGTGCTACAAATGTTTGAACTGTGGGGAGAGCCTCGGCTGTTCTTGATTCTCAGGAACCGAGTCGGAAACAGGCTGGAGGATTTCGATTCTCCGGCCTGTTTTGTTTTCGCGCGCTTGTTTCCTTGGGCGGACGCGATTATGTTTCGGTCATGAGCGAAAACACTTCCTTCACACGCGAAGATCCATGGCGCATTTTTCGCATCATGGCCGAGTTCGTGGACTCATTTGAGACGCTTTCAAAATCCGGTCCGGCCGTGACAATCTTCGGCTCCGCCCGGACGAAACCAAGCGACAAGTATTATCGCGCTGCGCACGACATCGCCAAAGGTCTCGCCAAACATAATCTGGCCGTCATTACCGGCGGCGGGCCGGGCATCATGGAGGCCGCCAACAAGGGCGCGATGCAGAACGGCGGCAAATCCATCGGCCTTAACATCGAACTGCCTCACGAGCAGGCCGGTAATCGCTATGCGAACGTTCCGATTCATTTTCACTATTTCTTTTCGCGCAAAGTCTGCTTTGTGAAATATAGCCTGGGTTTCATCTATATGCCCGGTGGTTTCGGCACGCTCGATGAATTATTTGAAGTTGCCACACTCGTGCAGACCCAGCGCATCCCGCAATTCCCGCTGATTCTGTTTGGGCGCGAATACTGGAAGGGCTTGATGCAATGGATGAAAACCGAGTTGGAGGACAAGCACGGCTATATCAGCCATGGCGACCTCGGCCTGCTGAAAGTCACCGACGACGTGAACGAAGTCATCGAAATCATCCGCGACTACGAACGTCGTGTCGGTTCGCCCGCCACGCCGCCGAAGGCGTTTGCTTAACCATGCCAGATTTTTACATGAAATTGACCAACGACAACTATGTCATTTTGATTGGCACAAAATTATTTACCGAACGCTATCACCGCGACAAAACCGGTTGGTTGAAAGTTTCTGCGCGTGGCCGAACGTTTCGGATGACCGCCGAACAGGTTCTGAATCACGTCCTGCCCGCTCTGGCTGGCGTCAAACCATGCCTGACCATCAAAGTCGAACACCAAGGTCAATGCGCCCGCTGATCCAGGAAATCCAGACCGCACATACGCCCGAGTCGCTCGTCGAAAATCTGCGCGGCGAAAATGGAATTATTTTGCTGCGGAGCAATTCCTTTGACTCGCCTCAAGCTCGCTATTCATTTGTCGCCGCAAATCCATTTCTCATATTCCGTTCCTTCGGCTCGCGCTGCGAAATCTCCAACTACCAACTTCCATCTCACATTTCCCAAATTCAGTTTTGCAATCCATGGCATTTGCTCGACAGCCTGATGTCGCGCTTTGAACTGCTCGACGAAATTGATCTGCCGTTCCCGCTCGGAGGTGCGTTCGGCTACTGGGGTTACGACCTGAAAAATTTTACCGAGCCGAAGCTGCCGCGTCGCGCCGTCAACGATTTGGAATTGCCCGATTGCCACGTTGGTTTTTATGACTCCATCATCGTTTTCGACCATCGCCTCGGCAAAGTTTGCATCGTTTCAACCGGAATAAATGCCGACGGCTCGCGAAGCGAAAAACGCGCGCAAGGACAGCTGGAATTTTGGCGGGCGAAGTTGCAAATGCATACTCCTAATTGTCAGCCGGTGTCCGATTCACGATTCACGATTCACGATTCAACGATTGCCTCAAACTTTACCCGCGCCGATTTTCTCGCCGCCGTCGAGCGCGCGCAAAATTACATCCGAGCTGGCGACATTTACCAAGTCAACATTTCGCAACGGCTTACGGCACAAAGTATTTTTTCTGGCTGGGAATTCTTTGAAAAATTGTCCGCTGTTTCGCCCGCGCCGTTTTCCGCATTTCTCGATTGCGGCGAATTTCAAATCACATCCTCCTCGCCGGAACAATTTCTGCGCATGAGCGGTTCACACATTGTCACGCGCCCCATCAAAGGCACGCGTCCGCGCCATGCGGATCCGACGCGCGATGCGCAGCTCGCCTATGAGTTGCAAACGAGCGCCAAGGAACTTTCCGAACTGGTGATGATCACCGACTTGCTGCGAAATGATCTGGGCAAAGTCTGCGAATTCGGTTCGGTCCAAGTACCGGAGTTGGCCAAGCTGGAAAAATTTGCGCAAGTGCAGCATCTGGTTTCCACGGTTGAAGGGCGGTTGAAAAAGGACGCGACGCATTTTGCCGCGTTCGCTTCGTGTTTTCCAGGAGGCAGCATTACCGGCGCGCCGAAATTCCGTGCGATGGAAATTATCGACGAACTGGAGCCGATGTCGCGCGGTCCATATTGCGGCGCGATTGGCTATCTTGGTTTCAATCGCGAAAGCCAGTTGAGCATCGCCATCCGCACGGCAATCTGCCGCGACAGCGTGGTGCATTTCAATGTTGGCGCGGGCATCGTGGCTGATTCCAATCCAGAGGCGGAATATGAGGAAACGTTGGCGAAGGCGCAGGGTTTATTTGCAACGCTGGGTTCGGAAGCTGGGGTTCAAGCTGCTGCTTGCCTGACCGAACAGGCCAGAACTTGAAGCTCGCAATTTTCTCCTCGCAGAACGGTCGCGCTTCGGGTAATTGAAGCGGCATTAGGAATTGATTCAATCATGGTTTTTCTCAACGGGAAATTTTTATCTGAAGCCGAAGCCGTCGTTCCCGTGAACGACCGCGGTTTCATGTATGGCGACGGTTTGTTCGAGACGGTGCGTGTCGTCAATGGCAAACCGTTCCGCTTCGCGCAGCATCTGGAGCGCATGACGCGGGGCGCCGATTTTCTGAAAATCAAGCCGCCGTTCGCGCCGAAGGAATTGGAAAAATTGGCCGCGCAGCTCATTGAACAAAATAAAATGCCCGACGCGATGCTGCGCGTGATGCTGACTCGCGGGCCGGGAGAACGCGGGTATGGTTTCAACGGCGAAAGCCAACCGACCGTCGTGATGACGTTGCACGCCGCGCCATCGCTGGAAATATCAGTTGAATGGAATCTGATCACGTCGTCGTTTCGGATTCCTTCGAGCGATGCTCTTTCTTCATTTAAAACCAACAGCAAATTGCTTCACGTCATGGCGCGCGCCGAGGCTGCGGAAAAAGGCGCGGACGAGGCGCTGCTCATCAACACGAATGGCGAGGTTGCTGAAACGACGAGTGGAAATCTATTTTGGATTTATCAGGACAAAATTTGCACCGTGCCAACGGGGCGCGGTGTTTTGCCAGGCATCACGCGCGCCATCGTGCTGGAGATTTGCCAGGTGATGGGTTTGCAGACGAACAAGCGCGTCATCAAACCGGAGGCATTGCGAAATTCTCGTGGTATTTTCGTGACGCAAAGCGCGCTGGGGATTGTTCCGATTTCTGCTTTTGACGGTGAGCCTGTAGAGCCATCGCCGCTTGTGGACCAGATCGCCCGTGCTTACCACGAAATGCTTATGAAGGGCTGAAGTTTCAAAATCATCGTCATCCTCATTCTCAAAATTTAAGGACGAGGGTGACGATGAAGGAAGAGAATGACTTGAAACCTTTAATTTGAAACACGAAACTCCATTCGTGCCGCGCCAGCCCAATTTCCAAACACTTCATGCCCGCCGCAAAAAACGCGGCGGTGGATTTGGCTGGCTTATTATTCCGATCCTGATTGCCGGAGCTGTTTGGTTTTTCTGGCGGCAAGAGCATCAGCAGAAAATCATCCGTGCGCCTGCGGCGGCAATTGTGCCGGTCAAACCGCAGCCGAAACCGATTGTAGTCGCTCGTCAATCGCCGTCGGATTTTCCGCGCCCCGTGCTTGACGTGCTGGAAGCGCAGATCGCGCTGGCGCGGCGCGGAATTTCATCGGGTTCAATTGACGCGGCGATCGGTTCGCAGACACGCGCGGCCATTTCAGTTTTTCAGCAAATTGAAAATTTGCCGCTGACCGGAAAGCTGGATTCTGACACGCGGGAAAAATTAACGCTCGATGCACCTGTATTGACAAGCTATGTCGTCACCACAAACGACCTTGCGCGATTGCAACCGCTTGGAAAAACGTGGCTGGAAAAATCGCAGCAGTCCGCCTTGGATTATGAAACGGAACTTGAACTGGTATCGGAGAAAAGTCATTCGCATCCGCTGTTGATTCAAAAGCTGAATCCAAATATTAGTTGGACAAATATTTCGGCCGGGACAATTCTTAAAATCCCCGATGTGAACTATCCAGAAGCAACTGACAAGGCGGCATTCGTCATCATTCATTTGTCAGACAGGTTTCTCGAGGCCTTCGACGGAAACACAAATCTGCTGGTGCATTTTCCGTGCACCATCGCGGCACGTTATGATAAACGTCCCGTTGGGGAATTGCATGTTGTAGTCGTTGCGCCTAATCCCAATTACACGTTTGACCCGGAACTTTTTCCGGAATCTGGCGAGACGCAAAAACTGGTTTTGCCGCCGGGTCCTAATAATCCAGTGGGCGTGGCGTGGATTGGTTTGGACAAGACTGGTTATGGCATCCACGGCACGCCCGCACCGGAACAAATTGGGCGCACGGAGTCGCACGGCTGTTTCCGGCTTGCGAACTGGGATGCGGAATATTTATTGAAGCTGGCGTGGATTGGAATGCCGGTGGAAGTCGAGCAGTGACGGATTAATGTTGCAGACAACCGTCTACAGAGCTAGTGTCATTTAATAACCTCCGGTAACGACAACTTATGGATATTCAGACGAAGGAAATGGCGGACCTTGAGTCCGAACACAGTTTGCTCCGCACATTGATTAACAATCTGCCCGACATTATTTTTGCAAAAGACCTTCAAAGCCGGTTTATTCTCACAAATACGGCTTGCGCCCATCAACTTGGAGCCGATTCGGTGGAGGAAGTATTGGGGAAAATGGATGTGGATTTTGTGTCGCCGGAACTTGCATCCCAATATATGGCCGATGAGCAGGCTTTAATGCGTTCGGGCCAGCCGGTGACAAAAGAGGAGCTTACTCAGAACAAGGAAACGGGCGAAATACGCCGCTCTCTAACCTCAAAAGTTCCATTGAAGGATCATACCGGCAAAGTCATTGGGCTGATAGGCATTGCGCGGGACATCACCAAGCTCAAGCGCACCGAGGAGTCCCTTGCCCGCGAACGCCAGCTTCTCCGCACGCTGATTGATAATCTGCCTGATTGCATTTACGCGAAGGACGCCGAGGCTCGTAAAATCATGGCCAATGCCGCTGATCTGAAAAATCTTGGCTGCAAATCCGAGGCCGAAGCCATCGGCAAAACAGATTTTGATCTTTTCCCAAAAGAAATCGCCGCCAAATTTTTCGCGGACGACCAATCTGTACTGAAGGATGGAAAACCGGTCATCAATCGCGAGGAGAAGGCCGTTTTGCAGGATGGCGAAACGCGCTGGCTGCTTACGTCAAAAATTCCATGGCGCGACGCCTCTGGCAAAATCAACGGACTTGTCGGCATCGGGCGCGACATCACGGAGAAAAAAAATCTCGAGGCGGAAGTCCTGCGCGCCCAGCGCATGGAAAGCCTCGGGCGCCTGGCAACGGGCATAGCGCATGACCTCAACAACACCCTCGCGCCGGTTTTGATTTCCGTAGAACTGCTGCGCCAGAAGCTTCAGGACGCGGACAGTTTGCATGTGCTGGCTGCAATCGAGGCCAGTGCCCGGCGGGCGGCCGACACCGTCAAACAAGTGTTGTCTTTCAGCCGCGAGGCGGAGGGCCGCCGGACATCCGTCAATCCCTGCCGTCTTGCCGAAGGCGTTGTTCTAATCATCAAACAGACTTTGCTCAAAAATATCCGCATTGAAACGCAAATTGCTGAAAACCTCTGGTCCATTCTCGGCAACCCCCTTCAATTGCACCAGGCACTGCTGAACCTCTGCACCAATGCCGGTGAAGCCATGCCGGAAGGAGGCCAGTTGACGCTAGCCGCGCACAATTTCACGGTGGACGCCCACTTTGCCGAATTGCACAACGGTGTCGGCGCTGGGCCGCATGTCCTGTTGGAAGTTTCAGATACAGGTGGTGGAATGGCACCGGAAGTGCGTGAAAGGATATTCGAGCCATTTTTCACCACCAAGGAACTGGGCAGGACAAACGTTGGCATGGGATTGTCCACCGCCCTTTCCATCGTCAAAGGCCACCACGGCTTCATCCTCGTAAAAAGCGAAATTGGCAAAGGCTCCACGTTTCAGATTTATCTGCCCGCACTACCGGACGGCGGCGAAAAGCACGCCAGTTAAACTCCATATCGCTAGTCGGCGGCCAATTCCAAAATTGCACTTAAATTATCATTGCCCGCGCGCGCGGTTTGCCGTAGCAATTGTCAAACTTAACGAAAGGTAAATTATGACAACTGGAATTATGCTTGCAGAACCGTCAACCGTGGCGCTGGTCGGTCTGGGTTTTATCATCGTAATCGTGGTGCTGGCGCTGTTCATCGGCCTTTTCGTGGTGGGCGTTTATAACAAGCTCGTCACGATGCGCAACCGCTACAAAAACGCCTACGCGCAGATTGACGTGCAACTCAAGCGCCGCTACGACCTGATTCCGAATCTTGTCGAGACAGCCAAGGGCTACATGGCGCACGAACGCGGCACGCTCGAAGCCGTCACCGCCGCTCGCAACATCGCCTACGAAGCTTCAAAAACGGCGGCGGCCAATCCCGGCGATTCGAGCGCGATAAAAAATCTCGCGTCGGCGGAAACCGGACTCGGCGGCACGTTGAGCCGTTTGATGATGGTGAGCGAGCAATATCCCGACCTGAAGGCGAACCAGAACATGATGCAGCTCACCGAGGAATTGACCTCGACGGAAAATAAAATTTCCTTCGCGCGGCAGGCTTACAACGATTCCGTGATGACCTACAACACCGACCGCGAAGTGTTTCCGAGCAATCTCATCGCCGGGATGTTCAACTTCAGCGCGGCGGAATTGTTCGTCGTGGACAAGCCGGAGCAGAAGGACGCGCCGAAAGTAAGCTTCTCATAAAGCTATGCCACGGCAATTGAAGCGAACTGCAAAGAAAGCTTTTGCTTGGCTGGTTGGATTTATATTTGTCATCTTCGGAATAGGATTGGTGACGGGTGTGGAAATCTACTGGGCGCGCGTGGTGATTCCAGAACGTGAAAGCCTTGGCACGGCGGTTTCGGTTTCTCCAGACAAACCTGAATCACAGAACAATGGCAAACTTATCCAGGTCGTCGGCTTATTGGGCGGGTCTGAAACGCTGACGGATTCCGAATTCAATGTCGCAGTTGACGCCTTGCGATTGCGCCGCCACGTGTGGATGTGGCAATGGGAGCAGGAAAATGTCCAAAGTAAATCATCGTATGGAGTGGAGGATTCTCACGGTAAAACGACGACCTTGTTAAATACGAAAACTTACAATTACATGGAGGTGTGGTCCGAAAAACTCATCAACTCGCAATCGTTTTACAATTCAGGCCACGACAATCCAACCGAAATGAAAATTCCCGCCCGTGCAGTTTCAGCGACAAAGGTATCTTTGGGCGCTTTTCTCCTTTCGCCGGAACTTGTGGAACAGATTGACAATTTTCAAACCGTGCCGATAAGCGATAAAAATCTTTCCAGCTTGGATTCATCTCTCCAAATGAAGACAAAACTCGACGGCGACGAAATTTATATTGGAACGGATCCAAAACAGCCCGCCATCGGCGATTTGAAAGTCAAATTTGAATATACGCCAGCAACAACGGTCTCAATCATCGCGCGGCAGGATGGCAATAATTTGTTGCCGTTTGCCGTCACAAAAACCGCCTCGGTCGCGCTACTCCAAGTTGGTTCTCATTCGATTCAGGACATGACTCATCAATTCAATTCGGACAATATGAAATGGCGGGCAGTCGCCTGGAGCATGGGATTGGTGGCGACTTTGGTTGGCGGCTTGATAATGTTAATTGTCAGAAAATCCAGTTGAAAGCTATGGATTTTTTTGCGCAACAGGAAAAGACCCGCAAAAAAACCAAGTGGCTGGTCCTTTACTTTATACTGGCAGTCGCGGCGATGATTGTCGCCGTTTACCTTGCGGCAATCCTGATTTTTTCCGGCGTTCAACTGCATCAGCATCGTTTCAACGAAGAACAGCCGCAGTTCGATTTGTGGAACGCGCAACTTTTTATCGGCGTCGCGCTCGGCACCATCGCCGTCATTTTAATTGGCAGCAGTTACAAAACCATGGCGCTCGCCGCCGGCGGCAGCGCAGTTTCGGAAATGATGGGCGCACGGCTCGTCAGTTCAAACACGGCTGATACGGACGAACGCAAGCTGCTCAACGTCGTCGAGGAAATGTCCATTGCCTCCGGCGTGCCCGTGCCGCAGGTCTATGTCATGGACGACGAGGACGGCATCAACGCCTTCGCCGCCGGCCACAAACCCGGCGACGCGACCGTCACCGTCACGCGCGGCTGCATGAAACTTTTGTCGCGCGACGAATTGCAAGGCGTCATCGGCCACGAATTCAGCCACATTCTAAACGGCGACATGCGGCTCAATCTGCGGCTCATGGGAACGATTTTTGGAATTCTCTGCCTTGCGATCATCGGTCGCGTGCTGTTGCAAACCGCGCGTGGCGGCGGGCGCAGTCGCGGACAAAATCCATTGCCCATATTGGGGCTTGCGCTGCTGATCATCGGTTACATCGGTGTTTTTTTTGGACGGCTCATCCAAGCCGCCGTCAGCCGTCAGCGCGAATTTCTCGCCGACGCCTCGTCCGTGCAGTTTACAAGAAACCCCGGCGGCATCACTGGCGCGCTGAAAAAAATCGGCGGCCTTGGCGAAAACGGTTCGCGCCTCGGCCATGCGCATTCGGAAGAATTGTCACACATGTTTTTCGGAAACGGTGTCAGCGAACCGTTCATCGGCCTGCTTGAAACACATCCGCCGCTGCCGGATCGCATCCGCGTCTTCGATCCGAATTTCGACGGGAAATTTCCCTACGTCCGCTACGACGGCCTCGACCAAGCGCCCGCAGAAAATTCCCGGCCAAGGCGCGCGCCGATGCCGAATCTTTTTGGCACGGTCATTGGCGGTGCAATTCTCGCGTCGGACCACAATGAAGGCCCGCCGGTCATCAAAACCCGCCACGTTTTGCCAAACATTGGCAATCCCACGCCGCTGCATTTGGAATATGCCGAGAAGCTGCGCGATTCGCTGCCGGATAATGTGAAGTCCGCCGCGCGCGAACCGCTCGATTCCGCCGCGCTAATTTTCGCGCTGCTTTTGAGCGCGGACGAAAAAGATCGCGCCGCGCAAATCACGGAAATCTCAAAACGCTTCTCGACGGAAGTTTCCAACAAGGCAGCCGCGCTGTTTCCCGACGTTGCCGCCATCGCGACCCACGCGCATCTGCCCGTCATCAATATAGCGCTTGGCGCGTTGAAACAATTAAGCTCGGGCGATTACCAAAGATTTTCGCAAACGATGCAATGGCTCATTGAAAGCGACGGCAAGATTGAATTGTTCGAATTCGTCCTGCAAAAAATTGTGCTGCGGAATCTGGATTCGCAATTCAACGGCCCGCAAAAAACCGTGGTCCAATTTTATACGATCAAGCCGCTGGTGACGGATTGCGCCGTGGTTCTTTCCGCGCTTGCAAACGTGGGCAGCGACGATGGCGCTGAAATTGAAAAAGCGTTCGAGACCGGCGCGCCGTATCTGCGCGCGCCGGATGGCATGGATTTAAATTTGCTGCCGAAGGAAAATTGCGGAGTGAGCGAAATTGATGCTGCGCTCAGCCGGCTCGCGCAAGCCGTTCCGATCATCAAGAAAAACTTGATTGAAGCCTGCATCCACGTTGTCGGCGCGGATGGCGTGATTGTGGAAAGCGAGGCCGAACTGCTTCGCGCCATTTCCGATACTCTTGATTGCCCGATGCCGCCATTTGTGGCAGCATCTTAGAAACAATCATGCAATTCACACGCAGGCATTTTATCAAGACGACCGGCGCGGCGGGACTGACTCTGGCTGCTGCCCCGGCCTTTTCAATCGGAGCGCCGTCGTCTGGCATTGACCGCCGCGCGCTCGTGCAACGGCACAATCCCGACATCGCCAAGCTCGACCCGTTTTCCGCCCTTTCGGTTGGCAACGGCGAGTTCGCGTTTACGGCGGACGTGACCGGTTTGCAAACATTCAGCGCCGAATGCGAAAAAGATTTTCCGCTCTGCACCATGTCGCATTGGGGATGGCATTCTTTTCCCGCGCCCGACGGAATTCGCCGCGAAGATTATCGCTTCAAGGATTTCGACGTCTATGGCCGCAAAGTCGGCTATGCGACAAGTTCGACCGGACAGGAAGCGTTGTTCAACTGGATGCGCGAAAATCCGCACGGCCTGCACCTGGGCCGCGTAGCGTTTGAATTGAAAAAGTCCGACGGTTCGGCGGCAACGCCGGACGACTTGAAAAATTGCCGGCAGGTTTTGGATTTGTGGAGCGGTTTGATTGACAGCCGTTTTGAATTTGAAGGACAGATTGTTCAAGTCCAAACCTGCTGCCATCCCGAATTGGATGCGATTGCCTTGCGCGTCGAATCGCCGCTGCTGGCGGATGGCCGGGTCAAGATCCTGATCGCCTTTCCCTACGGCTCGCCGGAAATGGCCACGGCGGACTGGACAAAGCCGGACCGGCACACGACGAAATTAAATCGTTCCGGCGAAAACCGCGCGGACTTCGGGCGGAAATTGGACGACGATGCTTATTTTGCCGCCCTGGAATGGTCGCGCGGCGCGGTGCTCGATCAAAAATCGGCGCATGAGTTTTTGCTGGCCGCCAATTCCGGCAGCCTGGAATTGGTCTGCGCATTTTCGCCGAAATCGTTGCCGGAAAAACTGCCGGGCTTTGGCGTCACGCAATCCGCGAGCGCCGCGCATTGGGAGAATTTCTGGAACAATGGCGGCGCGATTGACTTGAGCGCAAGCACCGATCCCCGCGCCCAGGAAGTGGAGCGGCGCATCGTCCTCTCGCTTTACAATACCGCGATTCATTGCGCCGGTTCGCTGCCGTCGCAGGAAACCGGGCTGCTGTTCAATTCATGGTATGGAAAATTCCACCTCGAAATGCACTGGTGGCACAGCGCCCACTTCGTGGCGTGGAACCGCTTTCCCTTGTTTGAAAACAGCCTCGGGCTTTACGAGCGCATCCTGCCGCTCGCCCGCGCCACCGCCGCACGTCAGGGCTACAGCGGCGCGCGCTGGCCGAAAATGATCGGGCCGGACGGACTTGATTCGCCGTCGCCCGTCGCGCCGCTCCTGGTCTGGCAGCAGCCGCATCCGATTTATTACGCGGAACTTTGCTACCGGCAGCAGCCGGATAAAAAGACATTGGAACGCTGGCAGGAAATTGTTTTTGAAGGGGCGGAGTTCATGGCGTCCTACGCGCACTTCGTCGAAGACCGGAAACAATTCGTCCTCGGCCCGCCGATGAAGACCGTTTCCGAAAACGCCGACACTTTGACGACCATCAATCCGACGTTCGAGCTGGCCTACTGGCGTTTCGGCCTGCGGGTTGCCCAGACCTGGCGCGAACGGCTTGGCCTCGCGCGCGATCCGAAATGGGATTTGGTCTTGAAAAACCTTTCGCCGCTGCCGGTGCAGGACGGGCTTTATCTGATGCAGGAAAACATGCCGGACACCTACACGAAATGGAACTGGGAGCATCCCGCGCTGCTCGGCGCGTTCGGGGTGCAGCCCGGCGACGGCGCGGACGCGGAAACAATGCGGCGAACCATCCGGCGCGTGATGGAAGTCTGGCAATGGGACCGTGCGTGGGGCTGGGATTTTCCGATGGCCGCGCTGGCCGCCGCGCGCTCGGGCGAACCCGGCCTGGCCGTGGATGCGCTGCTGATCAGCTCGGTTAAAAACCGCCGCCATCCGAACGGCCACATTTATCAGCGCGAAAATCTTCCGGCCTACCTGCCGGCCAACGGCGGACTGCTGGCGGCGACGGCGATGATGGCCGCCGGCTGGACCAACGGCCCCTCCACGGATGCGCCCGGTTTTCCAACCGACGGCAAATGGTCGGTGCGGCACGAAGGTTTGAAACAGTGGATGTGAGCAAAGTCAGATCAAACCTCGGCGGACTGTTTTTATTTGCCGCCATCCTCAGTCTCGCCGTATCGGCAAACTGCGCCGGGACGGATTCCGCATCGTTGCCGTCTGATGATTCCACAAACGAATGGAAACTGGTCTGGCATGATGAGTTCGACACAAACGGCCCACCGAATCCGGCGAACTGGAATTACGAAAACGGCTTCGTCCGCAACAATGAACTGCAATGGTATCAGCCGGAAAACGTCTTTTGCACGAATGGCCTCCTCGTCATCGAGGCAAGGCGGGAGCACAAGCCGAATCCCAGTTACGTCACCAACGTCGTGAATTGGAGGACGGGTCGCGAATGGATTGATTACACGTCCGCCAGCATCACCTCACGCCGGCTGCAAGAATTCACCTATGGCAAGTTCGAGATGCGCGCGCGCATCGACACGCGGCTCGGAAGCTGGCCGGCGTTCTGGACGCTTGGCGCGACACCGGGCATCGGCTGGCCCGCATGCGGCGAGGTGGACATTATGGAGTTTTATACCAACGTCGTCCTGGCCAACGTCGCCTACAGTCTCGGTGGAAAAGCCGTCTGGTCATCCCCCAGAAAATCCATCGCCGAACTCGGCGGCGATGCGTGGGCGAAGGAGTTTCACATCTGGACGATGGATTGGGAGACAAACAAAATTGACCTGCTGCTCGACGGCAGGTTGATGAACCATTTCAATCTTGCCACCGCCGATGGGTCGGATCGCGGCAACCCGTTTCATGCGCCGGTTTATTTCATCTTGAACGAAGCCATCGGCGGCACGCGCGGCGGCGACCCCTCGCAAACACAGTTTCCCATCCGCTACGAGATTGACTGGGTGCGCGTGTATCAACACGGTCGTTAGAACCGGAAAGTCACGCAGCGGTTAAAGCCAAATATCCCGTCTTGTGGATTCCGGTCGGATAACGTAGTCTTTGACACCCCATGCAGTCTAACCGGCGTGTTTTTTCGATGCGCTAATGGAAGGCGACGTGGGGCTGTTACAAGCAAAAATTAAAAACAAAAAAACCATATGAACATTAGCAAATTCACAAAAATCCTGCTCGGCGCAGTCCTGCTGACCGGCTCACTCGTTCAAGCGCAGGCGGACGACAAAAAGGTGGATCCCACTGGAACCTACATTTGGACCATGCCGGGCCGCAACGGTGGCCCGGATAGAACAAACACGCTGGTGCTGAAGCTGGACGGCGACAAATTGACCGGTAGCGTGGCATCACCCGGACGTGGCGGCGCGGCTCCCACGCCCGTTGACATCACCGACGGCAAGGTCACCGGCTCGGATATTTCGTTCAACGTGGTGCGCACCTTCAACGACAACTCTATGACGAACAAGTATTCCGGCACGATCGCGGACGGTTCCATCAAGGGCAAGATTGAATCCGAACGGAATGGCCAGCCCATGTCCCGCGATTGGAACGCCACGCTCCAGAAATAGCCCGGCGACACCATTTCAATTCAACATATTGCGCGCAGCCGAAAGGTTGCGCGCTTTTGTTTTCACCGCGACCGGCTATTCTCCACACGAATGTTTAGAACGATTCGCACGGCGGAATACTTCGAGTTGGTGGGGCTGTTTTTCATCCAATGGATGGCGATGAGCATCTGGTTCGTGCCGCTGGGACCGATTTTGGATGCGCATGGACTGGGCGCGATTAAGCCCTTCGCCTTCGCCGCATCGGCGGTGGCCGCCTTCGTTTCGCCGCTGATTTTCGGCGCGATGGCCGACCGCCACGCCTCGCCCGTGAAGGTCCTGCGCGGGCTGACCGCCGCGACCGCCGCCGCGATGCTGCTGGCCACGTGTAGCATCCGGCAACACTGGCCGCCGGGCGTAGTGCTGGTGCTAATCCAGTTGCTCATGCTCTGCTCCGCGCCCACGGCGAGCATCTGCACAAGCATCGTTTTTGCGCGCCTGAAAAACTCCCAGCGCCAGTACGGCCCAATCCGCGCCACGGGAACCTTCGGCTGGATGTGCGGCTGCTGGCTGGTGAGCGCGCTGAATGCGGACACCTCCGTGCTGGCGGGCTATGCTGGCGCAACCATTTGGCTCGCACTCGCGGCGTTCACATTTTTTCTGCCAGACGTGCCGCCGCCGAAATTTGCCGGGCGACCCACATGGCGGCAGCGCTTCGGGTGGGACGCCCTCGTGCTGCTGAAAAATCCTGATCACCGCGTCGTGTTCATCACCGCCGCGCTGTTCAGCATCCCGCTCGCGGCATTTTTTCCCATCACGCCGCTGCACCTGCAACAGCTCGGGTTCCAGCACACCTCCGCGTGGATGTCGCTGGGGCAGGTCAGCGAAATCATCGCCATGTTCACACTGGCCGGACTGTTCGCGCGGATGCGGTTGAAATGGATTTTTGCCGCCGGGCTGGGGTTTGGACTCCTGCGCTTCAGCCTGTGCGCTATGAACAGCAAGATGTGGCTGTTGCTCGGTGTGGGTCTGCACGGATTTTCCTACGCGTTTTATTTCATCACCGCTCAGATTTATCTGGACGAGCGCGTGGAACCGGCGTGGCGCACGCGGGCGCAGGCGCTGTTTTCCCTGATGACGAATGGCGTGGGCAACCTCATTGGCTACCTTGGCACGGGCTGGTGGTTTGCGGTGTGCGCGAAATCCGGCGGGACGCAATGGCCGCTGTTCTGGGGCGGGCTGGGGGCGGTGGTGGCAGTGGTGATGGTTTATTTTCTGGCTGCGTATCGGGGGAAAAGTTCACAATCGGCAACCAGAACAAATATTTATTGATGAGCAAATCGAAATCTCAATGGGACTTCGGCGAGCTGTTCACGCCGGAACAGACGCGCAAGGTCTTGTCCGTGTCGGAGCTGACACAGCAGGTTCGCGGATTGCTGGAGAAACAGGTCGGGTCAATCTGGGTCAGCGGCGAGGTTACGAACCTGCGGGCACAGTCTTCCGGCCACATGTATTTCACGCTCAAGGACACGGCGTCGCAGTTGAGCTGCGTACTTTTCAGCCGCGAGAAGGTGCAGCATCGCGAACTGCTCGCGGACGGGCAGAAGGTGTTGCTGCAAGGCGAGGTGACGGTATATGAGGCGCGCGGGCAATATCAATTGATTGTGCGCGCGGTGGAGTTGCAGGGCGTCGGCGCGCTGCAAATTCAATTTGAGAAATTAAAACAAAAGCTCGCGGCGGAGGGATTGTTCGCTCCGGAACGGAAACGTCCGCTGCCGGAATATCCGCAGCGCATCGGCCTCGTGACATCGCCGACGGGTGCGGCGATCCGCGACGTGCTCCATGTGGTGCAGCGCAGAAATCCGGGTCTGGAAATCATCCTTGCGCCGTGCCGCGTGCAAGGGCAGGGGGCGGCGGAGGAAATTGCGGCGGGGATTCGGCTACTGAATAAATTTTCTGTAGCGGCGGTCTATGACCGCCGATTATCTGACGACGATTTACGGCGGTCGCAGACCGCCGTTACAAATAAATTGGATTTAATTCTGATCACCCGCGGTGGCGGTTCGCTGGAGGATTTGTGGGCGTTCAACGAGGAAGCCGTGGCGCGCGCGATTTTTGAATCTGCCATACCCGTCGTGTCGGCTGTCGGGCATGAGATAGATTTCACAATAGCGGATTTTGTGGCGGACGTGCGCGCGGCCACGCCCAGCGCGGCGGCGGAAATTATCACGGAAGGAATGTTTGCGAGCCGCGAATTCGTGGTGGATGCGCCGCTGCGCCTGCGCCAGATCGCCCGGCGGCAACTGGCGCGCGCATCAGAAAATTTTGATTCGCTTACCGGAAGATTATCCCGGCTGCATCCACGCCGACGGCTGGACGAATCATTTCAGCGGCTCGACGATTTGCAGTCGGGCCTGCTGCGCGGCTTGAAGTCCGGCGTGCGCGGCCGCGCGGTGTCGCTGGAGAACCTGTCGGGAAGATTTCTGCGCGTCCGCCCGGCGCAGTTGTTGAAGCGGCGGCGGGAAACGTTGCGGCAACTGGAGCATCAATTGAACCTGCTCGGCCCGGAACAGGTCTTGTCGCGCGGCTACTCTATCACCACGGATGCGGCGAGCGGGGAAGTGCTGCGCGACGCGGCGCAGGTGAAAGCCGGGCAGAAATTAAAGACGCGCTTGAAACAGGGCGAAGTCATCAGCCGGGCGGAGAAGTGATCGGTATCCCTGTTGCGCTTGTGAAACTTTTCACTTGCTCCTGATCACCAAGATTGCTTATACTTCACGGCAAGCAAACGCCAGTGGGTATGAGCCCGGAACGTCCATCAGGGTCGTTGTTAAACCACGAGAGCAAACTTCATCAGCTTCCCGCGACAGACGAACTATACTCCGGCAGAGCCACGTTGGACGGCAGCCCATTTGCATTCCGTGACGGCGGAGCGGATTCCTGCCGCAGCGGAGTGACAATCCGGGACAGCGGAGTGAGCTTCCGTTTCAGCAGAGTGGCATTACGAATCAGCAGAGTAGCCTCCCGTTTCAGCGGAGTGACGTCCCGAAACAGCAGAACGGCAATCCGCCGCAGCGGAGTGGGTTTCCAATTCAGCGGAGTGAGCCTGCAAAACAGCGGAGTGGCCCAAAAAGCCTCAAAATTCGCCCAGTTTTACCCCAAATCCCAACTTCCATCTCCTATCTCCTAACTCCCAACTTTAAATTTATGAAAACAAAAAAAGCAGCACAAACAGCAACACCCACGACAACCGGAACCCCCGGCCCCGCGCAGGCCCCGGCTGCCAAACCAGTCATACATCGCGGCCTGCTCGACAAACATCAGCTCGCCGAAATCAGCTATAGCAACACCATCTATGGCATCGCCAGCGACCCTGCCACATTATCTGACGCCGTTCATTACAAAAACTCTGCGATTTCAGTGGATTGCTATCAGTTAAATAAAAGTTGGAATGAAGAGAAAAGCGGAGTCCTGGCTATTGTGGAGGTATCTTACATAACTTTTGATTTGGATAAATTGGTTGATGGTTTTATGCAGAATTATCCCAATGCGCGGAAGGAAAAAAATCCTACAAAATTGAGAGCGAAACGTATCCGGGAATTTTCCTAGAATTTGAGAGGGCGTATTTGTCGGATATAAACTCGGACAGGAGGGCAAAACTTTCGATTCCTACCGGAACATTCACCTTTTCTTTCACTGATTTATCCAAACTTTCCAAAGAGCAATTGGCGATATGGGATGCGTCCAGAAAGGAAGCCATAGTCCAAGATGGCAAAATCCCAGAAATGGAAGAATATTTTGAATCGGTAAAAACTTCCATCGTGGAACTTGAAAAGAGCATGAAATCAGATAAAAAACTAGACGATTACTCTCTTACCACATTGGGTTGGGCGGGAGAATTTCAAAATGGGTCTCACAAGTCTTACGATCCCATAATTTACGGTGATCCAAGTGCAATATTTGCTTCCAAACAAATACTCGATCCGCTCATGAATAATTACCGCAAGTCTATTGAGGATGAAGATCAGAAAGAAAAGGCTAAATTGAAACAGCAATCAGATTCTTCTTCCGGCTTTTAGTGCTTAAACTCAAACAATTTTATCATATAAAAATAATGAACAATATTATTGGCCGGTTTTACTTTAAGCTCACCGATAGCAAAAACTTAATTGGCGAATTTTCAAATAACCACGAAACTTGTAATAAAAATTATACAGAGAGCGCTGACCGAATCCTGCCAGATGCCAATTCCCCAAGAAACTCAGATGACGGCAAATTTATTGGAGAATTTTTTTCAACTTGGCATGACGAAATAGACGGTATGCACGATTGCACTTTGTCAAAACTTAAAATCATTCACAAACATGATGACATTTTTTCTTTAACTTGGTGGCTGTTTCAAGAGAACGGAAAGATTGCTGACAAGCCTTCTTTTTGGGGTGAAGGAATGTTGTGCGATGGAATCTTAATCGGTGATTATCGGGATTTTTCTACGCCATAAAGTTACAAGCATTGAACAATTCTTCCGCGCCTCTGCCGCTCGCTAAACATCCTTGCGCGGGAATAGCGGCGCGGGTTCCGCCGATCTTGTGGCCGGATTTTAATTTTGCAGGCATCTAAACCTGCTGCTAAACTAAAACCATGAAAGAAATCTTGAAGCGCATCACGGTAAATCCGGCGGTGATGACGGGATTGCCCTGCATTCGCGGCATGAGGATTCCGGTCACCACCGTCCT
>Ga0182013_10002816_pt1 | contig 22379 bp, 23 predicted proteins | sample 612S2MmetaG_FD_120487 | JGI IMG/M metagenome (GOLD analysis project Ga0182013, IMG submission 120487) | Permafrost microbial communities from Stordalen Mire, Sweden - 612S2M metaG | ecosystem: Environmental > Terrestrial > Soil > Wetlands > Permafrost | place: Sweden: Stordalen | collected... | reverse complement strand
TGTCGTCGCGATTGGCCTGAATCGCGGACTTCACGCGGGCCGTCAGGCTAGCCACGTCGTCCTTGTATTTGGCCTCTTCTCTTTCGAGGAGGGTGACGTTGGCCTTGACCATGGCGATGCTTTCATTCATGCGCGGCACCTGGTCATTCATGTCGCGGATATTCTGTTGCAGGATCATCTCCGGATCTTCGGCCACGGAGATGAAAAAACCCACGAATGACCGAACCACCCTCGTCAACCGTTGCCACATAGATCCTCCTGTTCAGGAACGCTGCGCTGTCTTCGATGGGGGCGGAGGCGCATTCACATCGCCCGTCGTAATTGGATTTTCGGTGACAAAGTAGCCGACCGCTTCGGCGATCTTCTTTTCTTCCTGCTGTTTTTTCAATCGCCAGCCGGTAAAACGTTGTTTCTCCCGGGAGACTTCTTCGTTATTACTTTGGATCTTGGCACGCTGTTCGGTCACATACTTATCGATCTGCGCCTGAAACTCGCTGTTCTCTTTGTTCTTGCGCGCTTCGAGTTCTTCGGCGGCACGTTGTTGCACTCGTTCGTAGGTGTCGAGGGCGCGGTCGCGGCGAATCGCATCCTGAATAACTTCTTTGATGTCGACACCCGCGGCGTCGAGCGCGACCAGGACGGAAGACCGCTTTACGTCCGATGGTAAATTCCGAATATGCTCGCTCTCCAGCATCTGGGAGACTTTGAGGATGGAATAGCCTTGGGGAGCGGGCGGAATTTCAGCCGCCTTGTAAATCTCGTCAAACGAAGTGGGATCGGAGATGGGAGTCGTAAATTTGGGTTCGGAGGCGATGCTGGATGCGATTTCAGCCACGCTCTGGGCGGCGCTCTTGGCACCTGCGGGAGCGGTAGTGGAGTTCGGCTTGGCGTTTTGCGATTCTTGCCCGGCGTCGGCCGCGTCATCAACGGAAACGATGTAGTTGTACCACTTCTTGGACATTCGGCCTCCCGCTGGACTAACAGCCGCGCAGAAATAGAGTCAAACCCGGTGACCCAGAAAGCTAATTCCCACTGGGGCCTTTGTCAAATGTTTCCATATAGTTCCGACTGTCTTGCAATCGCAGTCTGCCCATTTTGGCCGCTCGCAGCGGGCAGATACGACGAGAAGTTGACGCGCAAGCTATTGAAGCGCACATATTGCCCCGGTTCAATTCAGCTAGAATGATCGCTCTCACCGTTCAAAATGAACCGGTTGGTTGAACGAACGGGCTGAGACGAGGAGCGCGCGTGGCTGCGAACGAACTTTCGTCGATATTGAGCCGGGTAGTAGAGATCAAGGCCGACTATGACACGCGATTGCTCGCGCAACAGTTAGGGACGAACTATCGCTCGCTGATGTATTGGCTGCGAGGCGAGCGGCAGTTGCCGGCGGAGCTATTGCCCCGGATGTGCCTGCTGCTCAAGAACTATGAAGCGCTTGATTTTCTGGAGAGCCAGGCTGGGCGAGTGGCGTTCAAACTGCCGGAGCCGGACATCACGCTGGAACGGGAGCTGGTGGCGGTTTCGCATCTGATCAGGGAGGTGGGGGAAGCACTGGAAAGCGTTGCGGAAACCCTGGCCGACGGGGTGGTCGAAGAAAGCGAGTTGCGGACAACCATTCCCAAGCTCGAAGCCGTGATTCAGGAGTGCGCGTCCCTGAAGTACCTGTTGGAAGACCTCAGTAAGAAGAGGAAAAAGAAGACGAAGAATCATCTTTGAGAAGAGCGACCGCAGGCGGGTGCTGCTCAGGAGCGTATTCAGGCCAATCTCCGCCATATGCCCGTTACCCCACGATAGGTTCACGGCAGCTTACACAGAGCAGGATACGAGCGCAACGAAGGGGTCGTCGGACGTGGCAGACATTGCTCCAACTGTGCTGCATCTTTCGAACCATGTGCTACGCTAACCGGCAGTTGAAGTTTGATAAGGCGCCCATGGGAGACCTCAGTCGTATCGGAGTATCGATCGATTCGGAATTGCTACAGCGGTTCGATTCGTTCATCGCGGACCAGGGGTACGACAATCGGTCCGAGGCGTTTCGCGATTTGATTCGTGATCGGCTGGTTGGATCGGTAGTTGTCTCTGGAAGTGCGCTTGTAGTGGGCACGGTCACCCTCATTTACAATCATCACACCCGCCTATTGCCGGAAAAGCTTACCGATCTGCAGCACGGGTCTCACGCAATTGTCATTTCTACGCTGCATGCGCATCTCGATCACGAAAACTGCCTGGAGGTAGTGGTACTTCGCGGCAAGTCGAGAGAGGTTCAAAAGCTTGCTGACCGCCTCATCAGCACCAAGGGAGTGCAGCATGGCCGCCTGGTCATGAGTTCTCCGGAGACCGTGTCGCATCATCCCCATCGACACCGTTGAGACAAACACGGGGAATCGCCCGGAAGATGCGGGGAGAGTTCCAAATGGCCCAACTCCATCTCGATAAAGTGGCGATCGCCTTTACATTTGGCCCGTGGTGTAGCACGATTATTGGTTTCGTGTCACTCAGTAACACGAACTGAGGGAACGTGTTATGCGAAAGGTTTATGGAAAGTGGCACGCGACACGCAGGGCCGCCGGCGCTGTAACTCCATGGCTGTTCTTGATGCTTATACTCTCGTCTTCGCTTCCGGCGATCGCGCAGGAGAAGACAGCGGCCGCCACAAGCGAAGAGGCTTCTCCGCATCAGCTATCGGGAACTGTGGTGGACACGTCGGGCGCGGTGAGTGCAGGGGCTACCGTGCAGGTTCGAGGTGCGAACGGTACGGTACAAAGGACGACACAGTCGGACACGAACGGTTCCTTCGTCATTTCCGGGCTGGCGGCTGGTAATTATCGACTTGTGGTATCGAATCCCGGTTTTGAAACCAAAGAAATCGCCGTCACCATCGGGACGACTGAGGCGACGCCGTCCCCGCTGCGCATCTCACTGGCTGTGAGCGTCGTGAACACTACCATCAACGTGCGGGGCCGGGAGGATGACCTCATCGGGATTGCCGAGTCCGGCGCCCAGGGAACGGTGGGCGCAAAGGAAATCCAGGATCGTCCGATTCTTCGTGCGGGAGAGGTTTTGGAGACGGTTCCGGGTGTCATCATCACGCAACACGCGGGTGGCGGCAAGGCCAACCAATATTTTCTGCGCGGCTTCAATCTCGACCACGGCACAGATTTCGCCATTTTCATCGACGGTATGCCCCTTAATCTGCCGTCGCACGCGCATGGCGAAGGGTACTCGGATATGAACACGGTCATGCCGGAGTTTGTGGAGCGGGTGGATTTCGAGAAAGGTCCTTATTTTGCTGATGTCGGCAACTATGGGTCGGCTGGATCGGCCCATCTGGTGTTTTTCAAGACACTGCCCCAGAACTTCTTCACGGTGGAAGGCGGCATGTATGGCTATGGGCGGGCCGTTTTCGGAGTATCGCAAAAGCTCGGTTCAGGCAGTTTGTTGTATGGCGGGGAAGCGTATCACGATGACGGCCCATGGACGCATCCGGATAATTACTACAAATTCAACGGCCTGATTACGTACAGCCAGGGAGGAGACGCGGATGGTTTCAGCATCACGGCCCGCGGTTACCACGGAACCTGGCACTCGAGCGATCAGATTCCCGGCAGCGCCGTGCCCCTGGTTGGGCTCTTCGGCGCACTGAACCCGACTGACGGCGGCAGTTCACAGCGTTACAGCTTGCAGGCAGAATGGCATCGCCAAGACGCAAATTCCGAGACGAAAGTTACGGGCTATGGATTCTATTATGATCTCGATTTATTTTCCGATTTCACTTACTTCCTGACCGACCCCATTCGCGGCGATCAGTTTGAACAGCAGGACAGGCGGTGGGTGGCGGGTGTGGATGCACACCACACGACATTCAGCCAATGGTTAGGCCGCAAGGTTGAAAATACGCTGGGGCTGCAGGTCCGCAACGATTGGATCCACAACGGCCTTTACCAGACGGAGGATCGCGTGCGCGCGGACAAAGTTGATGCCTCTACCGGCACCATTCTGCCAGCGACCACGGAAGCGGATCGCTTTACGGACGCGCAAGCAGGTTTCTATGTGGAAAATAAAATCCAGTGGGCGGACAAATTCCGCACGGTCGCGGCGGTGCGCGGTGAGGCTGGGCACGTTGACGTCACCAGCCTGGTTACCGCGGCCAATTCCGGCACGGCCACCAAGGTGCTGCCCAGCCCAAAATTAAGTTTGATTTTCGGTCCGTGGTCGGATACCGAGTTCTATGCTCAAGGCGGATTCAGTTTTCACAGCAACGACGCGCGTGGCGCAACGCAAACGGTGGAACCGGTTTCTGCGGACAACCCTTACCCCAATACGCCGAGCTCAAAAATTCCACTTCTGGTCCAAACCAAAGGCGGGGAAATGGGGATGCGCACCGTGGCCGTCCGACATCTGCAAAGCACGATTTCGCTCTGGTATCTCCACAGTAATTCCGAACTGCAGCAGGATGGCGACACTGGAGGGACGGTTGCATCAGAACAGTCGAGCAACCGCTATGGCGTCGAATGGGCGAACTACTACACGCCACTGGAACATTTGGCTTTTGATGTTGACCTGGCGGACTCGAGAGCTCTGTTTACGACAATCGACGGAGGTGATGCTGCTCCCAACGGGGCGGGTGGCAAGCGTGTGCCCGAAGCGGTTGGGTTGGTGATTGCCTCGGGTATCACGCTGCACGATGACAAAGGGTTTTCAGGGAGTTTGCGCCTGCGCTACTTTGGACCGCGGGATTTGACGTCCGACGGAATTTATCGCTCAAAGGCAACGGCATTGCTCAATGCGGAGGCCGGCTATCACTTTAAGGAGAGATGGCGTGTTTCGGTCGAATTCTTGAACTTGCTTAACCGCCGCGATCACGACATTGACTACGCCTATACGTCGCGAGTAACGCCAACAGCCATGCCGGCATTCACGGACGTTTTCCATCCTGTCGAACCGTTTCAGGTGCGATTCGGGATAGGACGAACCTTTTGACGAATGCCGGGGTTATCGGCTCGGGCAGGGCTGGAACCGGCCAAAACACCAAGCCTGACCGGCGCAAGGGCTCCAACGACAAGGGCGGAATTTTGCGGTGGGTTGTGGACCCACACATCGAGATCCTTCGTATAGCGCGGCTCGCCCGCAGCTCGAGGAGAAAACACGGCACCACAAGGTTTGAAACCGTGCGCGATTTCCTCCACCCCTGCCGGTTCGGCGGGAGTTATCCTCAGGCCGGCAAAGACTTCAGGGATCAGCGCCCGCTGGTGCGCTGATCGCCCCACGAGTCCGGCTGCACCGCGAGTTCCAGAATTTGATCGGGCAGAGGGGAGACAAACTGAAGGTATCGGTAAGTACTTGAGAATTGGTGGACCTGGTCGGGATCGAACCGACGACCTCTTCCATGCCATGGAACTACAAAAAGTGTAAGTTGTTGACGGCAAAAGGTCAAAAAATCGACTGAGTCGGAAAAAACCGGTAAAATCGCCGGTTTTGACACCAAGTCTGACACCAAATTGGGCCGGGGTTGATAGTGGCGGATCAGCCCTCTTTTTTTCTTCTCTTTCAGGTGGTCAGGTCGAACGCTGTAAGCGCCCGCAGTAGCTTTCAACTACCCAGAAGTTGAGCACCGATCATGCCCCCAGTTCGATATAGAAAAACGCCGGTAACGGACTTTCTTGCCAGTGACTAAATTGTCGCGTGGGCTGGATTTGAACCGCGGACCTTATGGGTTATGAGCCCAGCCGGTCAATCTAACTTGTTGTGGATTCAACGACTCTTACACCCCTCAATACCCGAATTTTGACCCTATTCGGGGTCTATTCTTTTCCCAAGCCTTGCCCAAGTTTTCACCTTCTTTTGCACCCTCTCTAGCGAAAGCCGGTTACGCCAGGATGCCCGTTATTTAGTTTTCTGAGCGTCGGCAGTTTCTTGACGCTGGCCGTCAGCCGCTTGCCAAGGACACCGGGATAGATCGCAGGGGAGGTGATGTCATTCAGTCTAGGAAAGATTGCAAAAAGAGATGCTCCATGGGGCAGGTTGTTCAGTTGTCGAGGATGTCGAGGCCGTAGGGTGATCTCGCGACATTCCTCGTCCGCTCAGGGAAGCCGGACACGCGATCAACGAGTGGTCCTGAATGGCTATTCTGAGAAACGACTACTACCAGGGCCCCACGACGTTACGTTGATCGTAGGGCATCCGCAGGGGTCATCAAGAACCATCAACTATCCTAGGATTTCGGAAGCCGAATCAATGATGGCCAACGAGTTCCTTCCGCTCCCGGCCTGGCTTCTCGGTATGCCAGTACCTTTCGCGAAGATAGTGACGATGCAATTCCTCTTCGTAGTCGCGAGTGATGAGAGCTGTTTCGGTGTATTCCGGAGATCCTTTGACGGCTTCCCGAGTGAGGTTAATGAAGACCTTTGATTCTTCCCAGCTGATTCGTTCAATCCATTGAGTTGCAATCAGAACCTTTTTACCCGGCCACCAGTTACGCGTGTCCACAATCAAGTAGCGAATCGCCCAATCCTCGTCATCCACAACAAAATCCGAAACGTGACCGATCTCTCCGTCCTGGGCCTGAATCGTGCGGCCGGTTACAGCGTTCGTGCTGCGCAGATGCGGGTCGTCATCCTTCTTGTGACGAGCAACTGCCGACCATCCTCCTTGCCGCTCAGGGTAAGCGGAATCGCCCCACATATAAGGCCCGCCCCAGTATGCTGGCCAGCCATAAAACGAGTAGTACTGAATCTCGTACTGTCGGGAGACAGGTTTGTCTGTGAGCAAGGATGGGCTATTCTCAATTTGCTTCTTGGTCAGGTCGACGGGAATGACCTGGTCATCCGTGCGAGCCGGGTCGAGTGCGTAAGGCGAAATCAGAACCTGTCTGCCGCCCAGCCAGCCACCAGTATCGGCAATGAGATATCGAACCGCCCAGCTTCGGTCATCGAAGTAAAACTCTTCAGCCTTGCCGATGTCTCCGTCCCGGGCGCTCAGTTTATAACCCTTTAGATCTCTCGCTAGTCGTAGCATGTGCGTTCTCCTTGGTGACGGCTGCAGCTGTTTCGAAAGGAAACAAACACATCGCCATCGATGCAAGCCTAAGGGAATGAGTGCTCGCAGTCTGATCAATAACGCTCACGACGCGAACCTTTGCGGCGAACATTCCGGACTCACGCGATCTGGAATCGCCGGAAGACGGGCACCTTGATCAGATCCAATAGGAATGCAAAAAGCACCGCTGCCAACAGTGTAGAAGCGACGATCGCAATCGGCAGAGGGCGCATCGCGATACCACGCGTTGCCAATGCGGAGATGATCAAGATGTCCCCGATCGACGAAACGATGAGCCATATACATGGGCGGGAGTTCCACAGATGTTGGCGTTCGCGAATGGCATAGAGGGTAGCCTCGCCTCCGAACACCAGCGCGGTCGCTGAGAGGGTCTGGAGCGCGCCGATATCGAGCCCTAGCTGGTACCTGCCCATAAACAGCACGCCCGTGCAGAACCCAAGAAAGCAGATTCCTAAAACGGAGCATGCAGACACCAACTTGCCGATTTGCCACTGATTGGGCTTTGCCGACGGCCGGACGTTGTCTGCGGTGACAGACATGCCAAGAAAATCACCGGTGATCATGATGATCACCATGAGTAAGGGCGTGAGGATCGCGTGACCGGTGACGATCAGCCCGATGGCGAGGAATAGCACATTGACTATCTTCTTGGTGACTGAGTTAAGCGTGTAGGTAAGGATCCGCTGGAATGCCGACCGGCCCTCCTTCACGGCGAAAACAATGCCACCGAGTCCGGCAGTCGTCAACACGATTCCTGCGGCGGACTTCGCTACGTCCGTTGCCGTGGATACTGCAACTCCAATCTGTGCCTGGCGTAGAGCGGGAGCATCGTTCGCACCATCCCCACACATCCCAACCGTGTGGCCACTCTTCTCGAACGCCTTCACAAGGTCATACTTTCCCTCCGGAAAGACGCCGGCGAATACTACGAACTGCTCCGGACGCACATCCTTCGGAAGCGGGCCGGGCGGGCAGATCGGCCCGTCCAGTCCTACTGCATGAGCCACGATACTGGCTGTAGCCGGCGCATCGCCGGTCACCATAACCATGCGCACGCCCAGATCTTTTAACTCGGTGATTAGAGCAGCGGCATCGGATCGAGGTGGATCACTAAGCGCGACGAGTCCGATGAGTTGCACAGCATTTGGAGGGCCGGCAACAACCGCGAGGACTCTGTAACCTTGCTTCTCAAGTTCATCGGCCTCCGTCGCTCCTGTGGAACTCTCCCCTTTCGCAGAAGCTTGGGACAGTGCTATCACCGTGCCATACGCCCCCTTTACGATCCGTAAACTCTGACCGTTTCCTGCGGTGGCCATCGCTTCCGACATCTTCTTGGCCGGGTCGAACGGTATGAATTTGACGAGCTGCGGGGGATTTCGCTCGCTCTTCTGTTTAGCGGCGCCTCGAATAGCCACATCGACCGGATCCTGGCCACCATCGGCACTTGCCAGCGAGGCCAATGCCAGGACGTACGCTTCACTGAAGCCGGGCATCGGATGGACGCTGTTCACGGACAATTGGTTCTGGGTCAGCGTACCCGTCTTATCGGAGCAGAGTAGATCCATGGTTGCCGCTTCATCGACCGCGGAAAGCCGAGTCGAAAGAACTCCCATTTTTGCAAGGGACCGAGCCCCAAGCGCAGTGGCAAGCGTAAACGTCGCCGGCAAAGCTACAGGAATGGCTGCGAGTACTGCCGTGAGCAGAAGTGGAATCGTTTCGCTCCAAGGCAGCCCCCGGAAGGTCGCATACGAAATCAGCCCTACGATGATCACGCCGTTGAAAATCGCGAGGTTGCGCACGACACGGAGAACAGCCTTCTGTTGCGAGCTCACGACATGCGCCGTGCGTACCAATTCCGCGGTGTGCCCGAATTTGGTTCGTGGCCCAGTCTGGATTACCTTCGCGGTAGCCTCGCCTCGCCGCACGAGTGCACCTGCATAGGTCTCTACGCCCGCGGCAGACTCGACCGCCACAGATTCACCTGTAAGCATCGATTGATCGAGGAGAACGGACCCGTCCACGATCTTCACATCCGCGGCTACCACCGCGCCGAGAGATAGCTTGACCAAGTCACCCGGCACCAACTCCGCAGACGGTACGATTTTCCATACGCCATCCCTCTGTACCGATGCATTCAAGGCAAGACGCGACTTCAGGGCCGCGAGTGTTGCTTGCGCTTTTCCTTCCTGAAAGAGCCCCAAGGCAGCATTGAAAATCAGCAGGAACGCAATCACCGCTGCTTCGGTGACCTTGTGCAGTACTAACTGCAAGACGATCGCCGCCTCAAGCATCCATGGAACGGGAGCCCATAGTTTGTCGATCATTCTGCGCAATGGATGGGGCGCAGCGTTGGGCATGGAATTTGGCCCAATCGTTTCCAGGCGGCTCTGAGCCTCCTGCGTCGTTAGTCCAGATTTATCGGCGAGTGTGAATTCGGGATTGCCGGGAGAATTTCGAGTTTTGGCCGATGCAGGATTGAGAGCTGTCGTCGTCATAAACAGGCCTCCCGCTTCTTCATTCACTCATTCACGCAGACTAAGAAAGCAACTGCGGAGGCGGGCTGAACTTTCGAAACCTCAGGAGGCTCTTGATTGCGGAAATGGCTCTACCGGGACCGCTACAGGTCGACGCCGCACGGCCGAAAGCGAACTGAAATGCGGGGTTGGGCTTGGGTTAGGACGTCCGCCAAACAAGGTCTTCGCCCATTTGAATACCCTCTGAATCGGCTTGAAAACCTTCGACTTACCGCAACTCTCACAGCCGAATAGCGGTCGCACATCTGCCAGGATGGCGTAGGCAACATTGAGCATGATTTGAAATGGCCGGAATCCGAATATGCTAGTGGCGAAAGTCCACGCGAACCATCTGGTGTTAGGCAAATTCCTCAGAGTCTCCGCGACGGCTCCCCCTCCCAGTTTCATCGAGCCATCGGGCATCAGGACGTGGATTGTTTCATAGGCATCCCAGATGTCGAGATCGGGATTGAGCGACCGAAGCCTCTCCGGGTCGTCACCAATGGGTTGTACGAGGATGCTCGTCTCACCCGATTTGCTCCGCGCCGACTTTTGCACCCAATGCCCAATGTGGCGGCAGACAGCGCATTCGTCATTGAAGAGGAGAATCGGCTTAGTCTGCTTCTGGATCGTCGTCAATAGGCCTCCGCTCGTGACTCAAACGGTTGCGTCACCGCTGTCAGGACGCTCGATACTGTCGGAGATGGACCTTCGACTCGTCCAACTTCGTTCTGGTTAAGAAACATGACCAGAGTTGGCGTCCCCTCGATCTGGTAGCTGCTGGCGAGTTCCTGTTCGACTGCGATATTGACCCTGAAGATACTCTCCCGGGGTTTCACCATTTCTGCCACCTTCTCCAGGACTGGCTCGATCGCTCGGCAATGTTCACATCCGTAAGACATGAACTCAACCACGATTGGTCCCTCTGCTTCTAGAACGAGCCGAGTAAACGTGCTGGAGGTAACGGCTTGTATCTTGTCAGGCACCGAAGGCCTCAATAGTGTTTCTCGCGCATGCTCCAGGGTTTCGTTAATCATGGTTGCGTCCGCGCCCGATGTACTCTTTGGCTGAAGCCGCGCCGATTCCTTCGTTAAAGGCTACTTTATCGATGCGATTTTCCCCGGCTTGCTCTTCGACCTCTTCCCTGGAGGCCACCGCATCGTCGGCGCTTTCGATCTCTTGGTTGCCTCTCATGATTGGGACCGAGTCGCCTGCTCTATTTTCACGTGCTGCCTTTTCAACTCTATCTTCCTCAATCTGCTCCTCAACCTCTTCTTCATTAGCCGTGGCATCGTCGTTTATTGAAATCTGTTGGCTCAATCGAGACTCCTTGACCGGAGCAGACGTTTCGACGGTTTTCATGATTCTTGATCCCCTCTGCTATTCAGGGCGCGATTTCACAAACATCGATTGCGCGACAAACTACCAAACAAACAGCCGAGCACCGGACCCGCCGGAACGCACCCTGCCAGTTTGGGTCGAAGGATCGCGAACTGGAATCTCGTCACCGATCTCCGCGTTCGGGAGAGCTGGGCGTGGTGCGCTGATCTCTTCAATCTCTAAGGCGCCGTGGCAGTTCATAATCTCGGCGGCTTGGTCCGCGTTCTTGCCGGTACCGGTTGCGAAAACCATGACACCTCCCCGACGCAGGCCTTGGATATATGCTTCCGCATCACCTTCGACGACTCCGAACGCCGTCAGATCGCGAATCAGATCGACCTCGAAATCGGCGTGTGGAGTACTCATGAGGCCGCTGCCCGGCATCTCGACTGGCTCTCCAAAGACACGGATGTCCTTCTGGAGAAAGCCTTTGGCCGTAAGATCGCGAACGACCCCGTCGGCCGATCCTGAATTCTCAAACAGACCTACTGCGGTTTTTGCCATACTGTCTCCTTTCATTGCGCCTTTCATAAGAGTCGTCGAACCGCGTTCGCAATACTGATCAGAATTGATCAGCCAACCTCAGGCCTGACATTGAAAGACTCATTGATTGCTCTGTGGAATTGGCAAAAAGCCCGGACTACTGGTCTTTGCGCGGGCCCCAAAGCGGCTAAGAGCGGCCGCCTTGGGTAGCCCTGTTGGCTTGTCGGTATGAGGGCACCACTGCTATCGGAGTCTGCGAACTAGCTGATCGAGATGAGATCTTCGACCTTCGTGACGCCCGGAGCTGCCCATGCAGCCTGTTCGGCTTCCTGCTTTTCCGCCCAGGAGCGGACACTCCCTCGAAGCGTGACATGACCCTGTGTCGCCTCGACGGTGATGTGTTTGGCATCGACCTCTGCGTTGCGTTTCAGCGCACTTTCGATTCTGATCTTCAGGTCAACGGCACTAACCTTTGGCGTTACCGTGATCTCGTCGCAAACCCACTTCACTCCCCTAAGAGGCCGAACTGTGCTCTCTGCCTCTTCTTTCTGATATTGCCATTCGGTGGTACCCTGCAGCGTTACGCAACCGTCGGTCACCTGAACCTTTACAGTGTCGGGTACTGAAAGATTACTTTCCAATTGATTCATGGCAGTTCGTGCGATGTCTTCGTCCGTTCGGGTTGCCGACGAAGGTAAATCGACCTTGATCTCGCTCGCGATAGCTTTCGCGTTTGTAACTCGCATTGCCGCGCGTTCGGCAGCCCACTTTTCATAAAAGCTCTCGACATGACCATCGAGCTCCACAACACCGCTTTTGACCGAAACGCCAATCCGTTCGGCACGAATACTGGGATCCCAACGTAATTCCTGCTCGACGTCGGATTGCAATTGTTCATCGTCCTTCATCAGTAAGCTCATTGTGACCTTTCTTTATAGCCTGTTAAGAGTGTTGCTTTATGTTGTCGCCGCTTCATTGATGCTGTGGCCGGTAAGGGTAAGAGCGAATTCGTTTGGAAGTCGCTTTCACAGGGCACCGCAAGTCTGACTCTAGCCAACACATAGGTCGATGTCTGGTCAATAGAGATCACTACTAGACGCTAGCGGCGCGATCTCTGCGGCGAAGCGATCCGCGAGACTGTACCTGCGCCCGAGATGAGCGTTATTGATCAGACGGCTAGCTTGGCACTGCCTATCTTTGGTGGAGGCACGCTCAACGATCTCTGTCCCTCAGCGGTCGCGACCTTCATGCCTAACATTTGAAAGGAAACTAATCATGATTCGTGCGACAGCGCCAAGCAATCCGAGTAATTCCGTAGCGGCAGTATTCGCGCAGCATTCTGGTGCGGAAAAGGCGGTAAAGGAATTGAAAGACGGCGGCTTCGACGTCAAGAAGCTCTCCATCATCGGCAGCGATTACCATTCGGAAGAAAATGTAGTCGGTTTCTACAACACGGGCGACCGGATGATGTATTGGGGCAAGACGGGAGCTTTTTGGGGTGGACTCTGGGGCCTACTGTTTGGGTCGGCGTTCTTCCTGATCCCCGGTTTAGGTCCTATCCTCGCGGCCGGTCCGGTCGTAACCTGGATTGTTGCCGCCCTGGAAGGCGCAGTTGTGGTTGGCGGATTGAGCGCGTTGGGAGCCGGGTTGTTCAGTCTGGGTATTCCGAAGGACAGCATTTTGAAGTATGAAGAGTCGGTTAAAGCCGGCAAGTTCCTGCTGATTGCCCACGGCACCGCGGATGAAGTCCAGCATGCGCGGAATATCCTGCAAAATTCAGGCGCCGAGCAGATTAACGTACATCACCCAGTAGCTGGCGAACCTGCTCTCGTTGCCTGAACCAGGGGCAAGAGTACTGCCATCAAAGGCACGCTGGCAATACCCAGCCACTACATCCGTATCACCCAGCCGCGCGTGTCTCGGCGGCTGGACTGGTTTCTTTGGAGTAGCGATTATGAAAGAACATCTGAAATCGATCATCGAAATACTCAGCAGAGACGCAAATCAGCTGGAACATCATGCCCAAAAGCTCAGACGAATCTCGGCTGACCTTTCTGTCGATCTCAAGCCGGACGCCGAGCTCATCGATGACAGAGCCGCGTCTATCAGAAAGCAAGTCGACCTTCTGGAGCACTGGGAATAGCATTCGCCGCCCGAAGATCGTATTGCTCGACATCTATTTCATAAGGGGGACACATGCCTAACACCGGCGAGAGACGAGAAATCACCAAGCGAGTGAACGCAAAGGAAGCAGAAATGGTCCAGCAGTCCAAGAAGCTGGTGTCCAGAACCAAAGAGATCACTGCAGATGCAGACGCGAAGAACTTGGCGCGTACTAGCGGAACGAACAAGCGGAGATCTCCCCGCAATCCGTAACGCAACCTGCACGAGACACCAACTCCGAGAAAAGGAATTCTACCGATGAAAGCAGTTCTAGTGCGTGGCTACGGTGACGTGAATCAGTTGGCTTACGGGGATACACCTGACCTTAACCCGGGACCGGGAGAGGTGTTGGTCAGAATGGCGGCGACGAGCATCAACCCCATCGACTGGAAACTCCGTCGTGGAGATCTGAAGGCGTTCATGCCTTTGCAGTTCCCGGCAATTCTGGGTCGTGATCTTGCGGGTGAAGTCGTCGGCCTGGGCGATGGAGTCAAAACCAGAAAGATTGGCGAGCGCGTCCTTGGCCTCGTAAATCATGCGTATGCGGAATTCGTTCTGTGCAAGGTAGGCGATCTGGCTCTCATTCCTTCGGACCTTAGCTTCGAGCAGGCGGCTGCACTTCCTCTCGTGGTCCTTACTGGAGCTCAACTCATCGAGAAAGGGATCAGACCGAGGTCCGGAGAAACAGTATTGATCACCGGAGCCGTAGGAGGAGTCGGGCGTACGGCGGTGCATGTCGCTCGGCAACATGGAGCGCATGTAATCGCGGGAGTGCGCTCCACGCAAACGAAAGAGGCGGAAGGTCTCGGTGCCGACAGAATACTGGCCTTGGATAGCGAATCCGAGATCGCGAGCCTCAACGAACTCGACGCCGTCGCCGATACGGTTGGTCACGAGGTCATCACCACACTCATCCCACACATCAAGAAGAACGGGGTACTGGCAACCGTTTTAGGCAGGCCTGAAGCGGCCAACGAGCGCGATCTGCGCATCGAGGAAATCTGGGCTCAGCCCGATTCTTCAAGGCTTGAGCAGCTTGCATACGAGGTTGCAGCCGGCAAGTTCTCCATTCCCATCCGACGAGAATTCAAACTATCAGATATCCGATACGCGGACCTCATGGCTGAGAAGGGCGGGATCGGAAAAATCATACTGGTCGCGTGAGGTGGTCATCTATGCGAATAAGTGCACTTTTAATTCTGGGGGTGGCTGCTGTCGTCGGCAAGGTGGCCTTCGCCGAATCGAAAGCAGCGCTGCAAACGGTCTCTCACGTCGATCTGACACGGTACGTTGGCCGTTGGTATGAGATCGCACGATATCCCACGCGATTCGAAAAGGACTGCGCGTCCGATGTGACCGCAACCTACACTCAGCGATCCGGTGGCAAGATCGAGGTTGTGAACGAGTGTCGAAAGGCGGACGGACAGGTGAAGAGGTCAAAGGGCACGGCTAGAGTGGTGGACAAGAGGACGAACGCCAAGCTCAAGGTCACTTTCTTTTGGCCGTTCTCAGGAAATTACTGGATCATCGACTTGGCGCCCGATTACAGCTACGCCGTCGTCGGAGAACCTGATCGTAAATATCTCTGGATCCTCAGCCGTTCTTCTCAGCTCACCGAATCAGTCTATGGGCAAATCGTTACACGCGTTCGAGAACTGGGGTACGATCCGTCTTTATTGATGAAATCCACGCACAGTGGACCAGAGCCTCTGGCGGGTGCGCGAAGCAACTGAAAGGACTCTTCATGGAAGACCATAGATCTACCCAGCAAGACGATACGAAAATCTATCTCATCGGTGGTGGCATTGCCTCCCTCGCCGCTGCGGCTTTCCTCATCCGAGACGCAGATGTTCTGGGCCACAACATCGTCATCCTGGAGCAACTCGATCGCTTAGGCGGCAGTCTTGACGGCGCCGGATCCCCGCGGGACGGTTATGTGCTTCGCGGCGGGAGGATGATCGAGAGTAAATACCTCTGCACCTATGACCTGTTCGCGTCGATCCCGACGCTCGATGGAAGCAAGACCGTTACTCAGGAAATCTTCGACTGGAACGAGACGATGAAGACCTCCTCGAAATCACGTTTCGTACGCAGAGGACAAAGAATCGACGGCCCCGAATTTGGCTTGAGCGAAAAGCACATCCTCACTCTAGAGCGCGTGGTGGCGGAACCGGAGGGAATGCTCGGCAGGAGCACCATCGCCGACGAATTCGATGCTTCATTCTTTCAAACGAATTTCTGGTTGATGTGGTGCACAACTTTCGCGTTCCAGCCCTGGCATAGCGCCGTCGAGTTCAGACGCTATCTGTTGCGGTTTACCCACATGGTCGCCGGATTCAACCATCTCAAGGGGATCATGCGTACGGTCCTCAACCAGTACGACTCCATGGTCCGTCCGCTCCAGAAATGGCTTGAGGAGCGCGGGGTACGGTTCGAGTTGAACACCCGCGTTACCAATCTTCTCTTTTCTGAGGAGGCTGACCGCAAGACTGTAGAACGCATCGTCTGCACGCGGAGCGGTCTCTCGAGCGAGGTCGAAGTTGACAAAAACGACTTCGTGATCGTCACTCTGGGTTCGATGACTGACGCTTCCAGCCTCGGGTCTATGGACTCGGCTCCTGCCCTGAACGGCAAAACCGACGGGGGCGCCTGGACGCTCTGGGAAAAACTCGCGACCGGAAGGCCGGAATTCGGTCGACCGTCTGTCTTTGCCGACCACATCGAAGAATCAAAATGGGTGTCGTTCACCACGACTCAGCGAGACCCGACCTTCTTTCGCTTGGTTCGGGACCTCACGGGTAACGTGCCCGGAGAGGGCGGACTGATCACGTTCGCAGATTCCAGTTGGTTGACCTCGATCGTACTGCCTCATCAGCCGCACTTTATCGGGCAACCAGAAGACGTGAACGTCTTCTGGGGGTATGGCCTGTTTGTCGATAAGCCGGGCGACTTTGTGAAGAAACCGATGTCTGAATGTACGGGTCGGGAAATTATGACCGAGATCATGGGCCTTCTGCACATCGCATCCGAAGCTTCGCGGATCTTGGATACCTCCATCTGCATTCCGTGCATGATGCCTTTCATTACCAGCCAATTCCTGCGGCGGGAGAGAGGCGATCGCCCGGAGGTTGTGCCCAAAGGATCAACGAATCTGGCCTTCACCGGCCAGTTCTGCGAGCTTCCGGACGACGTGGTGTTCACCGTCGAGTACTCGATCCGCTCCGCGCAGACCGCTGTTTACGACCTGCTCAAGCTGAACCGGAAGCCACCGGCCGTCTACAAAGGTCAGTACGACCCGCGCGTTTTGTATAAAGCCTTTACGACCCTGCACGACATGAAGGCTTGAGTCGAAAAAGGAGGAATCGTGAGGGAGAAAATGAAGCAATTTACTACCGCGACTACTAGTGGAAGCCCACGCGAAACCGACGTGCAATCCGGTGACACGCAAGGTTTGTCAAACGCCGAGCAGGCGAATAGTGAAAGCGTCGAAGAACTGGCAGCTGACGGGCAGTCTTTCGAAGCCGCGGCCGTGAGCGGCGTGGAAGACGCAGACGATCCTGATGTTCATGAAGTGAGAACCAGAGAAGTGCCTCAGGACGATGTACCCCGCGAGTACGATGTCGAACAATGAACGGGCGATTCCAGACCAAGACTCCCCCACCGGAGACGGCTAGGCCTTCCGCAACCACAAGGTCTTCGAGGATGCCGGGAAACAACAACGAACGACATCGCACTTCGCGCATCGGTTGGTTACGCGCGGCAGTGCTGGGCGCCAACGACGGGATTCTCTCGACCTCTAGTCTGGTCTTGGGTGTCGCAGCCGCACACGCGACTCACAGCAGCGTGGTCATCGCAGGCGTCGCAGGCCTTGTAGCAGGGGCCATGTCAATGGCAGCGGGCGAGTACGTGTCTGTCCACTCACAGGCAGACACTGAAAAAGCCGACCTCAAGCTTGAGCGTACGGAACTCAAAACAGACGACAAGGGCGAACACAAGGAATTGGCGGCAATCTACGTCGCTCGCGGACTCAGCCCTGCACTCGCGGAACAGGTCGCCCAACAGTTGATGGCCCACGACGCCATCGGCGCACACGCCCGCGACGAACTCGGCATCTCCGAAGCTTCCCGTGCGCGTCCCATTCAGGCCGCGTTGGCATCGGCCTGCAGCTTCGCCGTTGGGGCAGTCATGCCTCTGTTGGTCGCCACTTTGGCCTCGCCAGCCAGGGTTTTACCGATTGTCGCCGGAAGTTCGTTGATCTTCCTGGCACTTCTCGGTGGTTTGGCGGCACGTGCGGGCGGTGCGGGAGTGGTAGTTGGCGCCTTGCGGGTCACATTCTGGGGAGCTCTCGCTATGGCGGTGACCGCGGGAATCGGGTCGTTGTTCGGAACAGTTGTGTAAAGGGGAGCCAGGCGAAGCGCGACCTTTCACAGAAGCCAACGCGATGGATGTGCGGTGGTCAATCTTGATCAGTTTCGTATCACCGACAGGACCATACTCGCTAAAGAACATTTTCGGATCGGGTTAGTTCGTCTCTTCCTCGAAAGACTGCGATCTCGATCACAACATGAACGAAAAGGAGTTAGCAATTATGGCAACGAGATTTACTCCACTGCATGACCGCATCCTGGTGCGCCGCGAAGAGGAAGTCGGAACTACGCGGGGAGGCCTCATCATCCCCGATTCTGCCAAAGATAAACCGCAGGAGGGCACCGTCATCTCTGTGGGGAACGGCAAGACCAACGAGGAAGGCAAATTGTTTCCACTCGCGGTGAAGGAAGGCGACAGCATTCTGTTCGGCAAGTACTCCGGAACCGAAATCAAACTTGACGGCGAAGACTTCCTCATCATGAAAGAGGAAGAAGTGCTGGGCATCGTTACGGGTACGGCCAAGAAAGAGAGCGTCATCGCTCGCGAGACCGTCGGTGCTCGCAAGTAAGGGTCGCAGTCTCCTGTTCTTGCGCGATGGCGCAGTCTCGTTTGCGCGTGGTCACAAGAGCAGCCGTCTCCAAGCAGAACAAACTTGGGGCCTTAAGCAAACTCTAATAGCCTTATTTTAAGGAGAAAGAATCATGGCAAAGCAAATCGTACACGGAGAAGAGTCGCGGCAGGCGATCTTGCGCGGCGTGAACTTGTTGGCGGACGCGGTGAAGGTGACTCTCGGCCCCAGAGGTCGAAACGTAGTCATCGAGAAGAAGTTCGGATCGCCCACAATCACCAAGGACGGCGTCACCGTTGCGAAAGAGATCGAACTCCAGGACGGCCTTGAAAACATCGGCGCTCAGATGGTTCGCGAGGTCGCCAGCAAAACGTCCGATGTTGCCGGTGACGGTACGACAACTGCGACCGTCTTGGCTCAGGCCATTTATCGTGAAGGCGTCAGGACCGTCGCGGCCGGCGCTAATCCCATGGCCATGAAACGTGGGATCGAGAAAGCTGTCGACGCGATTTGCGGCAACATCGATCCGAAGAGCGGCGAACGCAAGAACGGTGAACTGGACAAGTTTTCGAAGCCGGTTACCGGCGACATGATCGCTCAGGTCGGCAGCATTTCCGCCAACAACGACTCGACCATTGGCCACATCATCGCGGACGCCATGAAGAAGGTTGGCAAGGACGGCGTCATTACCGTGGAAGAATCGAGGACCCTCGAGACTCAGCTCGAAGTTGTCGAAGGCATGCAGTTCGACCGCGGTTATCTTTCTCCTTACTTCGTGACTGATCCCGAGCGTATGGAAGTGGCATTCGAGAACGCCTACGTCCTCATCCACGAAAAGAAGATCAGTTCGATGAAAGATTTGCTGCCCTTGCTCGAACAGATCGCTAAAAGCGCTAGGCCGTTCGTCATCATTGCCGAAGATATTGAGGGCGAAGCGCTGGCTACTCTGGTCGTCAATAAACTTCGCGGGACACTGCAAGTTGCAGCCGTAAAGGCTCCCGGCTTCGGCGACCGGCGCAAAGCCATGTTGCAGGACATCGCAACCCTCACCGGAGGGAAAGCCATCACCGAAGATCTCGGAATCTTGCTGGAAAACGTCAAAATTGAGGATCTCGGACAGGCGAAAAAGATCACAATCGACAAGGACAATACAACCATCATTGAAGGCAAAGGCAAGAAGGGTGATGTCGAGGGCCGCGTGAAGGAAATTCGAGGCCAGATCGAAAAGACGACGAGTGACTACGACCGCGAGAAACTGCAGGAGCGATTAGCGAAGCTCGTGGGTGGCGTGGCTGTGATCAAGGTGGGCGCGGCTACCGAAACCGAAATGAAAGAGACAAAAGCTCGCGTCGAAGACGCCATGCACGCGACTCGCGCGGCGGTAGAGGAAGGTATTGTCCCCGGAGGCGGAGTCGCTCTGGCGCGGTGTGCGACGGCTCTCAACAAGTTGAAACTGGAGAACGATGAGCAGATCGGCGTCAACATTGTGAAACGCGCCTTGCAGGAACCGCTCCGTCAGATTGCTGAAAACGCTGGCGAAGAAGGCGCCATCGTACTGGGCAAAGTGCTCGAATCGAAGGACCCGAACTTCGGCTACAACGCTTTGACAGGAGAGTATGAAGACCTGGTCAAAGCCGGAGTACTCGATCCGACCAAGGTAGTGCGCACGGCTCTCACGAACGCCGGATCGATCGCGGCGCTCATGCTGACCACCGAAGCCCTAATCGCCGACATTAAGGAAGAACCAACGGGAGCTCCGGCTGGCGGACGTGGTGGCATGGGAGATGGGTACTAAGAATAGCCCCAGGCGTCCCACAATCGTTTGAAGAGTTCGGCAGTTCCCTACTTTTAAAGTCTTTACAAGTTCAGGAGAACGCAATCATGGGTAAAACTATCGGCATTGATTTAGGCACTACGAACTCGGTTGTAGCGGTTATGGATGGCGGCGAAGCCAAGGTCATCCCCAACGAAGAAGGCAGCCGCACCACTCCCTCGGTCGTCGCTTTTACGAAGAATGGCGAGATACTCGTCGGACAAGTCGCAAGACGCCAGTCCACGACCAATCCCGAGAATACGATTTATTCGATCAAGCGTTTCATGGGGCGCCGCCACAACGAAATTGGCGAAGAGTTGAAAATGGTGCCCTACAAGGTGGAGCCCGATGGAGACAACGTAGTAATTGTCGCTCAAGGAAAGAAATACACTCCGCCGCAGATCTCCGCCATGATTCTTCAGAAACTGAAAAAGGCCGCCGAAGATTACTTGGGTGAAAAAGTCACCGAGGCGGTCATCACCGTCCCGGCATATTTCAATGACGCGCAACGTCAGGCAACTAAAGATGCCGGGAAGATTGCCGGACTCGATGTTAAGCGCATTATCAACGAGCCTACGGCAGCTGCCCTTGCCTACGGCCTCGATAAGAAAAAAGACGAGACCATCGCTGTTTATGACTTCGGGGGCGGCACATTTGACGTTTCCATTCTGCACGTCGGCGACGGTCTTATCGAGGTTGCGGCCACGAACGGGGACACACATCTTGGTGGTGACAATATCGACCAGCGCCTGGTTGATTGGCTGATTGATGAGTTCAGAAAAGAAGAAGGTCTCGACTTGCGATCCAAGGGCAACGAGATGGCCCTGCAGCGCCTCCGGGATGCAGCCGAACGTGCAAAGATCGAACTTTCTTCCACAATGGAAACTGAAATTAACCTGCCCTTCATCACGGCCGACGCCAATGGGCCGAAGCATCTCGTCAAGAAACTGACGCGCGCAAAACTGGAGTCAATGGTCGAGGATCTCGTTCAGCGCTCCGTGCCGCCTTGCAAACAGTGCATGAAGGATGGCAGCGTAGATACCGGGAAGATCAATGAGGTCGTACTCGTTGGCGGACAGACCCGCATGCCACGCATTCAGCGGCTCGTGAAGGAACTGTTCGGCAAAGAGGGCGACAAGAGCGTGAACCCCGATGAAGTGGTCGCGGTAGGAGCGGCACTTCAGGGAGGTGTGCTTCAAGGCGAAGTGAAGGATCTTCTTCTTCTCGATGTGACCCCACTTACACTTTCGATCGAAACACAGGGCTCCATATCGACACCGATGATTCCGCGCAATACAACCATTCCGACGCGCAAAACGGAAAAGTTTTCGACTGCCGCGGATAATCAGTCCTCGGTCGACGTTCACGTTCTGCAAGGCGAGCGCACCATGGCAGACCAGAATCGCACGCTTGGCAAGTTCCAACTGACTGGGATTCCGCCTGCTCCGCGTGGGGTACCGCAGATCGAAGTCACATTCGACGTCGATGCCAACGGCATTCTGAACGTGGCCGCGAAGGATCTGGCAACCGGCAAGGACCAGAAGATCACCATCACTTCGTCGTCGGGTTTGAGCAAAGAAGACATTGAGCGCATGGCGAAGGAAGCCGAGTCGCACGCGACGGATGACAAAATCAGACGCGAACAGATCGAAGCGAAGAATCAGCTGGACTCCATGCTTTACAACGTGGAGAAGATGCTGCGCGATCATGGTGACAAGATCTCGGGATCGGAACGCGGCGAGGTTGAAAACTCACTCGCCGACGCCAAGAAAGCATTGGAATCCGCCGACAAACATCAAATGGACGAAGCTCGTGAGCGTCTGACGCAGGTATCGCACAAACTCGCAGAGCAGATGTACAGCAAAGCACAACCGCAAAGCACATCGGGCGCAGGTCCGAGTGTCGGCGCCAATTCCGCAGCCGGTCGCCCTCCCAAGCGAGACGAGGGCGTAATTGACGCTGAGTATACAGACGTCGAAGAGAAAACATCTGCCTAGTTCCCCGCTAGGATTGTCTTAGAGGGTGGTCCTGG
>Ga0182013_10002814_pt1 | contig 22393 bp, 18 predicted proteins | sample 612S2MmetaG_FD_120487 | JGI IMG/M metagenome (GOLD analysis project Ga0182013, IMG submission 120487) | Permafrost microbial communities from Stordalen Mire, Sweden - 612S2M metaG | ecosystem: Environmental > Terrestrial > Soil > Wetlands > Permafrost | place: Sweden: Stordalen | collected... | reverse complement strand
GCCTTTGCAATGTCAAGATCGTCACTGTCGGTGGCGGGTTGCTCGCCAGGCTTCACGTGGCCCTTCGGAGAACCCGGTGAAGGAGTCAGGCTGTCGACCTGCGCCTGGTCTTGCGCAACAATCTGCTTAAGCTGTTCAACCTTTTGCGAGAGTGCAAGCGCGGCTCCAGTGAACGTGCGATGCTGCGTCTTCAGGTTGGCTTGCCGCAGGGCCGTTGCAAAAGCTTGATCCACCTCGTGATCTGCCAGGCGTTCAGCCTGGCGCGCGTACTCAGCTTCTTCCGCCGTTGCTGCAAGGGCCGCCAGCGCCTCGGCGGTTTGCCAGGGGCGCAAATCGACAAGGCTCTTGTTATCGCCGGCCGAGCCGCTGGCATTCTCCTGACGCTTGTCCTGGGGAAGATTCGACATGGCGTCCTGCGTCGTCCACAAAAACGCGCTGCACAAGACAAACAGCACCAGCAACGCAACAAGCGCCGTAAGCGTGGCTCTCGAGAAAACTCGGAATTTGACTTCGCCATCAGCGGCGGGAGGGATGGAGGGAATCGCCATAGAACTCTTAGATGCCTGGTTTTGAGAGAAATCCGGTTCAGTGATTCAACAATATTGAAGTATTTCGCCCGGCGTACCTCACGCACTTGCGGTGGGCCTCGCGCGCAGCAGAGAATGGAGCCGTGCGAGTAAAGACCCAATTCGCGGCAATTATGATCGCGCTGCTGGCCGTGTGCGGGGCCGGGGCGGCTCAATACCAGGATCGAGATACGCGAGGTGTGCCCAAAACATCGTCATCGGCCCCGCCACCCGAATTGCGCACGGACATCAATCACGCCGGATTAAACGAGTTGTTAAAGGTTCCCGGCATGACGCCAAGCTGGGCCGGACGCATCGTGCGCTACCGGCCATACCATACCAAGGCTGACCTTCTCGATCGCGGCATCGTCACTGCGGCGGTCTACGATCGCATCAAGGACTACGTGATCGCCCACCGCGACAAACAGTGACCTGCCCCTTACGCCTCCGCCGGCTCTTCAGCGATCTTGTCCCCGCGCCGCAAAAGCCTGCTCAAGATGACATAGAGGACGGGGATAAAGAACAGATTCAGCACGGTGGAGAGCAGCATGCCGCCGACAATCGTCGATCCGACTGACCGCCTGCCCAGTGCGCCTGCGCCAGTGGCGAAGACCAGCGGAAGCACGCCCAGAATAAAGGCGAATGAGGTCATCAGAATCGGCCGCAACCTCAACTCTGCCGCCTCAATGGCCGCCTCTACAATCGATCGGTCCTTACGCCGTAACTGCTCTGCAAATTCCACAATCAGGATCGAATTTTTTGCCGAAAGGCCGATCAGCATCACCAGGCCGATCTGGCAATAGACATCGTCTGACAGCCCGCGCAGCGACACCAGGGCCAGCGCCCCCAGTATCGCCATGGGCACAGCAAGGAGAATGATGAACGGCAGCGCGAAGCTTTCATACTGTGCCGAAAGCGTGAGGTAAACCACCAGGATTCCCAGCCCGAAGATGATGAGTGCCTTGCCGCTGGATTCAATCTCATCCAACGTAAGACCTGTCCATTGGTAGGACATTCCTGGCATCTCAAGGTGCTTGGCCAGATCTTCCATCGCCGTCAGTCCCTGCCCGGAACTGTAGCCGGGTGCGGGAGAGCCGTCGATTTCGACCGCTCGAAAGAGATTGTAATGATTAATGACAGGTGGGCCGGCGCTATCTTTCACCGTAACCAAGTTGTCCAGGGGAACCATTTGTCCGGAGTCGGAACGCACGTAGTAGCTGTGCAGAGCGCTGGCGTTCATACGGAATGGCTGATCCGCCTGCACATAAACACGATATGTCCGGTTGTTAAAGTCGAAGTCGTTGACGTATTGCGAGCCCATGAACACGCTGAGGGTGTCGGTGATCTGCGAGAGAGGAATATTCATCGTTTTTGCCTTCTCGCGATCGATTGTCACCAGTTCCTGGGGGTTGTTTGCAGAGAAGGTGGTGAGCAATCCAGTCAGATCTTTGTGCGTCTTGCTGTCATTCACAATCTGGTGCGCCACCCGATCCAGATCGGTGAGCGTGTTGCTGCCGCCGTCCTGCAGCATGAATTGGAATCCCCCATAACTGCCCACGCCCTGCACTGCCGGCGGTTGGACCATCGCCACCAGGCCGCCATTCGGCGCGAACATGAGCTGTTGCAGCTTGGGGTTGAGGCTGGCAATGATGTCCGCCGTGGAATGGCCTTTTCCTCGGCGCTGGTCGGCAGGTTTTGCACTGACATACATCATGCCCGCGTTGGAGGCAGCGCCCGAATAACTGAAGCCAATCATGGCGAAGGCTCCTGCAACGTCCGGGTTCTGCAAAATAGTGTGTTCCGCGCGTTCGGCAAGCGCCGTGGTGTAGGTCAGCGAAGACCCCGGTGGCGATTGCAGAATCACCATGATCGTACCTTGATCCTCCTGCGGCAGGAACCCGGTAGGGACGTGCTGATACATCCATACCGTGGCGCCGAGTCCGGCAAAGAATACCAGCAGCAAGAGGTAACGCATCCGCAGCGCGACATGGATCGACTTGGCGTAAGAGCGGGCCAGCCAGCTTATAGCCGCATCGGCCCCATGGATGAAGGCCGCGAAGGCGCGCGAGATGGGGCGGATGTGGAGAAAGTCCAATTGGTGGGGACGCTGCTCTTCACCACGTAGAAACATGGCTGAAAGCGCAGGTGAAAGCGTGAGCGCATTGAAAGCCGAAATGGCAATCGAGAATGCGATGGTCAGCGAGAACTGCCGGTAGAGAATGCCGGTCGTGCCGGGGAAGAACGAAACAGGAACGAAGACCGCGATCAGCACAAGGGATGTCGCAATAACGGCGCTTGTTACTTCGCTCATGGCCCGCGAAGTGGCCTCGTGCGGGTCTGAGTGCTCCAGGGCAATGTGACGCTGCACGTTTTCGATGACCACAATTGCGTCGTCCACCACCAGGCCTGTCGCGAGGGTGATGCCGAACAAGGTGAGCGAGTTGATTGAGAAGCCGAAGATTTTGATAAAGGCAAAAGTGCCGATAAGAGACACCGGAATAGTGACAGCGGGAATGATGGTGGCGCGCCAGTCCAGCAGGAACAGGAAGATCACGGCGATGACAATAAGGATCGCCGCGCCCAGTGTAATCAGCACTTCCCGGATTGAGTCGCCGACTACGGTTGTCGAATCGAAGGCTACGGCGTATTCCAGACCCGGCGGAAAGTTCTTTGACAACTTAACGAGCGCGGCTTTAGCTGCCCTGTCCACTTCCAGTGAGTTGGCATTCGATAGTTGCTCCACCCCAACGCCCTGGGCGACATGCCCGGAGAACTCCAAGGCACTGCTGTAGTCTTCAGCGCCCACTGCCGAGTGACCGATATCCTTGAGCAGCACCAGGCCGTTTGCGGAATTCTTCACAATGATATTGTCGAATTCGACAGGACTGGTAAGCCGGCCGACCACCCGCACAGGAATCTCGAAAGCTTGCTTCGAATCCGCCGGAGGCTGTCCTAGCTGGCCGGCTGGAATCTCGACGTTCTGCTCCTGCAGGGCCTTCACCACGTCGGTGGCGGTCAAATCACGAGCGGCCATCCGCGCCGGGTCAAGCCACACGCGCATTGCGTACTTGCGCTCGCCAAAGATCATTACATCGCCCACGCCCGGCACGCGCTTGAGCGCGTCCTTCACATACACATCCAGGTAGTTGGAGATGAACTCGTTCGAGTATCGGTTGTCGAGTGTATAGAAACCGGCGCCGAAAACGAAGTTGTAGTCTGTTTTGGTAACGGTGATGCCTGTAGCGTTCACCGCCGCCGGTAACCGCCCCTGTACGCTGGCAACGCGGTTCTGTACGTCCACCGACCCGATGTCCAGGTTATAGCCGGTGTTGAACGTAACGGAGATCTGGCTGGTTCCGCTGTTGGTGCTCGAGGAACTGATGTAGCGCATGCCCTCGACGCCGTTGATAGCCTCTTCCAGCGGGATCGTGACTGCCTTCTCCACGGTCTCTGAGTCGGCCCCAACGTAGTTGCTAGTGACTCTCACAACCGGAGGCGACAGATTCGGATACATGGCCACGGGAAGATTCGGGATACAAATCGCCCCGGCCAATATGATCATCAACGCGCAAACAGTCGCGAATACCGGCCTATGAATAAAGAAATCGACAAACAAGGTAAGCCTTCCTTTGTTGCACCGAGCGAACTTTCAGCTCGACTAAAAACGCGTTTTTGCTCCCGCACTTGGAGTCGTCTTTTGGTGCCTAAGTTGGAATGCCGCGAAAATCAACCGGCCACATTCACAATCGAGCGCCGCACCCTTTCTGCGCTCAATGCGGAAAGGGTAAAAAACTGAATCTTAGCCGCCCATCGGCATTACCGGCATTCCGTTCACAAGAAATTGCGTGCCTGAGACAATCACGCGGTCGCCGGGATTCAACCCGGAAACAACAGAATACGAGTTGCCTACCATGTCACCCAGCGCAACTGCTTTCTGCACAGCCAAGAAGTGTCCGTTCAGCGGCTGAGCCACGTAGACAAAGCTCTGGCCGCCCTGGCGCGTTACCGCAAGCACCGGAACCGTAGCCATCGGCTTCGTGCTCCAGATAACCCGCGCCTTCACCATTTGTGCATTGCGAAGAATCTCTGACGTGGATTGCACCGGAGCCTTTACAAGAACACCCTGCAGCGCGCTGTCCACCTCTGCGGAGACAAAATCGATCTTTGACTTCTCAAGCAGATTGCCGCTGTTGTCTGTCAGATCCACTTCCAGCCCGTTGTGTACTTCGCCGGAGCGCTCTGTGGGTACGTATATGTACGCTTCCAGATCTTTATTCTCATCCACCGTGGTCAGCAGGGGTGAAGGATTGAGCGGAGAAGCGTAGTCGCCTACGTGGACCGGAATATCGCCCACAACGCCCTCAAACGGCGCTTGAATTTTGTAGTAGGCCAGCAACTGTTCCTGCGTCTTGCGCAACTCGATCGCAGACTCGTAATCCGCCTTGGCGTTCTGGTATGTCTGCTGCGCCTGGTCGTAGGCGTCTCGGCTGGTCACTCCCGCGTCGAAAAGCTTGTGCTGCCGCTCAACCTCGACTGCGTTGTAGTCGTAAAGCGCCTTCTTTTGCCGTTCCGTGGCGCGCTGAGCATCAACAGTGGCCTGCTGCTGACGCGGGTCGATGACCATCAGCGTCTGACCTTCCTTCACGCGATCGCCCGAGTGCACCAGAATCTGCGTGAGCAATCCGCTTACTTGCGGCAAGACACTGGCCGAACGCCGCGACTTGATGGTGGCCACATACTCGCTGCTTTGGGCAACCGGCGCCAGCACCACGGTTGCGGTCTGCACCGGCAAGCCCTGCATGCCGGCTCCGGCCGGCCCGGCCGGCTTTTTCTGGCAGCCCGTTGCGGCCAGCATTACCAAAATCAAGCAACTTGTTAACTGAATGCGTCTAAGACTACGGTCTCTCACTAGCTTCTTCCTCTTATCCAGGCATCTTCGGCCCGGTGCTCCGTTTGTGTCGATATGATTGCGAATTCACGCGACAAGGCAATCCCGCCTGGGTGGCCTTATCTCTTATTGACAGGATTTTCCGCCACTTTGTTTCATCCAGCATGCGGTGTGCCCTGCCTGACTGCGGAGATTGACTTATGTCCTATCTGACGCCCGAAGCCCGGCTCCCGATGCGGGAATATTGCCGCAAAAATGCGCCGCGCCCGATTGAGGAACCTTGTTCCGCCCAAGTTGCGGCACTCTAAGAGGATAGCGCAGCGCGCTTCTTTGCTTCTGCGCGCTACAGCACACGTGTTATCCGGCTGCCGATAACGGATGTACCGTGGCGTCCGCCGGTAGCCCTGCAGGGCTACCCCATCGCCCTCGGCCGGGGCCTTTTTTTGACACACCCTCCCCGAGTTGGTAGCCTTCATAAGGGCGCATGCGGCCTGTACGAGCCGATTCTTGCACTCCCAGAGCGTCCCCGTCGTCTAGCCCGGCCTAGGACACCGCCCTTTCACGGCGATAACACGGGTTCAAATCCCGTCGGGGACGCCAATTAAATCAATAGGTTACGAGTTATTCTCTCCCATCCAAATTTCACCGGTGCCGTCTCGGGGTCGATAGGACTACCCCTGGAAAGCGTGGCTGACCGCCAACTTCTTGAGGGTCGTCTCCCGGGCGACCCTTCTCGTAGCTCGTAGCCGCCTGAGAACGACGAACTACGACGGGAAATGACAAGATGCGATTCAGGTAGGTGGCCCGAGGTTGAAGCGGCGGCGCAGGCACCGCCCTCTGACGTCCCATGACTCAAAACCGAGACCCGTTCGAATGCGCTCATGGCAGGCTCTGGAGACCCAGACCTTATGGTGAGGCCGGCCCCATGGCAACTGCCGCGGGCTGATCATTGCCATCGCGCGGTCCGTTCCGAAGACCCGCCCTCGCGATAATAAGGCCGCGATGAACGGGGCACAGCTTCTCAAGGCTCACGGCTATTCTTCAGGGGTTGGTGGGCGGGCCCCCAGCCGTGGTTAGCGAGGGGGAAACAAAGCGCGCGTTGGGTGAAGGCTTGAGGTGATGCGAGTCTGAGCGAGGAACCGTGGCGCTGGATTGAAGGACAATGAGATCAATACGGCGATTCTTTTTTCGGCCTTCCGGGGTTGAGTTGTCTGCCACGGGTCTGTATTCGCCGAATCCGGCGGCGGAGATTCTGGTGGGATCGAAGCCGCCATCATTGACGAGCAGGCGCAGGACTGACATGGCGCGAGCGGTGGACAGTTCCCAGTTTGAAGCGAACTGCGGGGTATGAATGGGCTGATTGTCGGAGTGTCCGTTGACGCGGATCTCAAGACCGGGCTTAGCCAGGATTCTTGCAATTGTGATGATCTTTGCACCGGCGCCAGGAATCAGGTCAGCTTGTCCACTATTGAAGAAGCCTAGTTCCCTGAGGCTGATGACGAAGCCTTCTGGAGTGACCTGAAGGTCCATCTCATGGTTGGCCAGCTCTTTGCCCATGGCGGCCTCGAGCTGCTGCTTGAGCTTGAGCATATCAGTGGAAGCGCCGGCACTTGCTGGGTTGTGCGTGTCCTCATCGTTGTGTACGCGCGAGGTATTCGTATCTTCGCTCGCAGCGAGGCTGGCATAAGGACCGCCGCTTCCGCTTTCGTCGGCACGGAAGGCGCCGAGGGTCTGGAAGCCGTTGTGGATTGCGCGCGAGAGCTTTCTGATTGCCTGGTTGTCGCGATAGGCAGAAGCAAAAAGGACGACAAAAAACGCAAAGAGCAAGGTGATGAAGTCAGAGTAGGAGAGCAGCCACCGATCATGATTAACAGATTCTTCAGCGTCTCTTGTCCGCCTCATCGTCTGGCCACCTTTGCCAAGCCTGGGCGAGGAATTTCGCCGACGTAGCGTTTCAGGCGCATTTCCAGTGAGCGGGGGTTCACACCCTCCATGATGGAGAGGACGGCCTCGAGAGTCATTTCCTCAACGACTTGTTTCTCGCGCAAGCGGATTTTGAGCTTACCGGCCCAGGGGAGGAACAACAAGTTGGCAGCGCCTACACCATATATAGTTGCGACGAACGCGACGGCGATACCCTTGCCGACTTCGTTGATGTCCTGCAGGTGCTGCATAACCTGGATGAGTCCGAGGACAGCGCCGATGATGCCGATGGTGGGAGCAAACCCGGCGGCAGCTTCAAAGACCTTGGGGATGCGCGCGTCTTTTTCACCCCGGTAGTCAAGCTGCAACTCCATCATCCTTCGGAGGTCGGGAGCGCTGACGCCGTCGATGGCCAGCATTAGGCTTTCTTTCAGGAAGGGATCCTGGATCTTGGCCAACTCAGCATCCAGGGAGAGGATGCCTTCCTTACGGGCTTTATAGGCGTAGTGGAGAAGGTTTTCAATGAGTTCGTCGGACTCAGATTCGCCGTTCATGAAAACGTCTTTGAGATGGACAGCGGCCTGGAAGACGACTTTGAGGGGAAACTGCACCATGACTGCGCCGATGGTACCGCCGATCACGATGAGGGCTGCGGTGGGCTGGAGGACCTGGGCGATCCTGCCACCTTCAAGCACCAAGCCGAGTCCGATTCCGAAGAGCGCAACCAGTATGCCGCCAAAGGTACTTTTGTCCACAGCACTCCTCATCCCTTGCGTTGACCGACTGAGCACCCAGGCTCGGTCAAATATCCCGGAAGCGACGAACCCAGGTTCCTGCGTTTGCTGCGGCAGGAGAGGTTCGACAGGAACCTAAGCCAGTTCCCGCCGCTCGCCAGCACGAGTTGCTGATCATCTATCGGCACGTGGGGCGAGATTTTCCAGAGGTTTAGAGAACTAAGACCTGTGGATTATAGGAGCAGCGCCGGAGAGGGGGCGAAGCGGCCGGAAAGAGTGAACAAGTTAGAAAACGGTGAGTTTACCGGGAATTGAATCGATTGCGCTTTATCTTCTGAAATTGTTGACAGAAAGGGCCGATAGGAGGGAATGCACTACCGACGTCCTGGAGTTCGAGCTGCGCGCATAGACGATTCTGCGGCCGATGGCGATAATTCGGCCAGCGAGCACTCAGAATCGAAATCGGAGATAGTGGGCCCGCATGGGCGGCTGATCCTGGAACGGCGGCAGCGCAATCCGGTAGAACACTCCTGGCCCGATGCCCTGGACAGCTTGCATCGCCACCTGGTTGGAATTGATTTGGCCAACAAAGCACTTCAGGAATCCGAAAAGAGATACCGGAGCATTTTTGAAGAAGCACCGGTGGGACTGTTCCAGATGAGCCCAGGCGGGCAGCTACTGGACCTAAACGGCGCGATGGCGCGGATTCTCGGGTTTGAGTCGGCAGAGCAAGTATTGGCGGAGGCGGCGAAGGGGGATTCGCCGAGAATTTTCAGAACATGTCCCTGGGACGAGCAGGCGATGCGCGTCGAGGATCGGATGCTGCAAACGGACATCGATTTGCATTTGAGTTGCCGCAATGGCGCGAAGAAGTGGGTGCGGTTCAACATCCGCGAGGTCCTGGATGGCGGCCGCCAGATTTGTCTAGAGGGTAGCGCAGAAGATGTGACGAACCGGAAGCTGGCAGAGATAAGGACCGAGCTTCTGGCGTATTACGACTTGCTCACAGGGTTGCCCAATCGCACCCTTTTCCGCGAACGTTTTCAGGAAATACTGGCTGCGGCGCGGGAGCAGAACAGGAGTGTCGCTCTTCTGCTTTTGGAGCTCGACGGGTTCAAGGCTATCAACGATTCGCTTGGGGAGATGTTTGGAGACAGACTTTTGCAGGAGATGGCCGCGCGGCTGAGGACAGGCACAAGCGAGAACTGCGTGGTTGCCCGCGTGGGCGGCGCTGAGTTCGCGATTGTGAATCCTGACGTGGTTGACATCGCGCAGGTGGAGGCGGCGGCTGAAGACCTGGTGGAGGATTTGAGTGCCGACCATTCCTTTCTTGGGCACTCTCTTACGGCGACGTGCAATGTAGGAATCAGTATGTTTCCCGCGAATGGCAAGGAATGCGAAACGCTTGTGAAAAGGGCGGACATAGCGAAGAGCCGATCGCGCGAGGAGAACGCCAGAGGTTTCTCAGTGTTCACGGAAGAACTGGATAGGGAACTGGTGAAACGCGAGACATTGGAAAGCGGGTTGCGCCAGGCGCTTGCCAGGAACGAGCTTTTCCTTGAGTACCAGCCGCAGGTTGACGTGCGTACGGGGGCCATTACAGGCCTGGAGGCGCTGTTGCGCTGGAATCATAGCGAACTGGGATTGATTCCTCCGAACGATTTTATTGAAATTGCGGAGAACAGCGGACTGATTGTGCCCATAGGCGAGTGGGTGATGCGGACCGCGTGTACGCAGGCGCGAGCATGGCAGCAAAGCGGTTTGCCCTCTGTGCCAATCGCGGTGAATGTTTCGGCAATCCAGTTTCGCCGCCGGGGCTTTTGCGAATTGGTGCACAACATACTGAAGGAAACCGGATTGAGCCCTGAGCTGCTTGAGCTCGAGTTGACGGAAACTCTGCTGCTGACCAATGCCGACCTGATGTCCCTGATCACGGCACGGCTACGCGCGATGGGAGTGATGCTGGCAATTGATGATTTTGGGACCGGCTATTCCAGCCTTGGATATCTCAAGCACTTCAAGGTCAATCGACTAAAGATCGCGAGATCGTTTATCAAGGACATTCCAGGCGATGCAGACGACGTGGCGATCACGATCGCATTTATTGAGATGGCAAGGGCGTTGAATCTTGCGGTACTGGCCGAAGGCGTGGAAGAGGCAGATCAATTGTTGTTTCTGCGCAAGCAGGAGTGCTACACGATCCAGGGGTTCTACTTCAGCAGGCCAGCTTCAGCGGACAAGGCCGGGGAGTTGTTGCGGACCGGATTCGGTCACATGATTTGAGCTGGAGCCACCCGATCCGATGCGCCAGTCGGGAGAGGAGCATGACTGCGACAATGTCGGGCTATCTTGCCTCAGTTGAGCGGATGAGTAAGAGGCCCTGGCCCGCTGGAAATCTCTGAAGTACATGCCGATAGAGAGGGAGCACTTGAAGGTGCCTCGAATCAGATCCACGAGGTTGCCTTAGCTGTGCCATCTGCAGAGGGACATCGCGAATGTTTGCCATCATTGGAATACTTGTCGTTTTCGGAGCAGTTCTGGGCGGTTTCCTCATGGAGAAGGGACCGCTTCTGGTTCTGATGCAGCCATCGGAGTTCGTGATCATTATTGGCGCGGGGCTGGGCACGCTCCTTTCAGGGAACCCGATGTACGTGCTGAAAAAGGTGGCGAGCGGGCTTGTCCAGATTCTCAAGGGCCAGAAGTATTCGAAGCAGAAGTACATCGATCTTTTGAAGATGATGTACACGCTATTCAACAGGGCCCGGAAAGAGGGACTGGCCGGGATAGAGGGCGATATAGAAGAACCAGAAAAGAGCGTAGTGTTCTCAAAATATCCCGAGTTCGTCAGGAACCATCATATGCGGGACTTTGTTTGCGACACAATGCGCATGGCAATTATCGGAGGAGCGACGCCCTTTGATCTGGACCAGATGATGGAGATTGATATGGACGTTCATCATGTAGGCGCAACCGAGCCGGCGACGGCTCTTGGCACAATGGCGGACGCGTTACCTGGACTTGGAATTGTGGCAGCGGTTCTTGGCGTAGTGGTGACGATGAGCTCGCTGGGAGGTCCTCCTGAGGAGATTGGTCACAAAGTTGCCGCGGCGCTAGTGGGGACATTCCTGGGAATTCTGCTTTGCTACGGAATGGTAGGCCCGCTGAGCTCAAATCTTTCCAAACTGGTGGACAACGATCAGGCTTCGTATCACGTGTTGCGGGTGGTCATGTTGGCGTTCATCAAAGGGATGTCGCCATCGCTGGCGATTGAAATGGCGCGGCGAGCGATTCCCGAACATGTGCGACCGAGCTTTCAAGAAGTGGACAAGGCATGCCGCCAGAAGGACGAGCCAGTTGCGTCCGTGGCTGCTTAGAGAGAGACAAGGACAAGGACAGTGGTCAAGGGCAGCGAAATCATCATCATCAAGAAGAAGGTCGTCCACGGAGGACGACACGGCGGTGCGTGGAAGGTGGCGTATGCCGATTTTGTAACGGCGATGATGGCGCTGTTCATCGTGCTTTGGATGATGAATGCCAGCAAGCAAGTGCAGGAGGCTGTAGGCGGCTATTTCAAAGACCCGCGTGGAACGGCAAAGATGGTTGGAACCAACAAGAGCGGCACGGGCGAACTAGTGGCCCTGAAGAAGGAAGACATGGAGAAGCTGAAAGAAGATCTTCTTCGTTCGATTCACCATCTTGACCCGCTTGACAAGCTGAAGAGCCAGATTGAGATCACGATAACGCAGGAGGGACTGCGGATTGAGTTGATGGAATCGGCGAAGGGGACGTTTTTTGAGTTGGGGAGCGCCAAGCCGACGCCCGCCTTGGTGGAACTTCTCAAGATGTTAGCGGTGCAGCTTGGTAAACTCCCGAACCACGTTTCGATTGAGGGTCACACCGACTCGAAACCGTATGCCGGGGGGCGTGAGTACGATAACTGGGATCTTTCGTCAGAACGAGCCAATGAGGCGAGGCGGATGATGCAGGCGGCTGGAATTCAGCCAGGTCAGGTTTCGCAGGTAAGGGGCTTCGCGGATCAGCGGCTGCGGCTACCTCAAAAGCCGGAGGATCCATCCAATCGCAGGATCTCACTGATCGTTCAATACCAGGTCGCGGACGGAGCAGAAGTGGCCCCAGCGATGGCGATGGCCAACACCATTCGCCAAGGCGGCCAGAACTAGGGCCCGTAAACACCACCCAGATAGTCTTAACAAGCCCTGGAAGTGAAGATCCCTGTTGAATCCAAGTGAAAAGTGGCTCGGAGTCAGCGCAGCAGGAGTGGTCCGGTCCGGCGTGGGGCAGCGGCGAGCAGTGCGATGAAGCGGATAACTTCGTCCCGCTCTTCATCGGATCCGTAGACGAACTGAACGCCATCGCAGCCGGATCCGCAGTGCGCGACGCGGACCGGGAGATCGATACTCACACTCTGAAATGTGACGTGGACCGCCCCAGGGGTATCGACGGCGAGCGGCCCGCTCACGTCAAGCTTCATGCCTTCAGTACTAATCTCGATGCAACGGCCGAAGAGCGTGGATTCCTCGAGCGACAGGCGTATGGGGAGGTCAACGGCAAATCGAGGAGCGCGATAATCAAATTTCCGCATAGTCACCCAATTTCTACGGATAGGAGCTCGAGCGCCCCCAGGCGTGATTCCAAATTAGCTTATCGGCACATTGGTGGAAAAACTCCGGTGGAACGCAGCAATTCGATAAAGAAATCAGTTCAATTGCCGACTTCAGGGTGGAATTTCTCTTTGGGAACTCCTTCTTGGGTACTGGACAGGCAGGAAACACTGAAATTGTAACCAAGGTCCTAGTACCAAAGTAAGCACGGGCAATTTTGTTGATTGTAACTAATATTACTTTCACTTATTCGAATCCAAATTTAATATCGGTATTGAAAAAAAAGCCGTAGGTAATCGTTCCGGACTTCCTAAAGTAATCACTTTGGAGAAGAAAGGGCGAAAATATCAGAAAAATCCAACCGCGGTCTAAGTGATCTGAATGAAAGATTTGGAAGCTGAGCAGTTTGTTTTTGTCTCGGATCGAAAAGAACGAAGAACCCTGGCCCAGAGCCATCCAAACTCTGGGGCGCGATTAGCTGACCCGAATCAGCCAGTCGGCCGCCACGTTCTAATTGTCGACGACGACTTGGATTTATCCAGCTTTTTGAGCATGGAACTGGAGGCGGACCACTTTGTTGTGGACCAGATCCACGACGGGGCGGAAGCTCTGCAGGCTCTAGAGGCAAAGCGCCGCTACGATCTGCTCATTCTCGATTTAAACCTCCCCAACCTCGATGGGCTGAGCCTCCTGAAGCAGTTGCGGCTACAGCAATCAAGATTGCCCGTGCTGGTGCTGACGGCGCGCGCGCGGGTGGAAGACCGAGTCCATGCTTTGCAGGGTGGGGCAGATGATTGTCTGACAAAGCCATTCTCATTATTGGAATTCAAAGCGCGCGTGCAAAGTCTGCTGCGAAGGAATGCCGGTCAGGTACCCAATTTCTCGATCATTGGGGATCTCTCGCTCTACCGCGACGAACGCCGTGTAGAGCGTAATGGGAGACGGATCGAACTTACCCCTCGTGAATACGCAATTCTCGAAATCATGATGCGAAATCCGGGACGACCCGTCGCGCGCGCGTTGTTGCTTGAAGAAGTTTGGAACATGTCGCCTGAGTCGTCGACAAATATTGTTGACGTGTACATGAAGTATGTACGGGACAAGATCGATCTTCCGGGAGAGCCAAGGCTCACCCATACAGTACGGGGGTTTGGATATGAGCTGCGCGTTTCTTAATTGCCGCGAAACATGCAGGGTGAGCGCAGGGCCGGAGACATCTTCTCAGACCTGTCCGTATACGGTGCTGGCTGATGGCATGCATGCGCTGGCGCAGCCTTTGACGGTTCTTCGCGGAGTCTTGGGAGCCTGGAAGTTACGGGACTCGATGAAGGCGAAGAGCGATCTCTATATCGAGATGTCGGCGAAACAGGTTGAGCGGATGGGCGAACTGCTTTCTTGCATGCAGGATGTTCTGGACACGGCGGAGGGCGAACCGAAGCGCGCGCGGATGGATATTGGCGAGCTGATGGGACTTGTTTTGGAAGGAATGGGCTCGGATCTGCGCGAATGGAAGGGCACGATCGTGAGAGTTGGGCTGTCAGACCCTGTTTACACGCATGGGGACGCAGAGCGCACGAAGCGGGCACTTCGAGCGGCGGCTCGGGTGTTGGTTTCGAGCTCACTTCCCGGGGGGGCGATCTGGGTGTCCGTTCGACCTTTGGAAAGGCATGTCGAAGTGAAGGTAGAACAAAAGGCAGCGCACGGAAAGGTCCTGGGTTTTGCGGAGCGTCTCAATCTGTCGCTGGTAGAAACAAATATCCGCGCCCAAGGCGGCACTTATAAATGTGTCGAGGATCCGCTCTGCATTTCATTCACACTGCCTGCAGAGAGTTCTGAGGCACCGGCTCCTGGGCTAGCACTTGATTGTGCGCAGGTGCGCTTTGCTAGTTGACGAAGGGTCATAAGAAACAGGGATCTAATTGGACTTTTGATTTCAAGAAAGTGATCGATTACGCCATGGCGACTGCGACTGCTCAATATGTACGCTTTGAAGATCGAAGCACAATCGATGTACTTCTCGTTAGTCCAAACGCGCGGCTCCGCGAAGGTCTCCATCAGAAGCTGGGTTCCCCACGCTGGAATGTAATTCACGCCAGCGGTGGAGCTGAGGTTCTGAAACTTCTACACAAGCGCTCGGACGACGACGGCGTGCTTCTGCTGGATCCGTCCTTGCCAGATCTTGAGCCCGGCGAATTCCAGGCGATCGTAAGGGAGAGGTATCCGAATACTCAAATACTGATGCTGAATTCCCAAACGGGCCAGCTGCTTTTAGGGAGTTCATCGCCAACGCCGGTTTCAAAGAAGATTGCCGAGGTTGTGAACCAAGGTGGATCTGTGCGGCCGGTTCCGGTATCGGCCGCGACCAGCAATCGGCCACGGCATCAAGCGCCCGAAGGGATCAAATTGCGCAGTATGGTCGGAGAATCCGAGCCGATGATGCGAGCGTACTACTTGACGCGGATGGTTGCGGTTCGGGACACCACGGTACTGGTGACCGGGGAAAGCGGAACCGGGAAAGACCTGATTGCGCAGGAGACGCACCTGATCAGTTCGCGAAGGAACCAGCCGTTTGTAGTGGTGAATTGCGCGGCGATTCCAGACGCGCTTCTGGAAGCTGAACTGTTTGGCTATGCAAAGGGATCATTTACGGGGGCGGTTCAGTCGCGGATGGGGCGCATTCATGCGGCACACGGCGGAACGCTTTTTCTAGACGAAATTGGCGAGATGCCGCTGACGCTGCAAAGCAAGATACTGAGATTTCTAGAGCAGGGTGAAGTACAACGGCTGGGCGGCAATGACAATCTGAAGGTGGACGTTCGCGTGATTGCGGCGACGAACTCAAACTTGAAGCAGCGAATCGATCAGCAGTTGTTCCGCGAAGATCTCTACTATCGTCTTGCGATCTTTCCGATTCACCTCCCGCCGCTTAGGGATCGAATGAGCGACGTGGAGGAGCTGGCGTTGTTCTTTGCAAACAGATTCCGCCCAGGAGTTACGCTGGCGCAGGATGCCTTGCAGGTGCTGCAGCAGCATAGCTGGCCGGGCAATGTGCGGGAGTTGCGGAACGCGATTGAGCGGGCCACGATTCTAGTGGGCCACGATGACGAAATCAGGGCCGAGCACATACTTTTGTAGGATGCATGGCCCAAATTGGGCAGGAAGTTCCAGTTTGGCACTCATCGTGCATGTGAAATAGGCAAATGCTGCCGAGTTCTCATGCCTTTCCAATGAACACGATGAGTGGGGATTCAATTCCCAGTCCGCAGCTGCTTGCGGATGCTTTCTCCGAGTTCATCTCAGCGTCTTCTGTACTTGAAGAGTCGTATCGCGACCTTCAACGCGAGGTCACGCATCTTGGGTCGGAGCTTGCCAAGCGCAATGCGGACCTGACCAGGAGCCTGGCTGAGAACGATCGCATGCGCGCCGCGCTGCAGCAGATACTCGATTCAATGCCATGCGGAGTATTGGTGCTGAGCAGCGAACAGCGGATTGTGATGATCAATCCGGAAGGGCGGAACCTGTTGGAGCTAGGAGACGCGCGGATCGACAATCTGCGCGATCTTTCGCGGGTTAGCCAAGTTGACTTTGAGGCCCTCTCTCGGGGATTGAGCGGGCAGGCCGATAGCGAAATCTGCATTGAGACCGAAACCGGAAGCCGCTGGCTGGCGATTGGAAATCGGAAGCTTTTCAGCGCGTCAACGCATTCCGGCTCGATGGATCAATCGCCGAAACCTGAGAGCATTTGGATTCTCCGGGATGTATCGGCAAACAGGGAAGCCGAGGAGCAGCGAGAGGCAGCGCGGCGCACGACGGTGCTGGCGGAGATATCAACAATTCTCGCTCACGAAATTAGAAATCCATTAGCAAGCCTGGAATTATTTGCCGGCCTGATCGAAAACGACCGCGGCGCAAGCTCCGAGTGGATCTCGCACCTCCAGGCCGGAATACGGACACTCTCCGGGACAGTTAATAACGTGCTCAGCCTGAACGGCGAAGTCAAGCCGCACCTGGTCAGAGTGCCCCTGGCAGCCTGCGTACAGGGTGGCGTGGAGTTTGTGCGGCCAATCGCAGAGCAGGCCAGCGTTGAGATTTTGTTTTTTGCGGGAGACTGCGCGTTGTCAATTTTTGGCAACGAGGATGCGATCCGGCAGATCATTCTGAACATCTGCTGCAATGCAATTCGACATACGGCAGCGGGCGGAAGGATTCAGGTTTCGACGAAGGCGTTGGAGTTTCGGGGAGTTACGCGCGCAGTGGTTGAAATCGCAGACAGCGGTTGCGGAATACCTGAAGACTCGATCCAACACATTTTTGATGCGGGATTCAGTTCGACCGGGGAGACTCCCGGGCTTGGATTGGCCGTCTGCAAGCGGTTGATGACGCAGCATGGCGGAGAGATCAGGGTTGCGAGCCGGATCAACGAAGGAACAATCTTTCAGTTGGAGTTTCCAACAATATGAGCAGAGACGAAGCGCTATCGGTAATGGTGGTGGATGACGAACCCGGGATTCGCACAGCGTTGCGCGCGAATTTTCTTCGCCACGGCTGGAACGTAGAGACGGCGTCGTGTGTACGGGAGGCAATCCGCAGCGTCGAGAATCGCGAGTACGACCTTGTGGTGACCGATATCCGGATGCCTGATGGATCCGGTATGGAGGTGATGAGGGCCGCGCGCGACGCATCGCCTGCCACGGCGGTGATTCTTTTGACCGCATATGGTTCAGTGCCGGATGCCGTGAGCGCGATGCGCGATGGAGCTCTCGACTACCTTACGAAACCGATCCCGTTCGACCGGCTCCAGGCAGCGGCCGCACAGTTGATGAGTTCAGCAAAGCGGCAGCCAGTGGAAGAGATTGCTTCGAACGGCGATATTGTTGGCCACTCCCCTGTTTTGCTTCGGGCTCTGCAGCGTGCCCGGGCGGCGGCAAGCACTGGCGCCGATGTATTGATTGAGGCTGAGAGCGGCACTGGGAAAGAGCTGTTGGCGCGTTACATTCACGATTTTAGCGATCGCACCAACAAACCGTTTGTCGCAGTCAACTGCGCCGCAGTTCCTGAGGCGCTTCTCGAGAGCGAACTCTTCGGGCACGGGCGGGGTGCTTTTACGGGTGCAGTTTCCGCGCGTCCCGGCAAATTCGAATTGGCGGATCGCGGAACAATTCTGCTGGACGAGATCGGCGAAATGCCGCTCAATCTGCAGCCGAAGCTGTTGCGAGTTTTGCAAGAACGCGAGTTTGAGCGTCTGGGAGAATCGCGGCCGGTCAAAGTCGATGTTCGAGTGATCGCGACGACAAACGTGTCGCTTGCCGCGATGGTCGAACGGGGGCAATTCCGCGCCGATCTCTACTACCGTCTGAATGTGATACCGCTTTCCCTACCGCCTTTGCGCGAGAGACGCGAAGACATTCCGGTCCTCGCTCAGCACTTTGTGCAGAAGTACGCGAGTCTGTGCCTGACCAATTCACCGCAGCTGCACGCGAGTTTTCTTGAGCGGCTACAGTCGCACTTGTGGCCGGGAAATGTGCGTGAGCTGGCAAACTTCATGCGGCGGGTTCTGGCAATGAGTGAGATGCCGGTGATCGATGCCCGGTGCTTCGAGATCGAATTCCATGGTAACTCGAGCCTTACAAAACTTGGAGATGAGGCAGTTCTTTCGCAGCGGGTGGCGAGTCCGGCGGGAGTACCGGCAGGCACACCGATCTGGCAGGTGGAGAAGTTGCACCTCGAGAAGACACTAGCTTTGACTGAAGGAAACAGGACTCATGCAGCAGAGATGCTCGGTATCAGTCTGCGGACGCTGCGCAACAAGATTCGCGAATACGGTCTGCCCCCAAGGAGATACGCATGATGACGACAACCCCGATGATGCAGCTATTGCAGGGCTATCTGAAAGTCACCTCGGATCGCCAGCAGCTGGTTGCATCGAACATCGCCAATGTAGACACGCCTGGCTACCGGACGCAGGACATCAACTTTCAGAATGCGATGCAACAGGCGATGAACCAGGGAGATGGGGTTCATCTTGAACCTGCTTCTGTCACGGTTGAAGGCCTGCCGGAGCGGCCGGACGGAAACAACGTGAATGTTGATAGGGAGAGCATGCTGCTCTCTGAGACACAACTCCAATATCAGATGGGCGTGCAGCTGATCAAAGACGAATTTCATCGGTTGCTGACTGCCATCAAGGATGGGAATTAGCGATGGGTCTGTTTGACATGATGAACATCAGCGCCTCTGCACTGACCGCCGAGCGGCAGCGGGCAGAAGTGACGTCGGCCAACCTAGCCAACGCCGAAACAACGCACACCGATTCCGGTGGTCCTTACGTGCGCAAGGAAGTTGTGTTCAGCGCCTCAAATGCATCACCGTTTCGCACGGTGCTGAATCACATGGGCAGCTTTGGCCGGCCAACAGCAGGCTCCGTGCAACTGACCGATGTGGTGGACGATACAACTGCGCCAGTCATGCGCTACGAGCCTGGAAACCCAGATGCGAATCAACAAGGCTTCGTCGCTTATCCCGCCATCAATCCGGTCTCAGAGATGGTGGATTTAATGGGCGCCGTCCGGTCATATCAGTTGAACGCATCAGCAGTGACGGCTGCCAAGCAGATGATTCAGCAATCGATCGACATTTTGAAATCTTCGTAGGCAGGAGCGGACAATGAGCAACGTTAGTCTTGGACCAATTCCGAATTTCCAGATGCCGGCTGCCTCTCCGCTGGAAGGAACAGAGCAGGCAGGGGGAGACAGTTTTACATCGATACTGTCGAACGCCGTCAACGGGGTCAACTCGCTGCATGATTCAGCGGCGTCGCAGGTGACTAATCTGCTGCAGGGCGGCGGCGCCGACATCAATCAAGTGATGGTGGCCGTGGAAAAGGCGGATGTCTCCTTTCAGCTGATGATGCAGGTAAGGAACAAGATCGTCAGCGCATACCAAGATATTGAAAAAATGCAGTTCTAGGATTGAGAATCAATGGCAGACTTTGCGAGTGCAACCGAACAGGCGAAGCAGTTTTGGGCAAGCCGCAGCGGCCGGCAGAAGGCACTTCTTCTGGGCGGAGCCGGGATAACCATTGTCCTGTTGACGACTTTTGCCCGGCTGATGGGAACGCCCAACTACAAGCCACTGTATCAGGACATGGACCCGGCGGACGCACAGACGTTGGCGACGCAGCTGGATGCGCAGAATATTCCGCATCAGATCAGCCCCGACGGCAAGACAGTGAGTGTTCCGGTCGACAAGCTGGATGCGGCCCGCCTGCAGACCGCGTCGCAAGGCCAGCCGCACAGCGGACGTCTTGGATTCGAACTTTTCGACAAGGTGACATGGGGCCAGACAGAGTTTGACGAGAAGGTTGCATATCAGCGCGCGATGGAAGGCGAGTTGGAGCGGACAATCAAGACGCTCGCGGATGTGGAGAGCGCGCGCGTTCACCTGGTGATGCCGACCGATTCTGTTTTTCTGGATCGCGAGCGAGCGGCAAAGGCTTCAGTAATTCTGAAGCTGAAACATAATGGACTTCCCAAGGATGCGGTGCTGGCAATCTCGCGGCTTGTTTCAGGAGCCGTGGACGGATTGAAGCCCGAAGATGTGGCGATCATCGACGCAGACTCAGAAAGGTCGCTGGGCATGGGTCAGGACGACACGGACGCCGGCGAAGGAGAGGTTGCCAGGCTGACGCAGCGGCTGATCAGCACGCTGGAGCCGGTAGTGGGCGCGAACGCAATCCGCGCCAGCGTAAACATCGACTATGACCAGGACACAACGGAGCAAAGCGAAGAAAAGTATGACCCTTCAGTGAGCGCGCTGCTGAGCGTTCAGCGGAGTGAAGATAATGCAGGCGGAGCGGTTCAGTCCGGTGTGCCTGGCACAGCGAGCAACGTGCCTACGGACAAGAAGGCTAAGACGGCGGATACGCAAGCTCGACAGACTACACAGACTTCCAAGTCGGAAAGCGCTCAGTATGGAGTGAACAAGACTGTGATTCACACAGTTTCTCCGGCGGGCCGCATCGAGCGCGTGACGGCAGCTCTATTGATCGACGATGCTGTGGTCAAGACAGTGCAGGGCGGCAAAACAACGTTTGCCAAACGGCCGAGATCGCAAGAGGAACTAAACAAGATTCAGGAACTCGCGCAGGCTGCAATCGGCTTCGACTCGAAGCGCGGCGACACAATTAGCGTGCAGAACATGTCGTTTGAGGGCGCGGCAGTGAATTCGGATCTTCCGGCCACAGGCTGGGCCAACGAGATGCAGAAGACGGTGTCGGACTATTCATCAATTCTGCGGCCGATTTCGCTACTCCTGCTTTTTGTGTTGGCGTATCTGTTTGTAGTGCGACCGGTGCAAAAGCAGGCACTCTCACGTAACGAACTAACCGGTGGTCTTCAGCCGGCGTTGGCTACAGGAAATGCCCAAGCACTTGCGGCAAGCCAAGCGTATGCGATCGACAATGCACAGCGCGCCGCTCAATTGAAGTCACAGGCATTTGAGCTTGTGAGGCAGAAGCCGCTGGATACAGCGCGGGCGATGCAGGCGTGGATGCGGGAGGAGAAGTCATGAGCGCGCTGGAACGTACAACCTCGAGCGGCGCGCAGAAGGCGGCGATTCTGCTCTCAATTCTGGGAGAAGATGAGGCCGCACCGATCTTGCGCAATTTACCCAAGGACGATCTTGAACGGGTAACCGAAGAAGTGGCGAACCTTGCGCCAGTACCGATTGAAGTGACGATGCAGATTCTGGAAGAGTATCAGGAACTGATTGCTGCGCAGGAGTTCATTGCGGTCGGTGGCCAGGATCGAGCAGTTCGTCTGCTTGTGAAGGCATTTGGAGAAAACGGCGCCAAGAATATGGTGGAGCGGCTGACGCGCAGAGACGATGAAAGATCGTTCAAGGTGGAAGCGTTGAAGAAAGCGGAGCCGCAGCAACTGGCGCGATTTCTGGCCGGAGAACATGCACAGACGAAGGCGCTTGTCGTGGGGCATTTGGATCCCAAGCAGGCATCCTCGTTGCTGATGAAGCTCGAACCCGAGGCGCGCGTAGATTGCGTAAAGCGCATGGCGACGATGAAGCAGTTTTCGCCAGAGGCCGCCTCAAAGGCGTCGATGGTTCTAAATCGTCGATTCGGGTCGATGGGCGATCAATCCAAGCGATCGGACTCTGGATTCAAGAACGTAGCGGATTTGATGAACCGCCTGGAGCCATCAGCGGCTCGCGAGATTTTGGAAACGATCGAAGCGGAAGAGCCGAAGCTGGCGATCAACATTCGCGACATGATGTTCACCTTCGAGAATTTTTTGGAAGTTCCGGAGCTCGACTTGCGGGAGTTGATGAACTCCGTGGACAAGAAAACTCTGATGGTCGCTCTGAAGGGCGCGAGCGAGGACCTGCGAGCTCACATCTATCGCACCATGTCATCGCGCGCTGTTGAGATCATGAAAGAAGATTCTGAGATGATGGGGCCGGTGCGGAGCAAGGATGTGGCGAAGGCACAGAGCGAGATCGTTGCCATTGCACGCAAGTTGGAGTCGGAAGGCAAGATCGTGTTGAAGAGCGAGGGAGAAGACGAGTATGTACTTTAACACGGAACAAAGCGGAGTAGCAGATACCCCTATTGCTGCCCTGCAATATAGGGATATTTCGGAGCGCGCGGAT
>Ga0182013_10002813_pt1 | contig 22394 bp, 17 predicted proteins | sample 612S2MmetaG_FD_120487 | JGI IMG/M metagenome (GOLD analysis project Ga0182013, IMG submission 120487) | Permafrost microbial communities from Stordalen Mire, Sweden - 612S2M metaG | ecosystem: Environmental > Terrestrial > Soil > Wetlands > Permafrost | place: Sweden: Stordalen | collected... | reverse complement strand
TTGTCTGCGGCGAACCGACCAACGGGTTTCATCCAACCCTACGGTACGCCAAGCCCCACCTTTTGTCCAGCAAAATCTTCGAACGACCGATTTCAGAGGCACATCAGGCTGGTAAACAAATACGTACAAAGTACGCTTCTGCGGCATTCCCAGGCGATCCCGCATCGTCGAGATACAGAAGGTACATCAAAAAAGCAGCCGAGTGGGCTTTCGCCCAGCGGACCGCGTTGGCAGCCCTCTCAACCGCAATTTGATTCTAGCACAGACGGCATGGAATCATGCTTCTAATCTATGCTCCTTTCGCGGATCCGTACACGCAGGAGGGGCGAATTGCCCTTTGCCCTAATCTCCCTCCACCACGGTAAGCGCCTGCGCCGCGTTCTCGCCGCGGAGCCACTCCTGGAAGCGCTCCAGATAGAGGTAGATCACCGGCGTGATGTACAGCGTCAGGAACTGGCTCACCACCAGGCCGCCCACCACCGCCAGACCCAACGGCTGGCGGGCGTCGGCGCCTTCGCCGTATCCCAGGGCGATCGGAAGCGTGCCGAACAGCGCCGCCACCGTGGTCATCATGATCGGGCGGAAGCGCAGCAGGCAGCCCTGCCAGATCGAATCCCGCGCCGAGTGCCCCAGCTTTCGCTGATCGATGGCGAAATCCACCATCATGATGGCGTTCTTCTTCACCACACCGAACAGCATGATGATACCGACGAAGGCGTACAGATCGAGCTGTTTGTGGAATATCACCAGCGTGAGCAACGCCCCGAAAACCGCCGATGGCAGCCCCGAAAGAATCGTCAGCGGGTGAATGAAGCTCTCGTAGAGCACGCCCAGCACGATGTAGATCACCAGTAGCGCCACGATCAGCAGGATGGTAAGATTCTGAAACGAACTTTGGAATTCCTTCACCGTCCCCTGGAACTTGGTGGAGATTCCCGGCGGCATGCGCAAGTCGCGAATCGCCGCGTCCACCTGGTCGGCCGCCTGGCCCAGCGAAAATCCCGGCTTCAAATTAAAAGAAATGGTGGTCGCCGGCAGCTGGCCGAAGTGGCTGATGCTCGCCGGCCGCACCTGCTTGGTCATCTTCGTCATGGTATCGAGCGGCACCAGCGCTCCCGTGGAAGAGCGCACGTACAGCCGCGATAAAGCATCCGGCGTCCGCTGATACTGCTTCTCCAATTCCAAGATCACCTGATATTGGTCCGCCGGCGCGTAGATCACCGACACCTGCCGCGTGCCGAAAGCGCTGTACAGCGCGTCCTGCACCTGCTCCGGCGACACTCCCAGCGCCTGCGCGCGATCGCGGTCGATATCCACCACCACCTGCGGGCTCGCCGCATGCAGTTCCTGATCGTCCACATCCACGAATCCCGGCAACTGCTGCATCTTGGCCATCAATCGCGGACCCCAAGTGTAGATATCTTCCAGCCGGCTGCTTTGCATGGTGAGCTGATAGACGCTGGTGGAGAACTGCCCGCTCACACTGATCGGCGGGGGATTCTGCAGGAACGTAAAGACGCCGGGAATCTTCAGGAATTTCGGTCCCAGTTCCTCGATCACCTGGTCGACATTCAGCGCCCGCTCATTCCGCGGCTTGAGGTTGGCGAACACGAAGGCTTGGTTGCTGGTTGCCCCGCCCGCGCCGCCGAAAGCTCCCACCCCGGCCACGTTGGGGTCGGCCTGCATGGTCGCCGAGACCATCCGCAGATGCTGCGCCATGGAATCGAACGACATATCCTGCGGGCCCACCACCACTCCGAAAGTGAACCCGCTGTCCTGGCTGGGAATGAAGCCGCGCGGCATGATGCGGAACAGGTATACCGTGCCCACCAGCATCGCCACCGCTACCAGCATCGTCACTGGATGGAAGCGCAGCGCGATCCGCAGCGTCGACTCGTACCAGCGCGCCAGCCGATTGAAGCCGCCTTCCAGCATGTGATAAAAGAACCCGTGCCGCGAGTCGTGGTCCGATTTCAGAAAACGGCTGCCCAACATGGGCGTCAGCGTCAACGACACAAATCCCGATATCAGGATGGCCGTCACAATCGTCACCGCGAATTCGTGCAGTAGCCGCCCCACAATGCCGGCCAGGAACAGCACCGGAATGAACACCGCCACCAGCGAAATGGTCATCGAAAGGATCGTGAAGCCGATTTCGCGCGATGCCGCAAGCGCCGCCTGCATCCGCGTCTCGCCCATTTCCATGTGCCGCACGATGTTTTCCAGCATCACAATGGCGTCGTCCACCACGAAGCCCACCGACAACGTGAGCGCCATGAGAGAAAGATTGTTGATGCTATACCCCAGCAGGTACATCACGCAGAAGGTGCCGATAATCGAGAAGGGCACCGCCGCGCCCGGAATCAGCGTCGCCGACGCGTTGCGCAGGAACAGGAAAATCACCAGAACGACAATCACTACCGTGCCGAGCAGCGTCAATTCCACATCGCGAATGGAGTTGCGAATGGATTGCGAGGAGTCGAACGCCACGTCGAGGTGAACCGAAGGCGGAAGCTCTTTGCGGAACTCCGGCAGCAGCGCGTTGACGTTGTCCACCACCTCGACGGTATTGGTACCCGGCTGCCGGTTGATCGCCAGCATCACCGTCGGATGGCCGTCCATCAGTGCGATTACCTTATCGTTCTCCACGCTGTCGAGCACGTTGCCCAGTTGCTCCAGCCGGATGGGCACGCCGTTGCGGTAGGCCACGACGATGGGACGATATTGCGCCGCCTTCTCCAGCCCGCCGCTCGATTGAATGGTGAACGCCTGCTTATCGCCGTCCAGCCGGCCGGTCGGCAGGTTGGTGTTGCTGCTGGCGATGGCCTTCTGCACCTCGTCGATGCCGATATTGTGCGCCGCGAGTTGATTGGGATCGACATCCACGCGCACCGCGTATTTCTGATCGCCGAATACCTGCACCTGCGAAACGCCGGACACCATGGAGATGCGCTGCGCCAATGTCAGCTCCGCGAATTCGCTCACCTTGTAAGCCGGGAGCGTGTCGGAAGTCAGCGACAGATAATAAATCGCCTGGTCCGCCGGATTGGTCTTCTGGTAAGTCGGCGGCCGCGGCATGGTGCTCGGAAGCAGGCCTCCCGCGGCTGAAATGGCCGCCTGTATGTCCTGCGCGGCGGCGTCGATATTGCGGCTGAGGTTGAATTGCACCGTGACCTGCGTCGATCCCAGAGAGTTCACCGAGCTCATCTGCGAGATCCCGGCGATGGTGGAGAATTGCCGCTCGAGGGGCGTTGCCACAGTCGAGGCCATGGTTTCCGGACTCGCGCCCGGCAGCGCGGCGCTCACCGAAATGGTCGGGTAATCCACGCTGGGCAGCGCCGCCACCGGAAGGGCGCGAAAGGCCACCACGCCGAACAGGATGATGCTGAGGCAAACCAGCACCGTCATGATCGGCCGTTGGATGAAAAGCTGCGACAGGTTCATTGCGGCCCCGATCCGGCCTTGCCGGGCTCCACAATCCGTACGGGAGCGCCCGGAAACAGCGCCATCTGGCCGTCCACCACCACCGTCTCGCCCGGCGCCAGCCCTTTTTCGATTACCGTCACAGGGCCCCTGGAAAAGCCCGTCGAAACCGGCCGGATCTCCACCGTGTTTCCCGGTTTCACCACGAATACCACTTGCCCCTGCCGGCCCTCCTGCACGGCTTCGCTGGGCACCACGGTGGCATCGCGCAAGGTGTCGAGCGTCAGCGCCACATTGACGAACTGTCCGGGCCACAACATGCCGTCGCGATTCTCGAACGTGGCCTTTAGATGGATCGTGCCGGTACTCGCATCCACGGTATTGTCGATTACCGCGAGCGATCCCGTAACCGTGCGGTTGCCGCCATCCTGCAATGTCACATTGACCGGCAGAGGGTGCATCGCGTTGAGCCGCCGGATGGCGCCCAGATGATCTTCCGGAACGCCGAAGTTTACGAAAATCGGCTCCACGCGATGGATCACCACCAGCGCGACGTCATTCTCCTTGACCAGATTGCCGGGATGCACCAGCAGGTTTCCCGTGCGTCCCGAAATCGGCGCGGGAATCGTGCAGTAGCTGAGATCGAGCTTCGCCTTGGTCACGGCCGACAAATCGCTCGCCAGAGTCGCGCGCGCCGTGTTCACCGTCGCTTCGCTCGCATGGGCCGTGGCGCGATTCACGTCAAGCGTAGTTCGGGCCTGGTCGGCGGCCATCCTGGACGCCAGGTTCTCCTTATTCAGTTGCTCCTGCCGGGCGGCATCGGTTTCCGAAAATTTCGTCTGCGCCTGGTCGCGCGCCACGTTCGCCTCGGCCTGCGCCACTTGAGCTCTGTCGCGTTCCACCGCCGCTTCCGCCTGATGCAACGCCTCCTGATAAGGACGCGGATCGATATGGAACAGCACATCGCCCTGCTTTACGTTCTGGCCTTCGGTAAAACTCACCGATTCCAGTTGCCCGGCGATCTGCGACTTCACCTGCACGATGGCCGACGCTTCCACCGTCCCCACCACGTGGACTTCGGTAGGCACCGATTCCTGCGTAGCTTTCGCCACCGACACCGACATCGCCGGGGGCGCCGCCGCGGCTACCGCAGGAGCTTGTTGCTTCTGGCACGCACAGAGTGCCATGAAAAACAAAATAAGTATAGTTGTACGCAAGGGAACTCCGGATTCATTCACTTTAACAAAATGAACATCTGAAAAAGGTTAAACGGCAGGTTCCGCGGCTCGGTATCGGCACATTCCGTTTCCGAGCCGCGCGCGTGAGCAAGCGGATGCGGGCTTTCACTCACCTTATCGCCTTAATAGCGAAGGCGATACCTTGCGGCCAGGCGTGCAGCAAACCCGGCGCCAGCACCCCGCCCGTCCGTTCCCGAAGGAACGCCAAAGGCAGCGCCCCGCAGAACGTGATCGGCGCGGCAAGCCAGTTCGGATGCCATTGGCCCGCGCAAAGCGCATACGGATTGACCGCGTGTACCAGGCCGAACAGCGCCGACGCGATCGCCATGCCCCAAACCCCAGTTGGCGCCATGGAACGTGAATGGCCGGCCGAAGGCGAGATTCAGGCGGGATTGAATTACGCCCCGGAACAGAACTTCCTCGCTCGGCCCTAATAGAAAGACGTAGAACATCAAACCGGCCGCGGCACGGGACATTGCGTGCGGCGCGAACGCTAATAGAAGACACGGCGCGACCGCCAATGCCGCCGGCGCTTTCTTGCGCAAGCGAAATGCGAATAGATAAAGCGCGGCAAGCGGAGCACCGAAAATGAAGAGGATTGCCAGCCAGGCGAACCCGTTCCAGTCCAGCAGACTGGGCAGCGCAAATGCGGCAAAAGGGATCGCGCACGCCCATACCGCGTCCCATTGTTGCTTCAGGTTCGTCACGCCCAAACCGTAGTCGGCAAACCTCCGCCCCGTGATCCACAGCCAGAACAGCGGCATGGCCAGCATGGTCACGTTCTCAGCGACCGTCCAGACCTCGTCATGTTCCCATCGGGCGATCGCGGAGTTGTGCACCAACCCGACCGCGGCCATCGTCACTCCTAGGACGGCGATCGCCTCGACCACCGCGCCGCACTTTCGCCAGAAGCTATTCGTAATTCAGCTCCCATTATCCTGTAGTAGTCTAGCAGCGCTCTTCGCCGCTCACCGGCCGACAGGATTGAATAATGACCTTCTGTGTGTACCGTGTGTACAATAGTCGAATGATTGACACTGCGAAGATCCTCGCGGAGCTGGAGACGGAGCGAGAGGTGCGTCAGCACGCAAGCAGCAAACACAAACCGCCAGGATCGGGCGGCCCACCACCAAACCAGGGCGGCCAGCCACCCAACGCGGGCGGCGCGGCCCAACTGGCAGGCATCGGCAATACTCGTTCAGGGCGCGAAACCCGCAGAGAGCCGTCGTAGTTCTCGGCCGGCCGCCCTTCAGCTACCATGGAAGATGTGACGAGGGTGGCGCTGGTCCTGCTGGCGGCCGCATTACGGCTGCCGGCGCAGAACCTGCTGGACGACGGGTGGGACCATTTCTACAACCTGGAATACGATCCGGCCATCGCCGATTTTCAACGCGCCATCGCCCAGGATCCCAACTCCCCCGATCTGCATAATCATCTCGCCGAAGCCGTCGTCTTCAAAGAGATGTACCGCAATGGCGCGCTCGAAAGCGAGATGGTCTCCGGCAACAACTCGCTGCTCCGCCGCGCCCGCATGAATGCTGCGCCGGAAACCCGCGCGCAATTCTTAGCGGAGGTCGGCAAGTGCCTGAACCTCTGCGATGCCCGCCTGAAGAAGAACCCCAACGACTCCACGGCGCTCTACGCCCAGGGGATTGCCTACGGCCTGCGATCCGATTATTTCTGGGTGATCGAGAAATCCTGGTACGACTCGCTTCGCGATGCCACCTCCGCGCGCAAGGCACACAATCGCTTGGCCGAGCTCGAGCCCGACAACGTTGACGCCCGCCTGGTGCAGGGCCTGCACGATTACATCGTCGGCAGCCTTCCCTGGCAGTACCGCATGCTGGGCTTTCTGGTCGGGTTCCACGGCGATAAGGAAAAGGGCATGCGCATCGTGCAGGATGTCGCCCAAAACGGCAAGCTCGATAAAGTGGACGCCGAGATCTTCCTCTGCGCCCTCTACCGCCGCGAAAACCACCCCGAGCGCGCCGTCCCTATCGTGCAGGATCTGATCCGCCGATTCCCGCGGAATTACATCCTGCGGCTGGAATTATCGGTGATGTACAGCATGGCGGGAGATAAGGTCCACGGTCTGGAAGCCGTGGAGGAAGCTGCCCGGCTGAAGCGCGACCACGCGCCGGGATTCGACCGGATGCCGTGGGAGAAAATCTACTATCAGGAAGGCAGCATCCAATTTTGGTACCGCGATGAGGATCGGGCCCTGGAGAATCTGAAGAAGGTGGCGGCTGGTATCGAAAATGTCGATCTCAATACCGGCGCCTACACCTACCTGCGCATCGGCCAGATCTACGACATGACCCATCGCCGGCCCCAGGCGGTGGAATACTACAAAAAAGCCATTGCATATGAGCCGCAGGCGGATGGCGCTGCGCAATCGCGGAAATACCTCTCAAACCCCTACAACCCGCGCTAGCTTCTTCTGAGCCGCGCCAGCTTCTCTCCTGAGCCGCGCTAGCTTCTTCTGAGCCGCGCTAGCTTCTTCTGAGCCGCGACCGCGAGGGAACGGTCCTAGCGTTGAGCCGTTCCTTCTTCGATCGTGACCTTCACCGGCTGCTCAATGAACTGCTGCGGCTTGGTGCTGGTCAGAATCAACAACGCCGGACGGGGGCACGGAATTTTTGCCGGGATCTTGAATTTAATCGTCGTGTCGGTCTGCTCGATCATCTGCACTTCGACGTCGTTCTTACCGTCCCCGCCATCGGTCAAATAGAGCTTGGCGATTTGAGCTTTGCCCAGATTCTCGCCGGTAACGGTGACGATATCCCCCCTTTTCCCCGTGTCTGGGTCGACAGACGTCATCCGCGGGTTCACCGCTTGGGCGTACGCCGCGAAGCTCGCGGCTAGCAGAAGAGAAACCAAAAGAGACAGTTTCATCTGATTATCCGGTCCTTTGATTAATATGCTATGTCCATTGCACTTGAAAAACAAGGCCCTAGTTTGGGGGGAAACACGCATGCCCACCGGCCTGCAAAAGCAAGGTAACAAACGGGCAATTCGGAGCGGCTCTCCTGAAATTGAACGGCAGCCCCGGTTCCGCTATCATCTAGCGTATGGCCGCGATAGCAGGCGCTCCTCTTGCGCTAACCGGGCGTGAACCCGGATGGATCTACAAACGTTCCTGGGATCTGACGCTCATCATTTTCAGCGCCGTCCTGGTCCCCCTGCCGTTCCTCATGGCCTGGGCCGCTCAGCGCACCGGTTTGCTGAGCATGGAGAAAACCGTCGACTGGATCAATATCACCGTCGCCCTCCTGATCGGCGGCCCGCACCTGTTTTCCACCGTCACGTATACCTTTATGGATGGCCGCTTCCGCGCGCGCCATAAATCCTACCTGGCCATGGCCTTCATCATCCCGGTAGTCGTGATTTATCTGGGCGTGAATTATTACACGGTGTTAATTACGTTCTTTTTTAGCTGGGCATCCCTTCACGTGCTGCACCAGATCATTTACCTGACCGATTGCTATCGCGCCCGCACCACCTGGGCCGAACAGAAATGGTCGCGCCTCATCGATTACGGGCTCATCATGACCGGCCTGTACCCCATCGGCATGTACAAGCTGTCCTTGAAGATGTTCCATGTCGGCGGCGTGGTGCTTCCCTACCCCGATTTCCTGCTGCCCTTCCACTTGCCGCTGGTGGCCGGTGTCGTCTTCGCCATTTTCCTGGTGGCCTGGATTATCAAAACCGTGATGGAGTTCCGCCAGGGACGCGGAAGCGTGCCCAAGACCCTGCTGCTCAGCGTCACCACCGTGGTGTCGTTCTGTTTGCCGATGGGCTCCAACCTCGACGTCCTCTTCCAGGGCTACAACACCTGGCATTCCTTCCAATACCTTTTCCTCTTGTGGCTCATCAATCGCCTGCGCGATCAACGCGGCGAAATCGACAGCCCCTTCGTCCAGCGCATGGTACGCCAGCGTAGTATGGGCCTCTACTACGCCTGCTTCCTCGGCGCTACTGGGGTCATCGTCCTGGTCACCATGTTCGTCCAGGCTGTTACCACCCTGCGCGCCGACCAAAGCTACTTCATCGTGGTGCTGAGCGTGCTGCTCATGCACTACTACTTCGATCACTTCCTCTTCAGTCACCCCCAAATGATCGAATAGGACGTTCCCCCGCGCCGCGACCGCTGTGTTTCCGAGCCGCGCGCGTCAGCAAGCGGTCCGCATTTCAGATCAAACCCGCCACAAAGACGGCCATTGGCTCGCCCTGTTCCTCCACAACATACTTGACCGCCTCCCGCACAGACTGGTCCGACCACAGCCAGCGCGTGCTTCCGTGGCGCGCCCACCGTTTTTGCCCTGGTTGATCTCTTCCCAACTGATTAAGTTTCCGGCTCGCATAAGCCTTGAAGTCATTCAAAACCTTCTCGGGCTGGACTTCGGCCTCCACAATCGCATGGACATGATTCGCCCGCACATGAGCTGCCAGCAGACTCCATCCCCGATTTACACATACGTCCTTCAACGCTTCCAGAACACCAGCCCTGGAACTTCCGTCCATCGAATAGGGCGCCTGTCCCATCGCAAGCCGTGCCGCCGCCGCGAGGCTCGCTTGAGCATCTAACAACCTGCTACCCGGCAAATTGTGATCTCGGTCCACGGACCCGCCTTCGTCGCCGTGAAGATGCGCGCCATAGCAGGCGGACGTAATTAAGTACCGCACTCTCTGAGTATCGATCGAAAACCGCTTGCTGACGCGCGCGGCTCGGTAAGAGTCAAAACCCTGCTATCTTCGTGTGATGGCAGAACCCGCGTTCCGCGATGCCGAGCGCAAACAGCTCAGCTTCCTTGCCACAATCGAAAAGAAAACCCTCATCTGGCTCGCTCACCGCATGCCCGCGTGGGTCAATTCCGACCACCTCACCCTCCTCGGATTCCTCGCCATGCTGGCAGCCGGCCTCCTATATTGGGCCGCCAGCCGCGACCGCCGCTACCTCATCGGCGTCATCGTCGCCCTCGCCATCAACTGGTTCGGCGACAGCCTCGACGGCACCCTCGCCCGCGTCCGCAATCGCCTCCGCCCGCGCTACGGCTTCTACGTCGACCACATCACCGACGCCATCGGCACCTTCTTCCTCATGGGCGGTCTCGCCCTCTCCAGCTACATGAACCCCTTCATCGCCCTCGGCCTCCTGATCGCCTACTTTCTTCTCTCCATCGAGGTCTACCTCACCACCTACGTCCTGGGCGCCTTCCACATGTCGTTCTGGAGCTTCGGCCCTACCGAACTGCGCCTCCTCCTCTGCATCGGCAATATCACGCTCTTCTACCGCCCCACCGTCGGACTGGGCGGACATTCCTTCCCCCTGTTCGACGTCGGCGGCGTCATCGGTATCTTCGGAATGAGCCTCATGCTCACCTGGTCCGCACTCCGCCACATCGTCCAGCTCTACCGGGCGGAACGCCTCCCGTGAAGCGCCTGGGCGTCCGCTGGCTCAAATTCAACTTCGTCGGCGCCCTCGGATTCGCCGTCCAATTGGGCGCTCTCAAGCTCCTCCTGCTGGCGCGCATGAACTACCTGGCGGCCACCTCCCTGGCGGTGGAGATCGCCGTTCTCCATAATTTCGTCTGGCACGAGCGCTTCACCTGGAAGGATCGCCCCGGCGGAGGCCGCCAGCGTCTGCTGCGCCTGCTGCGTTTCCACCTCGGCAATGGCGCCTTTTCCCTCCTGGCGAATCTCGGCCTTATGTGGCTCCTGGTCGGCCGACTCCACATGCAACAGATCGTGCTGGCCAACGCCATCGCCGTCGCCATCTGCTCCATCCTGAATTTCGCCATCGGCGAATGGTTTGTATTCCGCCAGTGACCAGTGGGTACCCCGCACCCACCCATTTGCGTGAAAAACCCCCGGCGCTCCGCTGGAATCCGTCCAGAACCACTACAAAACGTCAAAATCGTCGGATTTTCCGACAATTCACTGTGGAAGTCGCCGTGCAAGGGTTGCCTCGAATCCGTCGAGTCCAGGAGGATACGTCCAGTGGATAACGAGACTCTCACTATTACCGATAATCGGACCCAGAAGAGTTACACCGTTCCGATTTTCCGTGGCACGGTTCGCGCCATGGACCTCCGCCAAATCAAAACCAGCCCGGACGATTTCGGGCTCATGACCTACGACCCAGCCTTCATGAACACCGCTGCCTGCCACAGCTCCGTCACGTATCTGGACGGCGACAAGGGCGTTCTCCGGTATCGCGGCTATCCCATCGAACAACTCGCCGAACACTGCACGTTCCTCGAAGTCGCCTACCTCCTCCTCAACGGCGAGCTGCCCAACCGCGACGAATTGGACGCCTGGAATGCCCGCATCATGCGCCACACCATGATCCATGAGAACCTCAAAAAGTTCATGGACGGCTTCCACCACGACGCCCACCCCATGGGAGTCCTGCTCAGCACCGTCGCCGCGCTCTCCACTTTTTACCCGGAAGCCCGCAACGTGCACGACCCGAAACTCCGCATGACCCAGATCGTCCGCCTCATCGGCAAGATGCCGACCCTCGCCGCGTACGCCTATCGTCACCGCCTGGGCCGCCCCTACATCTACCCCGATCCCGAGCTCTGCTACACCAAGAATTACATGAACATGCTCTGGAAGAAGACGGAGCCGAAATACGTCGCCAACCCGGTTCTATCCCGCGCGCTCGAGGTCCTCTTTATCCTCCACGCCGACCACGAGCAGAACTGCTCCACCAGCGTCATGCGCGCCGTCGGCAGCTCCGATGCCGACCCCTACGCCACCACCGCGGCCGCGATTTCCGCTCTCTGGGGTCCGCTCCACGGCGGCGCCAATGAAGAAGTACTGCGCATGCTCGATGAGATTGGCACCAAGGATCGCATCCCCGCCTTCATCGAGCATGTGAAGGACGGGAAACACAAATTGATGGGGTTCGGCCACCGGGTTTACAAGCATTACGACCCGCGCGCCGCCATCATCAAACAAGTGGCCGAAGAGGTTTTCGAAGTTACCGGCCGCAACCCCAAGATCGACATCGCCCTGGAACTCGAGAAGATCGCCCTCAATGACGACTACTTCGTGAAGCGCAAGCTCTATCCCAACGTCGATTTCTACTCGGGGATCATTTACCAGGCGATGGGATTCACACCCGACCAATTCACGGTGCTGTTCGGTATCCCGCGCACTGTCGGCTGGCTCGCTCAATGGAACGAACTGATGGCCGACCCGGACAAGAAGATTGCCCGCCCCCGCCAGATCTATACCGGCGAAGACGAGCGCCAACTTGTCCCCATGACTCTCCGCAGCCGTGAATTAGTCGGCGTATAGCCTGCATTCCCGACCTTCAGACGCCCATAAACCTCGGCCCATCCCTATTGGGGTGGGCCTTTTTCATGGCTTTTGAGGGTTTCGGACAAGCTGAAGCATGTCCCACGTGGGGTATGCTTTAGCTTGCCCCGCCGGGCGAGAGCCCGGCCGCGAACGTGGAAGCCGTAATCCGATAGATAAAACTGTTGCGGCCACCGGCGTCGGCCCTGGAGCCCACTCGAACTCCCCCTATTTTTTCAACCGCCCTCTGTGAGCGCAAATTCTGGGGACCAACCAGAAAGATCACGCTATTCACGAATCGGAACGCGTGCCCGAGCATGAGCCGCTTCATTTCGCCGTTATAGACGCCGCCCCAGTAGGGCCGCGCCAGGAACGTCCACCCGATCTCGATCTCGCTTTTCCCGGTATCGTAACCGTGGAAGCGCGACGACCCGATGACTTGGCCCTGCCTGGCATCGATCGCGATTAACGTTCCACCGGATTCCAACGCTTCGCGAAAGAACTCCCTGAAGACTTCTTCCCGGTAACGGTCCGGGACCGGGTGTTGCTCCCAGATAAGCGGATCCGCAGCCACGGCGTAAAGGTCGTGAAAATCCACTGCCCGAAGGGGGCGCAGTTCGAGGAGATCGCCTCTCAAAGTGGGTTGGAGATCGAAGGCGGCTTTTGGCATCGTCTCGACTTAGATTTCGTCAGGATGATCTACGCCAAAAATACCATCAGCAAGCCGAGGATGCCGCAAAAGGTTTGCGATTGGCCCGCAAAACGAATTGGAAAGCCGATCATGGAGCCTGAACCAAAGCTTCCCGGATGCTGGGACCTGACAACCTGACACCTCTGCGGCCTCTGCCACCTCCGCGCCCTCCGGTTTTGACTTTGACTTTTGCTTTCTCAGCGCCTCAGCGTCTCTGCGGTAAATATTCCTTTTCGGGCACCCTTACTTCTTGAGAAACGTCCCCTTTTCGAGTTCCGGAAACGCTTCCCGCAATTGCTCCTGGGTGTTCATCACGATCGGCCCGTACCAGGCCACCGGCTCCTCGATCGGCTTGCCCGATACCAGCAGAAAACGAATCCCTTCGTCCCCTGCCTGCACCGTCACTTCGTCGCCGCTATCGAACACCACCAGCGAACGATTGTCGGCAGCCGCCGGCGGCGCCGTGTCCAACCATCCGACTCCTTCGGTCGGCACTTCCAGCGGCCCGAGGCATTGCAGAACTTCCCCGCCCCGGCGAAAACGTACGCGAACGCATGACGCGTGGTCTCCACCGGAAAGACTCTTCCGCCGTCCCGGAGCCACCGACACATCCAGGTAAATCGGCTCCGCCGCGATTCCATCCACGGGACCGCTCTTGCCCCAGAAATTCCCGCAACCCACGCGCACATGCGTGCCATCGTCGTCCGTGATCTCCGGAATCTCCGCCGCTTTCACTTCCTGATACCGCGGAGCCGTCATCTTGAGCGACGACGGCAGATTCGCCCACAGTTGGAAGCCGTGCATTCGCCCAGCCGCATCGCCCTTCGGCATCTCCTGGTGGATGATCCCGCTACCGGCTGTCATCCATTGCACATCGCCCGCCGCGACACAAAGCGGGCGAGCAAGTCTCCAGTAAGGGCGATACGCCGATTGTGGCTTTCGGGAACGACGCCAAGCTGCGCGTGCGCGTGGACGTGGACGAAACGGATATCGCCAAAGTGCACGCCGGAGACCGCGCGTGGTTCACTGCGGAAGCGTTCGGCTCGCAGAAGTTCTGGGGCCGCGTGGTGCGCGTGGGCCATGAGCTTGGCAAGAAGAACGTGCAGACCGACGACCCGGCGGAACGGCTCGACACCAAGATGCTGGAGACACTGGTGGAGCTGGATGGCCGGCCGCCGTTGCCGTCGGGCTTGCGGGTGGACTCGTTCATTCAGGCGGGCGGAGGGCAACAATGAAACGGCTCACTCCGATTCTGTTTGCCTGCGCGGGGCTCTTCGCGAACGACAGCGCGCCAGGGAATATCGTTCCGCCGCGCCGCATAGGGGTCGGCGCCACCCAGCGCCGCCTCACCCTCGATGAAGCGGTGACGCTCGCGATCTCGGCCAATCTCGATGTCGCCATCGAACGCACCAATGTCGACCGGGCCGCCAGGGAAACGCAATCGGCGCTCGGCAGCTTCGATCCGGTGGTGCATTTCCAGCCGACGTTCGGCGATACCAATACGCCGGCGGTATCGGCGCTCGACGGCGTGAATGGCGTGTTCACGCAGCACGCCGCCGGTCAGAGCCTCTCTTATCGTCAGCAGACTCCCTGGAACGGTTTAACCGTCGACACCAGCTTCGACAATAATCGCGTGACTTCGGCGAATCCGTTCGTCTCGCTGAATCCGTTCTACACCACGCAATTGGCGTTTACCGTCACCCAGCCGCTGATGCGCGGCCGCAAGATCGACGCGCAGCGGTCGCTGGTTACCATTCGGCGCCGCGATCGTGAAGCGTCGGCGGCGGTGCTGGAGGAGCGGGCGCTGGCGGTGGCCACGGAGGTGGAGCAGCAGTACTGGGATCTGCTGGCGGCGCGGCGGCAGGTGGACGTGGACGCCGCGGCGGCGAACCTCGCCCGCATACAGCTGGAGCAGGACCGGCGCATGATCGCGGCGGGATCGCTGCCGCAAGTTGAACTTTCGGCGGCGGAAGCGGAATTGCAGCGGCACATGGACGCGCTGTACCGCAGCACGGGCAATGTGACCACGGTGGAGAATGCCCTGAAGACGCTGCTGGCGCGCGATCGCGGCGACGCTCTCTGGCAGGACGAGATCGTTCCGGTGGACGCGGCCGCGGCGCCGCCCTCGAGCGTGGTGGCGATCCGCGATGCGGTGGACGAAGCGGTACGTCGCAGGCCGGAACTGAAAGAGATCGACGCCAACGTGGCGGCGAATGAAGTGCGGACGAAGCAGAATGCCGACCTGCTGCGGCCGCAGGTCAGTGCGGTGGCCAGCTATTCGCTTGCCGGTCTGGCGGGCAATGTGCGGACTGAGTTGGACCCGTTCACGGCGGTGGCGCTGCCGCTTTATGACCGCGTGAATGCGTTGTCGCAATCGGCGGGACTGCCGGCGCTCGGCTCGCCGGTTTCCACGGCGCTGCCGGCATCGATCGCTGGCGGACTCGGGTCGTCGTTCTCCAGTCTGTTTCGCGGGAATTACCAGACGGTGCAGGCGGGGCTGTCGTTGGATTTCACGGTTCACAATCGCACCGCGAGCGCCAATCTGGCAAAGACTGCGATCGCGCGCAAGCGGCTCGGGCTGATGCGGGATCGCGCGGAGCAGGCCATCGAGGCGCAGGTGCGGAACGCGCTGCAGGCGCTGGATACGGTTCGCCAGCGGGTGCGCGCCGCGGACGCGGGGGCGCTGGCGGCGAGGGAAAAGCTGGAGAGCGAAACGCGCCTGTTCGAATCGGGCGAATCGACCAATTTCCTGGTGTTGACACGGCAGAACGAGTACTCCGACTCGCGCCGATTGCAGGTGGAGGCGGAGGCGGCGTTCAATAAAGCAGTCGCGCAATATGAAGGAGCTCGGAACGTCGCTCGAACAGCGGCATCTTATCGTGAAGTGAGAGTTGAGGTAGGCAATCGCTAGCTCCTGAACAAGCTGAAGAGGTACTTGCAATATTCGGCTGAATCGGGCGAAAGGCACCGCTCCCTCGCGGTCGCGGCTCAGTGAGGGCTGCTGTTTCAACACTGGATTAATGAGCCGCGCGCGCAAGCAAGCGGTTTCCGGGAATCTTGCAAGTACCTCTGAAGCATGTCCCACAGGCCGCTACTGAACTACTAGCGTGACGCCCGACTGGCTGACGACTCCGCCGACGGTGATGGTGACCGGGACGGCGCTTCCTGGCGCTACCGCTTCCGGAACCAGCACATTCATCTGCACGAAACCGGCGGTGAAGCCCGGCGCTTCGCCACAATAAGCCACGGTGGCTGGCTGGCCGCCGATGGTGGCAGAGCAGGCGGCTGCCGCCTTCGGCAATGGCGTTCCAGCCACGTCAGACACGCGGCCGTCCAAGCCGGGGGGCGTGGTCACTCCTTCGCCGGTCGCGTAGACAGTGACGTACTGTCCGCGCTGCGCGGGGTGAGCCGGACCGTTGACGCTGTAATCCTGATTCAAAATCGCGCCCTGTCCGCTGCCGGATGAATTGCCGGTGAATATACCCGGCTTGACCGCCGATGTCGCTATCTGGAATACTGCCGACGCATTCCCCTGATAGACCACCACTACGTTCGCTGTCTGCGCCGGCGCCACTTCATAGGGAATGATGGCGTTGACTTGCTGCGCCGCCGCGTAAACCAGAGGCGCCGGATTGCCGTTGACCAACACCTGCGTGCCGCCCAGCGACGTGGTGAGAAGGCCATTGGAATCGAGCTGGAGGTTCAGCCCGGTGGCCGGTCCCAGGCCCTGGCCGAAGATCGCCACCATCTCTCCGGGCGAGAAGGCAGTGGTATCGTACGACGCGGCGTTCGTGACCTTGGCGACGACCGGCTGCGGGACGGTCATGGCATTCTGCGCCTGCGGAATCACCAGCAAAGTCATGGAATACGCCGGGAATGTGGTGCTGATTCCGGCGGCGCTTACATTGAGGTCGGCGGTCTGGCGCACGATGGCGTTGAGATTATTCTGGCCGTACTGCCACACCTGCGCCGTCCCCGCCGGCGAAAAGTTCGCCAAGCTGATGCTATCGGCGATATCGCCGGTGGTCTTGTTGAGCACCAGAATGGTGAGCGCGGAGTCGTATCGCTGCGCGGCGAAGATGGAAAGCACGTCCGCATTGCCGGTGGTGGCGGAGACACTGGTGCCGCCGAACTGGCTGCCATTGCCGTCGTAGTTCAGGAAGATTTTGAAAGCGAAGGCGCCCGGGTCGGTGGGCGCGGGCGGTCCCCAGAGCGTGCCGTAGTCGAGCGACTCGCGCCCGAAAATCCCCAGGATATCGGCTTGCGCGATGGCCCCCGTAATGCTCCCCAGCGCATTCCACCAATACTCGGTGATGGCGAGCTTGGTGCCGGGATAGTTCTGGCTCACCCATTGGTGCATGCGCGGGATCAGCTGCGGCGCCGTCAGGTTGCCCTTCGCGTCGAATTGGTTGTCGCCGGCGGTGATGTTCGGCACGATGTAGTTGGGGTCCCAAAGCGCGCGCGTGGAGGTCATGCGCAGCGTCTCCATGGCGGCATCGCCGGCCGTGGTGCTGAGCGAGTCCGGCGCGAGATAGCCGTGGACGTCGACGGCATCCAACAGGCGGTATCCATTCTGCTTTTCGAACTGCTGCATCTGCTGCAGGTAGTACTCCACCCACGGCACGCCGCCGTGGGCCTTCTGGTCAGTCGGGTTATCCCAGTATTGGTAGGGAGAGGTGTTCCACCCGCTCTGCATATCGGTACGGGAATAGAAGTATCCGGGCCAGCCGGAGGGCACGGGTCCGGTGACCAGCGCGCTGGGGTCGACCGCTTTGACCGCCTGCGCCCACTTGAGGTTGCGCGCCATCATGTCGTCATAGGTGCCCATCGTCTGGTAAATGTCTGTGTGTACGCCGTACCACCATTCCGGCTCGTTATCCATGCTCCACATGCGCACGCCGCCGGTATTCGCCGGGCCGTACTTCTGCAGCAGATACTTCACCCACTGCTGTTCGAACGCCGGATTGGACGGCTGGTACGCGTCGCTGGGAGAATTGGCGACCTGGTTCCCGTTGAGAAGAATTCCATTCCCGCAATCCGCGTTATATGGGTTCACTGCTTTCTGGGCGCCGTATTTAGAGACGCTGAAGCTGCAACTGGTAGTGTCCTTCGGCGTCCAGTCCATCAACGAAATGGTACCCAGGGTAAGGGCGCCGGTTTGCAGGTTGGCTTCGTGAAGCAGGTCGAAGGACGAGCCGTCGGGAAGCGCGGGTGTGCCCGTGTATTGCGCGGAGTTTTCGAAATACCAGTCGGACGCGGAGTTACTGACATCGATTTGCCAGTTGTAGCTGGTAGTGGCATCGCCGCCGAAGCGGCGCAGGGGGATCCGCATGATGTTGCTCAGCCCGTTGTCGGCGTACTGGTTGATTCCGTAGACGTACGGGCTGATGGGGTGAACGGCGGCGCCGGCGTCCACGGCGAGAGCGGGCGGCGCCTGCTGTGCGTTTGCGGCGAACATCGCCAGGCAGGCTAAAGCGACCTTAAAAAGAGGCCTCATTACCCGCTATTTTACGCCCTTGGTGGGGATGGCGTGGCCGAAGACGGCTGAGACGTGAGTTCGATGTCGAGGCAGAACAACATTATTGGCCACGGATGTACACGGATAAGAAAGAGCTTGGTTTTTATCCGTGTGCATCCGTGTCCATCCGTGGCCCAAATCCGTTTTCCCGTCGATCACCATCCACCGCTCCCGGTGCGCGCAATCTCCGTTCGGGACATGAATCGGCGAGGACCGCGAGTTCTGGGCAACCCAAGATTCGACGGAATTCATCGATTGGCGCTCCGCCCGACGCCGCAAGTTTCGAAACCGCAAGCCCACCCTGCGCCGCCCGTGTCTTGGTGGACTCAATGGAACGGACACCCACTTCGCGACCACCACCTAAAGAACCGGCCCGAGTCCAGTGTCAGAGCGCGCTCGAGAAAATGGAGTCGCGCCAAACATGGACGGTGCTGGGTGCGAACCTGATCGATTCTTTCGTCGACAACGTAGATATCGGCGTTCGCTAATCTCTTCAGTTCAGCCACACAGGTCTTGAATGTGACTTTGAACTTTCCGGGGAAAGGCCATCGGACCATTGGCGCTCACCGGCAACCCTCAGGCTATGTTCGTCTACGTGGCGCAGTAGTAACTTACAATAGAAGCTGGGTGGGGAGATACTTCGTTCAGAATTTCGGATGCAGGGCCACGCAGGCCGATGGCGCGGCGCTGGAATCGCAGCTCGCGGCTAAGGGTCTGGAAGCGGCCGATGACCGCACCGCCGCGGACCTGGTGGTGCTGAATACCTGCACCGTCACGCAGGCCGCGGATGACGATGTGCGGCAGACCATCCGGCGCGTGCATCGCGAGAATCCTCTGGCGCGCATTCTGGTGACTGGGTGCTACGCGCAAAGGGCGCCGCAGGAGCTGGCCGCGATGCCGGGCGTCGAGTGGGTGGTGGGGAATTCCCATAAGACGCAGATCGCCAATCTGGTGACGCTCGCCCCATCATCTGAAGGAACGCCGTATCACGGCAACATCCACGTGGGCGATATCTTCGCGCAGCAGGACTTTCTTTCAGCTCCCGTGGAAGACGCTTCGGGCGACCGTACGCGGCCGAATCTGAAGATTCAGGACGGGTGCAATAATCGTTGCTCGTTCTGCATTATTCCGTTTGTGCGCGGGCGGAGCCGCAGTTTGCCCGCCGATCAGGTGGTGGCGCAGGTGCGCGGCCTGGCGGCGCGATACCGCGAAGTGGTGCTGAGCGGCATCAATCTGGGGCGATGGGGCCGGGAACCGGGGAGCACCATGCGGCTGGCGGGCCTGGTCCGAAGGCTGCTGGCGGAGACCGATGTGGAGCGGCTGCGGCTGAGCTCGGTGGAGCCGATGGACTTCTCCGACGATCTGCTGGGACTGATGACGGAATCGCCGCGCATCGCCAAGCATGTGCACGCGCCGTTGCAGAGCGGGTGCGATACCGTGCTGCGGCGGATGCATCGCAAGTACCGTCCGCGGCATTATGCGGATCGCGTCACGAAGGCTCGTGCGTGGATGCCGGATGCGGCGATCGGCGCCGATGTCATGGTGGGATTTCCGGGGGAGACGGAAGCGGAGTTCGAGGATAGCCGCGCGTTCATTGACAGTTTGCCGTTTACTTATTTGCACGTCTTCACCTACTCGGAGCGTCCGGGCACTCCGGCGGCACAGAGTGCGGCGCAGGTGCCGATGAAGGTTCGCAAGGAACGGAATCGCGTGCTACGGGAGTTGGCGGCGGCGAAGAATCTGGCCTTCCGGGAGAGCATGGCCGGGCGGACGCTCTCGGCGGTGACGCTGCATGAGACGGGGACGGCGTTGAGCGGGAACTATCTGAAGATCGAGCTGGCTTCGCCGCGGGAGGCCAATCTGATGGTGGATTTGCGGATTGGTGGGGTGACGGCCGCGGGACTGCGGGAAGAAGATCTCTTACAGAGGCACAGAGAGCACAGAGAAAACACGCAAGAAATTTTCCCGCAAAGGCGCAAAGGCGCAAAGAAGAACTAAGAAATATCAGATTAGGTTCAGGTGGAGTTCATCTGAGCACGCTCCGGCGCATTCGATTCTTAGTAAGTGCTCGCCCTTTTGGGCATCGCCTGGGACTACGGCGTTGATCTGGCGATTGCCGTCGCGGTCCTGGTCTCCTACGTATTCGATGGCGAGGCGGGTGGAATCGAGGAGGACTCGGATGTTGTCGCGGTCGCAGTTTTCGGGAAGGCCTTGGACCCAGGCGCTGACCCAGCCTCGTTCGCGGACGGTGACGGTGTTTACGGTGAAGGTGTTGCCATCGCAGGCTCCGACGAGCACGATCTTGCCGGAACGGAGCGGCATGTCGACGGCGATGCGGAGGGTTTGGCCGAAGTCGCTATCGGCGAAGCGGAGGCGGACGTCGTTCCAACCGCTTTTGAGGCCGGGCGGCAGGCGGAAATTGCCGAGCCAGGCGCCATCGGGCTCGTGGCGGACGAAGAGGGCAGGGACTCCGAAACCGGCGACCTCGAAGCGGAGTTGCTCGCGGGTCACGTGTGTTTGGCTAGTGCGGAACCAGGCACTGATGTAGTGCTCCTTGCGGGTGGAGAAGTTGATGCCGGTGGTTCTGGTGTTGGCTACGGCGATTAAGTCGGGCGGATCCTGGCTGGGGTTGGTGACAGGCTCCCACTTGCGGTAGCAGACGGCGCCTCCCTGAAAGCCTCCGGCGTAGAGTAACTCGACGCGGGCGAATCCGGCGGCGCGGCACATCGCTAACAAGCATCCCACGCTAGGACCAATCCAGTTGTCTAGTTGATTGCCTAACTCGTCGGTCTCATAGAATTCCATGGTGGGGACGTCGTTCGAGTGTTCGCGCCAGGTGTCGCCATCGGTCACCCACGATTCCACGATGGCGGTGTCGGTAGTCAGTGCACAGACCATCTCCAGGGCTAGCAGAGGGTGCTTGAGGTGATAGAGGATGCCGAGGAAGAGCACATAGGCGAAGGTTCCTAAGTTGGCTTCGGGGAGCTCATAGAAGTCGAGGACGCGATAGTCGACGCGCGAGGCGAGTTTACGATGAATCTCGAGGAAAGTGGGGACTTCGACGCAGTCGATAGCGATGACGTCGGCGCCGCGGCGCTCGGCTTCGAAGCTGAACCAGCCGTCCCACGCGCCGGTGTCGAGGAGACGCTTGCCGGTGAGGTCGGCGGGGATGGGGAACTGGCTCCAACGCCACTGGAGGGCGTCGAGGGGAATGATGCCTTCGAGGTGGGTGCCGTCCGGCAGGTCGAAGCTGTGATACCAGCCCTTGGTGTATAGCTCCTGACTGAAGTCGGTGCCCCGGCGGGACGGGCGCACGGTAGACGATTCCATTAAGGGTGACCTTTCGCGCGATGTACACTTCAATTATGCCCTGCGCACTGGTGCTCTCGGCGGGCGGCATGTTTGGAGCGTACCAGGCCGGCGCGTGGAACGCGCTGGCGGAGACCTTTCGACCTGACATGGTGGTGGGCGCATCCGCGGGCGCGCTGAACGGATGGGCTATCGCCGGCGGCTGCTCTCCTGAAGATCTGTGCGCCATCTGGACGCAGCGCGAGATGGCCGACCTCATGCACCTGCGGCGCTTCCCTGCCCTGCCGTGGCGCGGCGCTTTCGACTCGGAGCGGCTGCACACGAAGGTGGACGAGTTATATGCGCGCTTTCGTCCGCGGATTCCTTACGCTACGACCATTGTGCAACTGCCGCGGTTCAAGCAGGTGTGCGTGCGCGGCGACCAGATGACGGCGGCGCATCTGCGCGCGTCGTGCGCGATTCCGTTCGGGTTTCCTCCGGTGCGGATCGACGGCAAGTATTACGTGGATGGCGGACTGCTCTCACCGGTGCCGCTGGCCGCGGCGATGGCGATGGGCGCTACTTCGGCGGTGGCAATCAATGTTCTGGAGTTTATGCCTTCGGTGGTGCTGCGGGCGGGGGTGGGGGCGTTCCGCGCGGCGATGGCTCCTAAGGTGGACTTTGCGGGGTTGGAGGTGACTTGGATACGGCCGTCAGTGCCACTGGGGACGGTGCGGGATGCTTTGTTCTGGAAGGAAGAGAATGTGCGGCGGTGGATTGAGTTGGGGGAGAAAGATGCATTCACCACGGAGCCTTCTGAGCTGTTGTGTCAAGAGTTTTTCTCCGAAAGTTTGCTGAAGCCGGCAACGTTGTGCCACTCAAGGCTGGTGACAGATGCGAGACCAGGCCCAAGAAGGGCGCCACGACG
>Ga0182013_10002811_pt1 | contig 22406 bp, 19 predicted proteins | sample 612S2MmetaG_FD_120487 | JGI IMG/M metagenome (GOLD analysis project Ga0182013, IMG submission 120487) | Permafrost microbial communities from Stordalen Mire, Sweden - 612S2M metaG | ecosystem: Environmental > Terrestrial > Soil > Wetlands > Permafrost | place: Sweden: Stordalen | collected... | reverse complement strand
CTTCAGGCGCCAGCGCGCGCCGCAAGGGCTGTTCGAGATCGAGTTTGTCCCGATTTTGATCGAACCACGCAATCCGCACGCCCTCCGCCCGAAACACCTCGCCCGTATCCGACTCAATCTCGCCCGCAAGGATTCGCAACAGCGTGGACTTGCCGCTGCCATTCGACCCAAGCACGCCCAGCTTCATTCCAGGCGAAATCGTAAGCTTGAGACCCTGAAACAGCAGCCGGCCGCCCATGCTTTTCGAAAGATTCTCGCCAGCAATCAGCCGCTTGGACATGCGCCCAGTAGCCGTAAAATCAATCGCCGTCGTTCCCTTGCGGTTGCGCGAACTCACATCCGCGAGCTGTTCCTGCAATTCGCCCGCATCGTCAATTCGCGCCTTTGACTTGGAAGTGCGCGCCTTCGCCCCGCGCCGCAGCCACTCGATCTCACGCTGAACGAGGTTCTCCAACGCCTGTTGTTGCTTCGCCTGCGCACGCAGAAACTCCTGGCGCTTCTCCAGAAACTTGCTGTAATTCCCGGGCGCGGCAAACAATCCCAGCGGATAGGCGCGATTGATCTCGGCAACCCGTGTGGCACTATTCTCCAGAAAGTACCGGTCATGCGTCACAAACACGGAAGCAAACGTAGCCGAGACCACCAGCTTTTCCAGCCAGAGAATTCCTTCCACATCCAAATGGTTCGTCGGTTCGTCCAGCAGCAAAACGTCAGGCTGAACCGCCAGTGCCACCGCAATAGCGAGCCGCTTCCGCCATCCACCCGAAAGCGTACCGGCCTTCGCCGAAGCATCTTCGAAACCCACCCGGCTGATGATCTTCGAAACCTCGACGTCCTGATTGTCGCCACGCGCCGTCGCCGCAATCAATTCACGAACGGTCGCATCCGGATCAAACCGCGGATCCTGCACCACCATCGCCAGCCGAACCCCCTTTCGGATCGAAACGGTTCCGCTGTCCGCCAGCATCTCCCCGCCTAAAATCTGCAGGAACGTGGATTTCCCGGCGCCATTGGGCCCGATGATTCCGAGCCGCTCGCCATCGTGCAGGCTCAGCGAAATATCGGAGAAAACAGTGCGCGACCCAAACGATTTTTCAATCGCGTCGCAGGTCAAAAGTACAGGCATTTATTCAGACGTTATTCAGGACCGGCAGCAGTTCGGAACCCGTAACTTCGAACTCCTTCTCGGATTCTTCTTCGTCTTCCAGTTCAAGATAGCGGGTATCGAGCAGCCGTCCATGATTGATGTTCCCCATCGCCGAAAGAATGCTCTCCTTCAGCCGGGGATGTTCGATTTCCCAGTCCGCGATCGTCTCCCGAATACTTCGCCGGACCGTCCCCGTTCGCAGCGAGCAACCGCAGGGAACAACCTGGATTCCCTTTCCCGCCACGTAATCGCGGGTGATGTCTTCCGTCACGTAGACCAGCGGCCGGATCAGCCGGAAATCGCGCTCCTTCGAATACGTAACCGGGGGCAGCGAACTCAGCCGTCCGGTAAACATCATGTTTCGAAAAAGAGACTCGCAAAAATCATCGGCAGTATGTCCGAACGCAATCACGTTCGCCCCCATCTCGCGCCCGATCTGATAAACGGCGCGGCGCCGGAACCGGCTGCAGAGATCGCAGCCATGATCGGGTTGTTCTTCAAGCAAGCGGAGCGAAGGATTGTCGGTGTAATATTTCCACTCAATCCCGAGGCCCTTGATGTATTCGCCAACGGGCCCGACGGGACCAAGAAATTTCCCCTGCTCCACAGTGAACGCACAAACCGAAAAGTTGATTGGCGCGCGCTTCTGCATCAGAAGCAGCGCATCCAGCAACGTAACGGAATCCTTGCCGCCCGATACAGCAACGGCGATGCGGTCGCCCTCGCGGACCATATTGAAGCGATGAATCGCCTCACCGACTTTCCGCAGCAGGGTCTTTTCGATATCCACGTAACCAGATTAGCGCCGTCCCCGTGGCGCACGCACTGATGCGAGCCGCGTCGACACTCATGTCGATGCCTCTGCTGCCTGGATCAAACAGCCCAAATGGGCCATATGCGCGTCGGCTACCTTCAGCGAAGGTGTTCTTCGAGGTGCTTCAACCGTGCATCGAGAACTTGTTCAACACGAAACATTTCGGAGCGAAGGATATCTTTGGAATCATCGATCCGATGGTTCACTTCGGCGAATCGGATGTCGATATTTCTGGAAAGATCGTTCAGGCGCTGGTTGTTAATGAGGATGCCGATTAGCACGGCAAGCGAGGGAACAGCGGCAGTGGCAACCGCTGCGACCAATTGATCCGAAACGATCATCTTCTCTCCGATCTTATCAGCTAAGATCAAATCCGCTTGATCTTGGGGGATTTCAAAATCGCCCCCAACACAGCAACACCCACCGCCAGCAAAGCCAGTTGCAAATACAAATCCTTGTATCCGCCCGCAAGGTTCCCAGCCTCGCGGAATCGATCCAGCAGGCTCTCTGAATACAGCGGAAAGACGAATCCACAAACGCCCCAGGCCGAGAACAACAAACCGTAGTTTCCTCCCACATGCGCCTGACCAAAAAAATCCGCCGAGAACGTAGGCATCAGCGCAAGATATCCGCCATACGCGAATGCCGCAAGACACAAACCTGCCACCACACTCCAGAATCCGGTTGCAGCGCGCAGAAATCCAAGACACGCGACAATGGACACCGCGCTCATCGCAATCAGCGTAAATCGCCGTCCAATGCGATCGGAGATGCTGCCCCATGCCAGACGACCGGCCCCGTTCGCAATTCCCATGATCCCGACCGCGAGACCAATCGTGATCGGAAGATTCGAACCAGCCACTTCGTGAATTAAAGGCGAGGCCTGTCCGATCGCCGTTGTTCCCACCGACGTGCCCAAAAAGAAAACGATCCACAATACATAGAACTGCCAGGTGCCGAGCATCTGTCCGGCAGTCGCTCTCGGCGATGTGGTCTGCACCGGAGGCGTCCATCCCGCGGGCTTCCACCCGGCGGGCGGATCGCGAAACAGTTGTGCCGCGCCCACGATCGTAACGAAAAACAAAATCGACATCACCATGAATGTCCGGGGAATCGTGTCGTGATAAGCCGCGGGATTGTGGCCGATCAGCGTCTCAATCAGCGGACTCCAGAAAAGCGTGCTGACCCCGGACCCCATAACTGCTAGCCCGACCATTAATCCCCGTTTGTCGGGAAACCACTTCACCAGATTCGCGATCGGCGTAACATAGGCAAAACCGCCGCCGAATCCCCCAATAAATCCGTAACCAACAACCAGACCGGTCAGACTATCGCCAAAGAACATTGAAAGCAGCGAACCCAAAGCCAGCAACGAACCGCCCACAGAAGCCACAAGCCGGGGCCCCTTGCGATCCTGCCACATTCCTCCCACAACGGCGCCAGCCGCCACCATGATCAGGGAGTAGCGATTGGGCATGATTGTCTGCGCCTTCGACCAGTGGTGCAGCAGGCCCAGAGGATCACGGAAAACCGACCACGAGTAAACAACCGTGATCATCATCTGCATGAAGATCGCGATGATGGCATGGCGCGCCCGGTTCCCCGTCGCGATATCGGGTTCCGCCGTGGATTTAGCAGGCGATGAGGTCATAAGCGTTTCAGGGGAGTATATCAACTTTGCGTGCTAGGATTGCGTCAGAGTGAAGAAATTCATCGCCGGACTGGTGATTCTCGTGGCAGCGGCGACCGCATTGTTTTTCTTTGTCCGCCGCGGATTCTCCACCCGCGCCGAGCCCGGCGCCGCTGAAGCATTTCTCGCGAACAATCTCCGTGAATGGTCGATCCCTGGCAATTACAAAGACATGCGCAACCCGCAGGATTGTTCCGCGCAAGTACTTACGGAAGCCAAAGCCCATTGGGCGGATCACTGCGCAACCTGCCACGCCAACGACGGTAGCGGCAATTCGATGCTGGGAAAAACGATGTATCCGAGACCGCCCGATATGCGCCAAACGCCCACGCAGAACCAGTCGGACGGCGAACTTTACTACACAATCAAGAATGGCGTTCGCTTGAGCGGAATGCCCGCGTTCGGCAAGCCCGGCGACAACGACATCGACAGCTGGAAGCTCGTCTGCCTCGTGCGCCATCTCCCGCAGCTCACCTCAGACGAAGTGGATGAGATGAAGAAACTGAATCCGAAAACTCCGGAAGACCTCGAAGAAGAACGGCGAGAAGCAGAATTTCTGAATGGCGGCCCGGCGCCGACTCCCCAGGAACATCACCACCACTAGAATTACAATGAAGAAAAGGACATACAAAATGAAATACGGATTGAGCGCAGCTTTTCTTTCGGGTCTGTTGGCAGTATCGGCGTTCGCCCACGGCGGAGCCGAACATGTAGCAGGCTTCGCAAGAACCATTACCGCCACCAGCGTCACCGTCGAAACCACCGACCATAAGATGGTCACCATTCTCCTTCGCCCCACCACTGAAATAAAGAAGAGTGGCGTCAAGGCGAAAATCGGCGATCTAAAAGTCGGCGACCGCGTCTTAATCCACGCCGAGGAAAATAAAGCCGAGAAACTCGAAGCAGAAGAAATAGACTTCGGCCCGGCGCCCGCCAAGTAACGCCGGCGATCCAGCCAGGTAGCGCCGGCGGTCTTGCCCGCCGGTGGGGTTGACGTTGCTTTTGCCGTTGCCCTCTTAGATCCCGCCGCCGCCAGGCACAATAATCTCAACCGGGTGCCCGATAAAAAGCCCCGACTCAATCACGCCCGTAATCGCCTTGATATCCCGCTCAAGCGTCTTCGGAATATCTGCGAACTTTACATCAAAAATAAAATTCCCGCTCTCGGTAATCACCGGCCCGTCTTTTTTAACCGCGTGCCTCATTTCGATTTCCGTAGCGCCTAACCTGTACAAGCCCTGTTCCACAACATGCAAAGCCATCGGCAGCACTTCCACCGGAACAGCAAATTTCCCGCCCAGCTTCTGCACCATCTTCGAATTGTCCACGAGAATAAAATTGCGCTTCGCCGCCCGCATCACCAGCTTTTCCAAAAACATCGCGCCGCCCCGGCCCTTAATCAGACTCCGGTCCGGATCCACTTCGTCCGCCCCGTCAAATGTCCAGTCAGGCGCGCATTGCTGTAGCGTAGTAACCGGCAATCCGGCAGCCGCGCACGCCAGTGAAACTTCGTGCGATGTACAAATCCCGGTGACGTGAAGTCCGTCGCGGCGCACCCGTTCGGCAATCGCCCCCACCGCGAGATACGAAGTGGAACCCGAACCGACGCCAATAACGTCACCGTCCTTCACGTGGTCGGCAAGTCGCCGCGCGACCTCTTCCTTTTCCGCCCGGTTCGAGATAGGACCCGACCAGTCAAAGCGCGCTGCTGTTTCCCACTTCATGCTTTTTCCCGCCTCATCACGCTTGCTCCTTCAAATCAAATCCGTCTGATAGAGATCATGCAGTCTTACAAGTCCCAGGCACCTGGCGCCTGCGCCCTCTCCCTCCACAACGGGTAATACAGAAATCTGCGAAGGGCGATCCTCCATAAGCAGCAGAGCCTCCCGCACCGTCGCTTCCGGGGAGATTGTAACAGGCGATCCGGTCATCACATCGCTAACCCGGACCAGCCGGATATCGGCATCCTCTTCCAGCGCCCGCCGCAGATCACCATCGGTAATGATGCCGAGCAGCCCGCCGGCAGAATCAATAACACACGCCGCGCCAAGCGGATGGCGGTTCATGCCGATGATTACCGACTTCATGGAATCGTCAGGAACCGCCCACGCCACGTCATCGCCGCCATGCATGATCTGGCCCACTGTAAGCCGCAGATTTCGCCCCAACTGCCCTGCCGGATGGCGCTGTGCAAAGTCTGCGGGCGTGACCTTCCGCGCCCGCATCACTGCCAGCGCAAGCGCGTCTCCCAAAGCCGTCGCAACCGCGGTACTCGTGGTGGGAGCGAGATTAAACGGATCGGCTTCCGCCCGCACCGATGCGTCCAGCACGATATCCATTTCCTTCCCGAGTGGCGAAGACAGGTTTCCAATGATGCCGATTAACGGCGAACTGAGTTCACGCAGCACCGGCACCAGACGAAGCAACTCCATCGTTGTACCGCTCTTGGAAAGCACAATCGTCGGATCGCCCTGCGCATAAATTCCCACATCGCCATGCAAAGCGTCGACAGGATGGAGAAACACGGCAGGCGTGCCCGTGCTGCACAAGGTCGCCGCCAGCTTTTGTGCCACCAACCCGGACTTACCCAATCCGGTGATAACAATCTTCCCGGAATGGCGGTGGATCAATTCAACTGCCCGCAGGAAATCGGCGTTAAGACGCCGCGCCGCCGCCGCGATCGCCGCAGCCTCCATTTCCATGGAAGCGCGCCCCGACGCAACAGAATCTGGTGCAGTACGTGTCAATTAGGCTAGTTTAAATCAATTGCCGTGAAGGCCCAGGCGCGCGAGCACCCGCCGTACCTTTTTGGGCGAAATCGACAGCCGTTTGGAAACCCGCGCAACCTTGCGATTTTCATGCTCCCAGATTTTCGGAATAATCAAATCGGCGAAATCTTCGGTCAATTGCTGAAACGTTCGCTCGCCCACCACACCCTGCGACCACGCCTGCAAAGTGGCGTCCACATTCCCGCCTTTGACCACTTTCGCTTTCAGGATTTGCAAGTCGTCCCAGATGTGATCCTGTACCTCATTCCGCAACAGCACTTGCGCTTGCTCGCTGATTTCGCGCGCCGCGTCGAGACTGCCGGGCGAGGTATTGCAAATTGTTAAGCCATGCCAGATGAGAGCGCGTGAAAGCAATCGCCTGTTTTCTGTCCGCCGCGCCAGTTCAACCGCTTCCTTGGCCGCTTCCAGAGCCAGATGCGCCACCCAGGCCGGATCTTCGATTTCCTCTTCCAGCTTGGTGTTCTCCACCATGCACTCCAGCAGCCGGGCCCGCGCCATCAGGATGTAATCCTTTTTTTGTTCTCCGAGCGCGTAGGCCTGCCTCGCTTCATCGTCGGCTTTGTACAAGTCGCCGCTGTCCAGATGCAGATGGCCGCGATTCACACAAACCGTTCCGGCCCCGCGATGATTCGCATGCAGATGGTAAATCTCAGACGCACGATCCAGATGCGCCAAAGCCTGGCCGCGCATATTCTCGTAATCCCGCCGCAGGTCCGGTTCGCTGCGCTTCCTCTGCGCCGCATCGGAATCGATGCGTTTTCTGAGTTGTAAAGCGATCAGGCGCTCCACGTATCCCATGTTGGCCAGCGTCCGGGCAAGGTTGCGGTGTTCCGGGTCACGTTTGCCGTACTCTTCTATTGCCTGAAAGAAATGCCGAAGGCCCAGATCGTAGCGGCCTTCCCGCCGGTACATTCTTCCGTAGCTCGACTGAATATTTCCGCGCGTGATGTAGTCATCGGTTTCACGCAGAACGGCCTCGGCTTCTCCGAGCATCTTCAGCGCGTCTTTGGTGCGGCTCTTCTGGAACAACAGCCAGCTCTCCGCCACACGCATCGTGGCCGCCATGGGTCCGGCACCGGCCTCCAGTGCCAGCCTGCAGGCCTCCGAAACATGCTCCAGCGCCTGATCGTATTCCCCGCTCTTCCTGTTGCAACGGGAACTCCAGAAATGCGCCAGCGCCAGGATCTCTTTATCGGAAATCTCGGATCTCAGCGACAAAACGAGATTGAAGTTAGCCAGCGCGCGCTCAATGTTTTCTTCGGCTACCCAGACGACGCCCTCCGCCATCAGGACATAGGCGTAGTCCATAACAGAAAGACTGACGCGACGTCCTTTGGGAAATGCCGAAAGCCCGTCCTGGACCACATCAATGTCCCGCCATCCTGCGTCCACCCACTGCGACACGTAACAGAGAAGACCTGCGGCATCCGGGTGTGCGGGGTCAAGACGTCCGGTTCGGATCCAGTATTCGTCCAGACGGGACATGCCGCTTCCAATGCGGCGATTTCGTAGGTCGTTACGGAGACCTTCTATCAACTCGGACGGCACCAGGCTCAAGCGTACCAGATAGTCGTCCGAAACGGACTAGCAAAATTTATTTCAGCGGTGTGAAAGCATAGCTCTTGTCGTCCTCAATCGACTTGGAGGAGACCTCGAGCGGTTCAGGATCACGGTCATAGCCACAGTCCTCCAGCAGGTCGAGGATGGCCCCGCGATCGACGCCGGCGTGGAACTCAACCACCAGCCTGGGATGCCATCGACACAGCGCTGCCGTCATTCCGTCGAGGACTGCGCCTTCCATTCCCTGAACATCGATTTTCACGCCATGAATGACGGGATCGCCGCCACAGAGGGATTCCCAAAGTCCGTCGAATCCCGCCGTCATAACGGACTGGTTCGATCCGGAATTCGCCCGGCTTGCATCGGCCATTCCCCTGTAGACAGGCATCTGACAGGGAACCATTTTGGAATCGGACGAGAGCCCTAAAGGAATAATCTGCAGCTGGTCCAGTTGGTTCGCCTTGCGGGTTCGTTCGATGCAGTCTGCGGTAGACAATACCGGCTCAAAGGCAATGACACGCCCGTTGCGGCCTGTCAGCCGCGAAAGAGCGATCGCCGTATAACCGTAGTGGGCACCCACATCCAGCCACGTCTCGCCCGTTTTCACGTTTCGCGCAAACCACTCAAGAAGAGACGCTTCCGTGTTGCCTCGAATAGCCCCCGGATAGTCGTGCCATGACGTATAGATATGGCATCCTGCCAGCGGGCCTCCCCGAATCCGGTGGGCCTTGAGCCGCGCGGGCAGTAAGTGCCGCATCGCTTCTTTGAGCATTGATTTCACTTCGTTATTCTCTTCAATGAGTACCTGCCGCGAGCGCTCTGGCCACCGGGCGAGGTAGTGAAGTCATGGCACAAACCTGTGCGAAGCGCCGCGCAATCGGCTGGATGTCAAACAAGGTTCGCGCGCAGGCGTGAGCGTTCGCGCCGAAAAGATCACGCTGCCGGCGATCGTGGTAAAGCCGGATCGCCGCGCCAGTGAACGCCGTCGAATCGCCGGGCGGCACTACAATTCCGGCCGAGTTATCCCGGACGATGCGCGCGGCGGCATTTCCCGCTGGCACGGAAAGCAGGAGCGCACGCCCGGCGCACATGTAAGAAAGCACTTTCGAAGGAACAGAGAATTCTCCCGCACCCTCGTCCAGCAGAGCGATCAGCACACTGCCCGCCGAAAAAATCTCCGCCAGAACTTCATAAGGCTGCAATGGCAGGCAATGAAGATTATGGAGTCCGCGAAGTCCTGCCTGTTCCCTGAGCCAGTCGACGCCCGCTCCGTCGGAAATCACTACAATCGCCACGTCCGGGTCATGACGCATGGCCTCGCCGAGATCGAGCAGAAGCGCAGGATTGTGTTTCATTCCAATGGTGCCCGAGTACAAGAAAACAAACTTGCCGGCGAGCGCATGCAGCCTCGACCAGGCGTTGTCCTGCGCGCAAGGCAACAGCTCTTCCCACGGCGCCCAGTTTTCGATCGTATGGATAAAGGCGGGAGCGATCCCCCAATGCTCCAGTGTCGGCCTGAAATCCCCGCTGATTGTGATGATTGCGTCACTCTCCCGCAGCAGCTTTTTCTCGATCCCCCGATACCATTCGCCAACGAACCTGGCAAGCGGAAATCTGATCTTTCGCAAATACTCATTGATGCCTGCGCTGTAGATATCCTGCAGCCAGAATACGAACCTGGCACCAATCGCTCGCGCTGTGCGCTGGATGATGCGCTGCGCATCGAGAGGAGTGTTTGCAGAAAGCACAACATCGGGCTCGAATTCGGCGATCCGACGCCCCGCTGACTTGCCGTACCGGATTTCCTGGCGCCTGCGCCTGACCAGATGATCGTACTTGGAGAAAGGCCCGGTAAGATAGATACCCTCCACGCAGAACGACCGCGGATCACAGGCGCGGGGCTGCACGCCCCCTTTCGGCGTCTGAAACGACGCGGAATAAAGGTGGAGCACATCGTGCCCCTGAAAGGCCAGTTCACGGCTGAGCTGAACCTGAAACGGATGGCCGGAATAATCGTGAACAACGATACGCATATGCCTCCAGTGCATCGCCGGATCTCACTCCAGTCCGAGGCAATGGAGGCGGGCAAAATCTTCTCAGGAATTCGCCCTGCAAGTGATACTACGCTGACCCGGTCTTATCCGGCGTCGCGCCCAAAATGTTCCGCGGCATCCAGCAGTTCCTGCGGCTGCACCGCCCAGGTTCCGGGATGACGCACTGCAAGACCGGCCGCCAGGTTAGCAATTCCGGCCGCTTCCCGAAGAGGAAACCCCAGTGCCAGGGTGATCGCCAGGATTCCGGCAACTGTGTCGCCCGCGCCCGTGACATCGGACACCTCAACTGCCAGTGCCGGCAACTGCCAAACTTCTTTGCCCTGCTCGAAAAGAGACATGCCTTCTCCACTTCTGGTCACGAGGAGAGCCGAGGGCGCTATCGCTCCCAGCAGATGCATTGCGGCCCGATTCAATTCGTCGGAGTTGTGGACCGGGTCGCCGGCCGCGGCGGCGGTTTCCTTCAGGTTCGGAGTAATTACCGTCGCCCCGCGATACCGGCCGAAGTCCCGCGACTTGGGATCGACCACCACGGGCTTGCTGCTCCTGGCCGCTTCACCAATGAACCATCGGCAGAACGATTCGCCGGCCACTCCCTTGGCGTAATCGGAAATTACGCAGGCATCGGCAGCCAGCATAGCCTCTTTGCAGCGGCTTTTCAGCTCGTCGAGGCTAACACCAAAAAGCGGCGATGCGTCTTCTTCGTCGAAACGGACAATTTGCTGCCCGCCCGCTGTAATGCGGGTCTTGATCGTGGTGATACGTTCGGGATCTTTCACCCGTGCGCGGCAAATACCGGCATCATCCAGCTTGTCGAACAACTTCCGGCCCGCTTCATCAGATCCGGCAACTCCCGCGAGAGTCACCCGCGAACCCATGGCGCGGACGTTGGCGGCAACATTGGCTGCGCCGCCCGGCAGATATCGCCGGTTCATGACGGCGACAACGGGTACCGGAGCTTCCGGCGAAATGCGTGAGGCGTCTCCGGACACATAAGCGTCCAGCATTACGTCACCGACGACAAGGATATTGACGGACGCCGCCGCTTCCACAACGTGCCGCACATCCTCGAATCGCGTCACCTATCCTCCTTCGCGGTCTTCAGAATCCGCTCAATTATGGTGCTCGTCGAAAGACCTGGATGGAATGGTAAAAATCGAATCTCGCCTCCATAGCTCAAAACAGTTTCAACCTCGGGGACGGGTCGCGCTCCGCCTGCGTATTCCGCGCCCTTGCAGTGGATGTCAGGGCGCAGGCGGGCAAGCGCCGCGCGCGGATCGGGTTCGTCAAAGATCGTCACGTAACTCACCGGCTCAAGCGCGCCAAGCAGCTCGGCGCGTTCCGTCTCTCCGACCAGCGGGCGTCCATCTCCCTTGTTTGCCCGCACGCTTCGATCGCTGTTGATGCCGACGATGAGGATATCGCCCAGCGCTTTTGCATCGCGCAAACTACGAACATGACCCGCATGCACGAGGTCGAAACATCCATTGGTCCAGACGACTTTCTTGCCTTCCTCAGCCCACCGCGCTCTCAAAACTTCGAGTTCGCCAAGCGTCTTAAGTTTCGATTCCAGCTCCATACCATCCCGAAATTCGATCGCTGATCAGGATACGCTGTTCGCATCCGCCGGGCGGTAGTAGCGCGAATAGTACTGATGATAGTAGTAGCTGTCGCTCATGTCCGGAGTTACTTCATTTAACACTACCCCGACTATATTCGCATGCAACCGGTTCAACATCGCAACCACCGATGCGACTCCTTTGCGGCTCGTATGGCCCGCCCGGGTCACCACCAGGACTCCGTCAACAGTCGCGGCCATGTGCAAAGGCTCCGGGAAGCCGATCAGCGGCGGCGAATCGAGAATAATCAGGTCGTATTCACGCGCAGCTTCTTCAATGATTTGCGGCAGGGTCCGCCCGATCAAATCTGCGGCGCGGCGCGAAACCGGTCCCGCCGTCATCACATGAAGATCCGTAATCACCGTCTCACTGACGGATTCGCGCCATGCCATCGCCCCGAACAATACACTCGAGAGCCCTTTTTCGTTAGGCAGATCGAAGAGCCTGTGTACGCTGGGCCGGCGCAGGTCGGCGTCGATCAGCAGTGTCTTGTTCCGCTGCTCAGCATGCGCCATCGCAAGATGCGAGGCGACGGTGCTTTTCCCTTCCGCCGGTGAAGCGCTGGTCACCAGCACCGAGCGCAACCGGGAATTGAAATCCGTCAGCAGCATGGAATTGCGCAGCGTCCGAACCGCATCGGCATATCCTGCCAGAGCGTCATTTTTCCTGCGCTTTACGATCTCGCCGGACGTGCCCTGAACAAGCGACGGACTAATACGTCCGCGAAAGCTGTTCACGGCCGGAAGCGTGCCCGCGATTTCGACTCGCAGCGACCTGGAAACCTCCTCCGGATCCCGGATTGTGTTGTCCACCAGATCGCTCGCGATGACGGCGCCGGTGGCGAGAAGACCCGAAAGCAGGAAGGCAACGAGGAGATTTAGCGAGGTCCGCGGGAATACCGGATTGGCGGGAGCCCGCGCCCGATCGGCGATCCTGATGGAATTATCCTGGAACGATGCATTAATACTGGCTTCACGGATCCTTCGCACCAGTTCATCGTAAAGTTTCTTGTCCGCGTCGGCTTCTTCCTTGAGGGTCTGATAATCGAACGACCGCGCATTGAGCCGGTCGAATTCCGCCCTGGTTTCGGCGACCTGTTCACGCAGCATGTTTTCACGGTCCAGCGCCTGCTGGTATTCGATCGCGACCCGGTCCCCGATACTCTCCGTCATTTCGGCGATCTGCTGGCTCACTTCCTGAACCTGTGCCTGCGCCCGAATGTACTCGGGATGGCCTTCGCCAAGGTGCATTTTTGCCTGCGCCAGCTTTTGCCTCGACTCGGCGAGATCCTCGGTCAGTCTTTTGAGCGATTCCCCCTGCGTCGAAGCGTATGCCGCATTAAGAGAGCCGGATCGAATCGCGTTCCAGGCAGCTTCCTTCTTTACACGCTCTCCCTTTACCGCGTTGTAATCCGTATTCAACTGCAGCAGGCTGGCGGATTGAATGCTGGTCTTCTGATCGGGGTTAATTACATTCAATTCGCGTTCGAAGTTCACAAGACGCTGGCTGGAGGATTCCATCTTTGACTTGAGCTGCGTCAGTTGCCCGGTCATATAGGTTCCGATTTTGGCCGACGAATCAATGCGAATCCGGAAGAGGTGCTCCAGATAGGAGTCTGCGATCGCATTGGCGACGTCCGATGCCAGATGCGGATCTGGCGAACGGTATTTGACCTGGAGAAGGTACGTGTTCGCAGGCCGGGTCACATCGAGGCGGCTGAGTTCAATCGGCGCGTTCTGCAGTTCCGCCAGCCGTAAACCGGGCGCACGCCCTGGCACGCTCTTGCGCAGCCCGAACTTGTCGACAACGGGCCTGAGCACGGAATCGGATTTGATCAGCTTCGTTTGAGTCGCAAGAAACTGATCGGCATCGATGGGCGAAATGATCGGGGATGCCGTAGCCTCACCCATTCCTCCGCGCGGCATCTGCCGGTCGACGTCAATCGTAGTGGTGGCCTCGTAAAGCGGTGTAAGCCGCTTGGTTACTGCATAGGTTGAAATTACCGCAGCAGCGACAAAAGCCAGGATTTTCCAGCGGTGCCATTTGAGCACCCAAATGTAATGAGAAAGAGGCAGCGCCCTTTCCTCTGGTTCGGACTCGCCCGAGGGGAGAACTACAGCCGCTCCCCGGTATGGCGCAAGGTCGCGAACCCCGGAAGGTTCAACCATTTATAAGACGATCTGAATATTCCTTAACGGGCGATATAAATAGCCGCGGTGGCCGCACTGGAGCCGACGCCGGTGACGGAATTAATTGTATTTTGAGTAATTCGTCTCTTCGGGCTGTCCGGAACCTGCAGGATATCGCGGGCCTGAAGAGTGATATCCGGCTTCTTGCGGTTTTGAATGTCCCACAGTGGCACATCTATTCTGTGCGTGACACCCTGGTCATCAATCCGGATGATGTAAGCTTTGTGATCCGCGTATTGAATAAGCCCGCCCGCTTGCGCGATCGCGGTCATAACGGTATTCGTCGAGATCGGATCCAGCACAGGATAGGTTCCTGGCCTGACTACGCTACCTTCGACAATGATTTTGGCCACTTCCGGCACCCGCACTTCCTCGCCGCCGTTCAGTTTGATATTAAGCTCCGAATCGCTACCCGCGACCAGGGCTTTGGCCGGAATCCGTTGAACCGATTGGGCGCCGGTATCGCCGTTGGGGCGTGTTACGACAATCTCCGGACCAGCATTAAGAGAATCCAGTCCACCCGCTCTTGCCAGCGCATCAGTGAGGCGCACAGTGCCGATCGCCTGAAAGATCGTGGGGCTTCTCACGGCACCGATGACAGTAACCGGGCGACTGTGGTACTCGGCAACGTTGACCGTGACAAACGGATCCACGAGCAGTTGTTCGCGCTTCAGAGCCTCAGCGATTTGAATCTCTATCTCACTGGGCAACATGCCCTCCACCTTCACAGGCGTCTTAAGCATCGGGAGGCGAACCGTACCCTCCGCCGAGACGCGGACGGTCTTGGTAAATTCCGGGGAATCGTAAACCTGTATTGCCAGAAGATCCTCTGGACCCACCTTTTGCATAGGCAGGTTAATGTTCGCGCTTGGATCGACGCCAGCCGAAATTGGCCGCGCCGGATCCTGCGCAAAGGCCGTCAGCGTCGAAAGAAGACCGAAACAGATGGCAATACTTTGTTTACTCCGCATATATTACACTCCTCGGACGAACGTACCGATTGTCTCACGAGAACCAGGCCCGTAAATGCCGACCCGGCTTTCGTTCCGTACTGGAACGCGCAAAACACTACGTGGATCGCGAGGAGAGATTTTCTCCGGGATTTTGAATTGGCGTCCCCAGAGGGATTCGAACCCTCGTTACCGCCGTGAAAGGGCGATGTCCTGGGCCTCTAGACGATGGGGACCACTGAAGGCAGGCACCTCCCAATCTACCATCCCTCTACTCAGGATCGATAGAAGCATCAATGATATCGATCCGCCGCTTCGGCGCCTCGCCGTTAACCTCTTCCTTTTCAAACGCGTCCAGAACGTCCAAACCTCCGATCACGCGGCCAAACGCCGAGTACTGCCCGTCGAGATGAGGGGCCGCGTCCAGCAGCAGGAAGAACGACGTCGTTGCGGAATTCGGGTCGTCTCCACGGGCCATCGAGACAACTCCCCGCACGTGCTTCACGTCTTCATGGAACTCGCCTTTGACCGGGCGCACCCATCGGTCGGCGGGGTGAGTTGGCCCGCTGGCGCGCGTGTCTCCCATGCCGCCCTGGGCGACAAAACCTTTCACGATTCGATGGAAGGCAGTGCCGTTGTACCAACCGGTTGCGGTCAGCTTTAAGAAGGTCCGGACGTTCTCGGGAGCCCAATCCGGCTCCATTTTGACCTGAATCGAACCCAGTGTGGTTTTTAGTGTCACGGTTCGGCGTAAGGCGCTTACGGGCGCATTCAGGAATGGCTCGACCTTCTTCGGCTCGATCGTTACGCTGACGATCCGAACTGGCGCATCGACTACACCATCCTTATCGGACGGAACGCGGGAGATTTTTTCCACGACATCCATGCCTTCGGTAACCCGTCCGAAGGCCGAGTAGTGTCCATCGAGCACCGGCTGTGCCACCACGCAGATGAAGAACTGGCTGCCGTCGCTGTCGGCTTTATTCGGAAGGCTGACGGTGGAGACGACGCCGCGATCGTGTTTGAAGTCGCTGAACTCGGACGGCAGAAGATTCAGGCCGCCGGTGCCCCAGAGGTTCCTTGCAGTCTTCGGATTCTTCAGGAGCGGGTCGCCGCCCTGAATCATGCCGTTGGCAACCACTCGATGAAAGGCGCTGCCGTTGTAGTAGCCATCGCGGGCTCGGGCGATGAACTGCTCTACATGCTTCGGCGCCCTGTCGACGGCGAACTCAAACCGAAATGTTCCCAGATCGGTTGTGACGACAGCCTCAAGCTGATCTGGCATCTGCGACCGGGCGGCGACTGGGCTGCTTACTGCCAACAACAGCAGCAGAAAAAGAAGCCGCATTTACTGCAAGCTGGGCTCTTTGGCGCAGAACCGGTCGAATGCGGCGGTCAGAACGCCGGCGATTTCATACGCGTCGCGCGATTCGATGTCGCGGCGGTGCATCATGTACACCGGTTTCCCGTTTTGGAATATTGCAATGGATGGCGACGAGGGCGGATAGTCCGACAGAATGTTCCGAACATGGGCGACAGCCTGCTCGTCTCCACCGGCAAATACCGTGGCAACCTTGTCCGGTTTAACGCCGTGCCGGAGGGCCATTCCCACCCCGGGGCGGGCTTTGCCGGCGGCGCATCCGCAAACGGAATTGATTACCATCATGACTGTCCCGTTTTCGGGAGCGAGCACGCGGTCGACGTCAGCGGGAGTGCGCGTCTCTTCCACACCATATTGAGTGAGGTCCTGGCGCATTGCGATCAACAGTTGTTCTGGATAAGGCATGTCTCTCCATTATCTACCAAAGCAATTTCAGCCCGAACTGGATCTGCCGAGACGTAGTTGCGGTGCTCGTGATCAAACCCGCGGTGGGTGATACCCCAGTTGGCGTGAAAACGATTGCGTTCGGAGCGTTGAAATTGGCGTGGTTCAGAACGTTGAAGAACTCGGCCCGGAACTGCATCCGAAGTCTATCGCGAAGCGGGATGTCTTTCAGGAGGGACAGATCCCACGTCGCGAGACCGGGTCCGATGAGGGTGTCACGCCCCAGATTGCCCGCAAAGCCACTGGCATTCGGCGGAGCAAGAAACGCCGCCGGATTAAACCACTGATTCGGACTCCCTTCAATCACCGGACCGCTAAAATTCGGGTTCACAAACGGGCGCACCGGATTGCGTGTATCGCCACTGTTGGTCGGGTTGTAGCTGAGCTGTGGAGTAAACGGGAAGCCGCCTTGAAGGGTCACGATCGAGTTGACCGTCCAGCCGCCCAGCATCTTGTTATTTTTTTCAAATGGAAGGGCATAGGTTGCATTGAATACGGCTACGTTTCGAACATCGAAATTCGCGAGTCCTTTATCGAGCCCAAGATTGAACGGATTCGAGACCAGCGCTGGCTCTCCGGCGGAAAGAGTCGCATTCAGCGAGTCACCGTCGTCAAGGGCTTTTGACCATGTGTAGACACCGCGCAGCGACAGGCCGTGGCTGAAGCGATGATTCAGATCCACCTGGAGCGCGTGATAGGAACTGGTGGCCTCGGAGAACCACGTCCACGTGTTCGCAATCGAGGGAGTGGGCTTGGTGGCGGTGGGAATGTAATACGTGCCAGCCGGAACCGCAGTCCCGGCGAGCGCGGCCGGAAAATTCGCGGGATAGACAGCAGGACATGGCGACGCCGGACAGATGACAGGGAAAGGCTCATTTGCATCCACGCCAGTCAATTCGTGATAGCCGTGCGATCCAAGGTATCCCAGCGTGAGCGATGTATTCGCGGTCAACCTCTGCTGCACGCGGAAGGACCAGGAAATCAGCGTCGGCGTATACATATTCGGCTGCACCCCGCCCGGCACCAGCTTCGCAGTTGCGGGGATCGCGGCAGAGGGCGAAATCGGCAGCGAAGAAACTGCTACAGTCGGAAGGCTGTAGGTCGGATTGAACGGTGCGTTCTGATCGGTGCGATAGCCCAAGGCATCCTGAAGGTCGTTGTACATGCCGAAGCCCGCGCGGATCACGGTGCCGCTGGACCATCCAGGGCTGTACGCCAAGCCCAGTCTGGGTTGCGGCAGGAACTTGCCATTATTCGTAGTGAATATGGAGTTGCCAATGGTGGGCTGGGGATTGATGACACCGTTTGTGTAGCCGTAATTGGAAGCGCGCCCGTTAGCTTCATTCCAACCGTTGGTGAATTCATCGCGGAAGCCCAGCGTGAGCGTGAGGTTCGGCTTCATGCGAATGGTGTCATCGACGTACAAGGCGCCAAACCAGGAGCGCCAGTTCATTTCCGTGGGCGTCGGATCGAAGAGCAGCGTCGCAATGGTCCCCTGAAGAAGAGTCTGGAGACTGGTAAACGTTGCCTGGCCGTACTGGCTCAGCGCGATTTTCTCGTTCGACCGCAATCGCTGAAACCACGCCCCGGCGGTAATCTGATTCCGTCCCCGCTGGATGGTAACCCGATCCTCATAAGTGAAGAGATTACGCGCGATTGGGAGATTGCTCCCATTGTTGCTGCCGGCGAGGCTGATTTGCGCGGTGGGATTCGAGGCAGCGCTGCCTCCGACCACGACGGCCCCGATCGGCAACCCGTTGAGGAAACCTGGTAGCGAAGCCGCCGGACTTCCGGGGGTTGGTTCGCCGGTGAAATAATATGCGCCGCGTGAATATCCGACGCGCGCCACATTGACTACCGCGGGCGAGAAGATATGAGTCTCCTCGATGCTCGCGACCTGCTCGCGCAGCGTTTCGAAGTCGGCGCTGTAAGCATTCGTGCTGGTGGGTGTGAAGTCCGCGCTGTCGTCAATCGTATAGACGCCGTTCAATGTGTCTTTGGATGAAATGAGGTGGTCGATGCGCAGGGTTCCGAAATCGTCACGGATGGTCTGCAGCGGACTGTTCAGCGCCTCGGCGATCCCGCCGAAATCCGGCGCGCCTGGGGTTGGTACAGGCCACAGGTTGTTCAATGCCGAGATGCCCACGAAGGCAAGGCCGTTCGCCGGACACGGGTTGGGCGCGGGGCTTACGATGTTGCAGGGCAGGTATCCGTTTCGCGCGTTGTTGTCGGGGACAAGATCAACGCCTGTCTGATGCAGATGCTGGCGAAACCGCTCATAGTTTCCGAATACAAAAGTCTTGTCCTTTTTGACCGGACCGCCGATGGCACCGCCGAACTGGTTGCGTTCGAAGCCTGGCACCGAAGCTCCGTCGAAGAAGTTCCGGGCATCGAAAGCGTTGTTCCGCAGAAACTCGTAAAGCGCGCCGTGCAGCTGGTTGCTTCCGGACTGCGTAACGATGAGCACTTGCGCGCCCGGATGCTTGCCGTACTCAGCGCTGTAAGAATCCGTCAGCAGATTGAATTCGCGCACCGCATCGACGCCCAACAACTGCTGACTGGTACCGCCGGGTTGCATGTTGTTTTCGGCGGCACCGGTAAACTCGACGCCGTTCAACAGGTAGAGATTTTGCTGCGGACGATTGCCGGCTACGGCGAAGTTATTCCCGACGGTGGAGTTCGAAACTCCGCTGCCGCCGGTTTTCGCAGACGTGTAATTCACGACGCTGGGATTTAGGGTCATCAACTCGTCGTAACTGCGGCCGTTCAGGGGAAGATCCCTGACCTGCTGCTCGCCCACGAGCCCGTTGATGTTTGCAGTGGTCACACTGACCAGGGGGGCATCGGCATTCACGGTCACCTGCTGGCTGGACTGTCCGACCTGCAGCTGAAAATCCACAGCCGCTTCCTGTCCGACAGCCAGATGGATACCGGTGCGGACTTCCTCCGTGAATCCGTCCTTTTTTGCCCGAACCTGATAGAGCCCGACCGGCAGAGACGGCACCTGATAGCGGCCGGCGGAATCGGTAACTGTTTGGCGGGTCGCGCCGGTGTCGACGTCCTTCGCCGTGATGTCCGCGCCGGAGACCGTGGCGCCGGAGGGATCGGTAACGGATCCGGAGAGTACACCCGATACCTGGGCCCGGGCGGGCAGGACGAAAGACAAGGCGGCGCAGAGACAGGCTGCAGACTTTAGAGATACCATGACATTTAAATATGTCATGGTATTTTAAATGCGTCAACCACGGTTGACATCCGATGTATCAAACCGGTGAAGGCAGGAATACGGCCGGGCCTGTGTTTTGTATGTCTTTTTGTATGGATTCTGCTATGAAAATGTAGTGGTTTGGTACGATTCCGCGGGTTATTTTTTGCTAAGAAGCGATTGTTTTCAATTACTTCCTGGGTTCGTTTGGTTAAAAACATTGTTTTTGATTCCCGGGCTGGGATGCGGCGACGGGACCGGGGTATTCGAGCGTCTCCGATTCCTTTGTGTTCATCGCCAGCATGAGTCTACGGCCTTGCGTTGAGGCTGGGGTGGTGTTTTCGCGCAACCGATTGAATCTTAGGGCGCAATAAACTGATGCGGGCGGTGACTACCCGAGGCCGCGATTCGTTTTGACCACTACGCGGGATGAAAACGGACTTCGGGCAGGGCGCCAAGGCGAGGGACAGCCGTCCCTCGCTAGTTGATGAACATCAGAAACCAGCCATCGCGCGCGGCGGCGCAGTGCGGCCTGCTCAGAAACGGGAACGGCTCCGCGCTCCCGGTTTCTGGTCGCCGGTCATTGGCAATTCATCAGATCGCCATCTCTCGGACATTCGGACGCTCTCAGTGCCGCGGCGCGGCTTGACGCGGTCGGCTACCATGCAGCCAGCCTGTCAAAACCAGTCCCGCCCCGAATAGCCAGACTGAGCCTGGTTCGGGAGTCGCCGAGGATGTAAGCGGCGCATCCACCGTCACTGAGAACGCTGTTGAGTCGCCGGAGTAAGTAGAGGCGTAGATCGGGTTGTCGCCGGCATCGAGCACATCGAAGTCGAATGTTATGTAGCCCGTGTCCACCGCGCCAACGATCGCAAAGGCGGGGTCGCTGGAAATGTGACAGGATCCAACGCCGAGCCGATTGCTGTTGTCGAACGGCTGCGTCGTTACGCCCGTGCCGAGCAGTGTGCCGCCGGTGAAATCGGTATAGCTGCCGAATACCATGATGCTGTTATTGCTTTCCGACCCGACGCTGGTGCTCGTGAGATAAAGCTGGTTATTGGTGGCTTCCCAGTCCACTGTGTAGCCCCAGCCCACGGTAGCGCCAGCCACTCCATCGACGGCGCCATTCAGCGGCAGCAGCGTGATCGAGAGCGTATCCGTTTCGTCCCCGGCAGTTATGGATATAGAACCAGCTGAAAGACTGCCTCCTCCGAGGCAAGCCAGCAAACCTGTCATTAACAGAATCTTCAATCTGTTCATCATTGTTCTCTTTTCTGTTGTTTTCCTTTTCATCACCAGATCGTGGTGAGCGTCGAACTGGTGATGGTGTAACTGCCGCCGTTCGCCGAAAGGCTCACCTTATTTTTCGCGTTTTTGAGTAACCCCCCGTTCGGCCAGTTAAAGACTATGGAAGCGGATCCGGATGAGGGGGACGCCCCTATAGTTCCAACGGCCACCGGCACCGCGGAAGAGACTGTAACTGGTCCTGTGCCGGTAAAGCTGAGGATGCTGACCCCTGCGATCGTAACGTTAGCGGCGGCCCCCGAGCCGCTGTTCGCCACTGTGAGGGGAACGGTGACGCTGGCTCCGGATACCGCTGGGACACCCGCCGAGACCGCCAGCTGCGGCGCAAGTGCCGTAAAGTTTGCGGCCACGTTTGCGGGCGCCCCGATGGTAAAGCTCTGCGGACTCGCCGTACCGGTGACCGCTCCGGAGAAATTCGCAAATGTATATCCGGCATTTGGCGCAGCGGTTACAGTGAGCAGCGAACCGGCATTGTAGTAGCCCGGCCCCGGCGAGATTGAGCCTCCCGCGGCTGGCGAGGCCCCTGTGGTCAGAAGATACTGAGTCTGGAAGATTGCCGTGAATGAAGCCGGCGCGGCCCCCACGGTGATGGAATGGGAGACGGCTCCGGAATCGCTCCAGCCGGTAAATACGTATTGCGTGCCAGGGGCACCGGGCTGAACGGGACTTACCGAAATTGTATGTGTTCCGGAATTCAGGGTCGTGGTAAACGGAGTTGCCTGAGCGGCGCCACCGTCGACAGAGACAAGCAAGCCCGCGGGACTGAAAGTCAGCGTAATGGGCTCCGACGCCGGGTTGACCTGCACGGTAGCCGCATTACTCGTCGAGCCCGCTGTCCGCGAGTCGCCGCTGTAAACAGCAGTCAGGGTATGACTGCCCACCGCAAAATTCGCAGGCGTGAAGGTGAACGGTGGGTTGCCCGGAGAAGTAGTTCCCAACAGGGTCGAACCGTCATAAAAGCTGGCAGTACCCGAAGGAGTACGGAACGCCGGAGTTGTGTCGTTCACTGTTAGCGTGAGGGGCACCGCCGTGCCATATGACGCCGGAGATGTCGCGGTAGTGGTCAGGGCTGAGGTGTCGGCAGCAGTGGCACCCAGTAAGACCGTCACGTAGTTCGGCGCCTCGTAGGTTATAGTTGTTGAAACTGGTAAATGCCAGATCCAGCTTGCCGTCGCCGTTAAAGTCGCCCGCCGTCAGCCCCTGCGAACTGGTCTCATACCCCGTAACTACCGTCGCGGACGGAATGAATGCACCGGTTCCGT
>Ga0182013_10002810_pt1 | contig 22408 bp, 25 predicted proteins | sample 612S2MmetaG_FD_120487 | JGI IMG/M metagenome (GOLD analysis project Ga0182013, IMG submission 120487) | Permafrost microbial communities from Stordalen Mire, Sweden - 612S2M metaG | ecosystem: Environmental > Terrestrial > Soil > Wetlands > Permafrost | place: Sweden: Stordalen | collected... | reverse complement strand
TCAAATCCTATGGGAGCACAATGGAAACAAGCCGGGCGCGAAATCAACGCGCATAAAAAGGGCCAGATGGTCGTCAAGCTCGTCCGCGAAATCATGGTCGCGGCCAAGCTCGGCGGCGCTGACCCCGACCTCAACGCGCGCTTGTTTGTCGCCGTCGAGAAGGCCAAGAAATCTTCCGTCACCAAGGACACCATCGAGCGCGCCATCAAAAAAGGATCGGGACTCACGGACGAAAAAGTGGTTTATGAGACGGTCGTCTACGAAGGCTACGCGCCGCACAAGGTTCCGATTGTCGTCGAATGCCTGACGGATAACCGCAACCGTACCGCGCCGGAAATCCGCAACCTATTCAAGGCCGGCTCGATGGGGCAGCCCGGCAGCGTCGCGTTTTTCTTCAATCACCTCGGCGTGGTCGAAGCCACGAATCCGGACGCGAACCGCGATGCCGAGGGCGACGCGATTGAGGCCGGGGCGCAGGAAATCGAACCGCTTGAACCCGAAGAAATTCCCGCCGGCCAAAAAGGCGCACGCTTCCTGACCGAAATTAAAGACCTCGACCACGTTTCCAAGGCGTTGAAGGCGGCGGGCTGGAATGTCATCGCCTCGGAGATGCGTTACGTCGCAAAAAATTTCACGGAGGTTTCCGAAGCGCACCGGAAGGAAGTCATGGATTTTCTCCACGCGCTCGACGACCACGACGACGTGCATCACGTCTATGCGGCGATGAAGTGAACGATGGGAACTGGCCCTGAAATTACGGAAATCAGCGGATGTTCTGTTTGAAAAGTAAAAGCAGTCTTTTGCACTTGGGAATATCCTTCGCATGCAAATCCCCGTTCAAAGGCGTGTTCAAGAACTCGCTGTAGCCTGGCAGATCCTGATGATCCATGGTTTCTAAATCCCTGAAAGCCATCGCTGAATTTGAAAAATATCGCTGTGCGACCGGCTCCTGTATCAAAGGAATGATGCCGTGATGCCGTGGATCGCGGCATATTTTCGCGAAAAGCGCTTTCACCACCGGCTCCTCGCCCTCAAGCGCCTGCAAGAAACAGCCATCCTTGTATAGCAGCAGGCCGGTGATGCCTGCCTGCGCGTTCCTCCGGACACTGCCCTTGAGCATGTCTTTCAAAGCAGACCTGTCGAAAGATTCGCTGGCGGTGCTGGCATAAACAATCTGGAACAATGACCCCATAATCAAAACACATTTCCAATCTCAACAAAACTTCTGGAAAAGCAAGCGGCATTTACAATCCTCCGGTGCTGATGATCTTAAGATGGCGTTGCCTTTGGGCCAATTAATTCTTAGCCGGCGCATTTGTTGGAGTCGCGTTCGCCTTGATCAAGCCCGCCTTCACGAATGGTTCGAGATACTGCCCGTAGCCCGCCTTTTCCATTTCATCCACAGGGATGAATTTCAGAGACGCCGAGTTGATGCAATAACGCAAGCCGCCCTTGTCAGCCGGGCCGTCGTCAAAGACATGGCCGAGATGCGAATCGGCGGCCGACGAGCGGACTTCCGTGCGTTCCATGCCCAGCGAATCGTCGGTGCGCTCGACCACCTCCATGCCGCTCAGCGGTTTGGTGAAACTCGGCCAGCCGCAGCCGGAATCAAACTTGTCCAGCGAGCTGAACAGCGGCTTGCCCGACACGATGTCCAAGTAAATCCCTGCCTTGTGGTTGTCCCAATATTCATTTTGAAACGGCGGCTCCGTCGCGCTCTCCTGTGTGACTGCGAACTGTTCGGCGTTCAGCGTCTTTTTCAATTCGTCCACGCTCGGTTTTTTGGAATTGCTCATGTTGGTCGGTTGATAGGTCGAAATGTCCGTTGATTGCGCGCGGCCCGCATTGTGGACCACGGCAAAAATGCCGCCCGTCAGCAGGACCGCCGCCGTGATACCCGCAATTTTCATCGGTTGCATGCTTGTTTGATGTCCGGCCGCGATGCTTATTCCACAAAAAGTTGTATCTGCCGGCAAAACCTTACCGCACAAATCAACTTGTCGCCAGCGCGCGTCCGGCAATCCAGCCAGTAGTCCAAGCCGCCTGAAAATTAAATCCGCCGGTAATGCCGTCAATGTCCAATACTTCGCCTGCAAAAAAGAGGCCGGGGCAAATTTTGCTCTCCATCGTCTTGAAATTGATTTCGTTCAACCGAACACCGCCGCATGTCACGAACTCATCCTTGTTCAAACTTTTTCCGGTAACAGGAAATTCTGAACGCAACAATTTTTGATTCAATACATGTTGAGCCGCGCCCGAAAGCGCCGCCCAGCGCGTATCGCGAGCGATGCCGGGCGCGAGAACAAGCTGTTCCCAAAGCCGTGACGGCAGCGGTGCGATTGGGAAATTGACGATTAATTTCGCTGGTTGCGATTTTCGGCGCGCTTGAAATTCGGACGCAAGCTTTTCATCGTTCAAATGCGGCAGCCAGTTTATTTGCAGTGGAAAATTGTAATTTCTTTCATGCATTTCACGCGCCCCCCACGCAGACAGCCGCAAAATCGCAGGGCCGCTCAAGCCCCAATGCGTGAGCAGCAGAGCGCCGCGCTCGCGGAGTTTTGTTCCAGGCACAGATACCTCGGATGTTTCCACTGAAACTCCGGCCAGTTCGCGCAGCCACGGAATTTCAACGTGGAAGGTGAACAGCGACGGCACCGGCGGCTCAAGAGTGTGGCCGAGTGAGACGGCCAGTTGTCCGAGCGCCGGCGTGCGGCAGCCGCCGATCGCGAGAAGCAGCTTGTCGCAGGTCAATTTTTCGCCGTTCGAAATCTCAAGCTCAAATCCGCCGCCGGATTTTTTGATCGCCCTTTCGACGCCGCAATTCGTCTCCAGTTTTATTCCGGCCTTTCGCGCCTCGCCAAGCAGGCAATCAATAATTGTCTGCGAGGAATCCGTTGTCGGAAACATCCGGCCATCGGGTTCGGCTTTCAATTTCACACTGCGGCTTTCAAACCACGCGACAGTGTCGCTAGCCTGAAATTTTCCGAACGCGGAAATGAGCGCCCGCTCGCCGCGCGGAAAGCGCCTGGAAAACTCACGCGCATCGAAATCGGCGTGCGTGACGTTGCAGCGCCCGCCGCCGGAGATTTTAACCTTGGAAAGAAACTGCGAAGTTTTTTCGAGGAGTAGGATTTCCGCGCCGCGCCGCGATTCCCCGCAGGCGATGGCAGCGAAAAATCCCGCCGCGCCACCGCCGACAATCACAATGCGTTCCGAATTCATACGCACAATGATGGCAAATCTGAGGCGTCAAAGAAAATTCCATTCATCAAACAGCGCCGCCTGGCCGCAAGGCTCGCCATTTTTGGAAATCAAATTCCAAACCGTTGCGCAGGAAATTTGAAATCGTCTTCCCGCTTTTGAAATGCGAATTCCAGAATAATCATCAATGAACCCGCGCTGCGTGACCGCTTCCAATAATTTTGCACGTTCCTCGCGGTCCGGCGCCTCGGCGGTGAGCCGCGACGGCGTGCGGGTCAATTCTTCCCACGACATTTCCCAGAGCGCGAGCGCACCCTGGTTGCCATAATTCAAAACCGGATCGTTCTCGATGCCGTGCGAAACAAGGACGAACGGCGCTTCAAAAACGTATCGAGCCAGACCAAGCGGGTTGAAGATTCCCGGCAGCAAATCCCGTCCTGTCCAACGCCTGAAGCTGCGCGCCAAAAGTTTTGTGTGCGCGATTACAAAATCTGTCTGCCAGATCAGGCTCGTTGAAGCGTCGGAATTCATGCCGCTTCGGCGCGGAAGGTAAGGCGGAATTTTCCTGAAGCCGCCGGCAGCAAAACTTTAATTGCCTCTGATTTGATTTCTTTGGAAGAATGCAGCAACGCTTCAAGTTGTGAAGTCACGCGGTGCAAATCTTCTTTTGCAGGCCCGGTGCCGTCCGGCACAAAACGCAAAACGCAATCGCCGTTTTCGCGTTGCCGCAATTCGTAATGCGCAATCCCACTTATGCCGTCGAAATACCGGTCTATTTGCCAAGTTGTCAGGCGCGCACCGTCGCGCACCGTGAGCGCGTCTCGGACGCGACCGTGGACGGTGTAGTGATTTCCGTACGGCTGGGCGTTTTTTTCCACGAGATCGCCGATTCGATAGCGTAACAGCGGCATGTAATCATTGGTCAGAGTCGTGACGACGAGTTCGCCCACGCCGCGCGCGTCGGCGTCCACGATTTCGAGAAACGCCGTGTCATAGCTTGGCTTCATTTCGCCGCGTTCATTTTCCATGAGCAGATGGCCGGTCTCCGTGGAGCCGTAAAGATTGAAAACCGGCACGCCGAAAACCCGCGAGAGGATTTTGCGATGAACGACGCTGACAAATTCATAGCTGCACAAAATGAATTTCAGTGATGGGAATTTTATCTCGTGCTGCTCGCAGTAAAGCGCGAAACGCGCGCCGTGAACCGGGTCTATATCCAGAAATTGCGGCGACCAGCCAGCGATCTCCGCTGCCATGTGCTCCAGTTCCGCCTCGCCCAGAAGGAACGGAATGCGCGCAAGGTTCACGAACAGCGCGTTTCCAAACGTGCGCTGCTCGCGCGACGCCCAAACTGTCGGACAAGTCAAACCGTTGCAGGCGGGCGAAGTGATTGTGGCGCGGCGTGGGTCCGGGAATTCATCGAGAATTTTTGCGACGAAAGAATTCAGACGCAGCGCGCGTTTTTCCTGTGCGTTCCACCAGCCGCGCGCAAAAATGACGGGTAACCGTTCCGATGAAGTGCCGGAGGTGTGTTCCAGCTCAATCAGTTTGTTTTCCAGTAGCGTTTCAATCGACTGTCCGGCGGGAAGAAAGTTTTTCGGGAAATTATTCCGCATTTCCGGCTTTGCAATCAAAGGCAGGCGTTGGAAGCAGTCGAGATTTGCGTGCGGGCAACCGGCCTGCGCCAGCGAATCGCGATAAAGCGGAACGGTGCGCCAACGCGGGAGTAGTTCCTCCAGTTGCGCGAGTTGACTCGTTTCGCGGATGAGTTCCGGCGTCGCCAGCATGACTGCAATATACACAGAATCTGCGGAATGCCAATTCAGCGGGCCGTCTTTTCACGCGTCTTGCAAATGCCGCCGTAAAATTCACCGACCCGCGTCATCCTGCGCGGAAGCTTTTCGTCGGCAAAATCCACGGACAACAGCCCGAATTTTTTTGAATAGCCGAACTGCCACTCGAAATTGTCCAGCAGCGACCAGTAAAAAAATCCGCGCACGTCCACGCCGGCGTTCATCGCCCCATGCAATTCGTGCAGATGTTCGCTCAAATCGCGGATGCGGAAATCCTCGTCAGTTGACGCCGCGCCGTGTTCGGTGATGTAAATCGGCAGGCCGTATCGCCGGTGAAATTTTTTCAGAAGTTTTCCGAAGCCCGTCGGATGCCGCTCGAACATGTCGTCGCAGACGATGCCCAGTTGCTTCAGTCGTTTGTGCGAAACGCCGTTGGTCGGGACCAGCGCCTGAAAATGGTTTAACCGCGCGCGGCCATAATAATTGACGCCAAGAAACGTGGAATCCTCGTGCCGTCGGCCGCCCAGAAATGCGTCCAGCACGAAACGATTGAAGGCGTGGTGCGAAACTTCCGCGAGCAAATGATCCCAGAGAGCGAAATTCTGGAACGCGCCGAACGAAGTCCAGTTCTTCGCGATGCCGACTTCCGGCTCGCGGGAAAATGTGTTCTGCCGGATTGCGTGGCTCGCTTGACCATGCGCCTCGGCCATGTGCTTGATAGCTTTCCGGTAAGAGCGAAAATGCCATTTGTGAAACGGCGGAAACCCGCCGAGCAGATATGTCAGCGATGCGTAAGTGTCCGGTTCGTTGAAAGTGTTCCAAAGATAAACCCGATCCTTCAAGACCGCTACGAGCTTTGTGACGTAATCCACAAACGCCGGAATCGTAGAGGGATTCAGCCAGCCGCCAGCCGCCGAAATCCACGGCGGATTTGAAAAATGATGCAGCACGATCATCGGGGTGATATTCGCAGCCTTCAGGCAGTCGAGCAGATGGATGTAGCGCGCGAGTTCCTTTTGGTCCAGCGGCGCGAACGGCGCGGCTTGCAGGCGCGACCATTCGATGCCCATGCGGTAGGCGTTGACACCGAGTTGCGCCATCCAGTCCACGTCCTCCTCGTAGCGATGATAATGATTGCACGCCACGCGGCAATGCCCGCCGTCCGACGCAACATAATCCGTCCACTCGTTGACGACATGGCCCTCCACCTGTGTTGGCGAAGTGGCCGTGCCCCAGAGAAAGTTTTCAGGAAATGTAAAATTGCCGGACATTTTCACCGACAATATCCGACAAAGTGCGCTGAATGAACAGCAGGAACAGGCGTTGCCGTGTTTTCTATTCGCCGCCTTCCATGTGGTAATACATCGTTTGCAACGCGATTTTTCCAGGGCCGGTGAAGCGGTTCCAAACGATTTGTCCTGCGCTGGCAAAAAATCCCGTCGAAAGTTTCTGGAACATTGTCTGCATCTGCACCGTGCGGTCCTTGTAAATCCAGCCGCCCGGCTCGATGTCAATCTGTTCGCCGTGCGCGAGCGTGACTTCAAAAACATTTCCGAACCCGTGCAGCCACAAAATGCCTTCGCGCGACGGCGCAGAAAACGTATCAATGAAGAATCCCGTGCCGCCGAGCAGCATGTTCGCCGCGCCGCGCACTCGCGTGAAGGTGTATTCCACATTGTCCGTCGCCGCGAGCCATTGATGCTCGCGCACGTCCACGCTTTCGCCGGGCTTCAAGTGCAAACCAAAAACATGACCCGCGCCGTCGCGGCTGAACGCGATGCGCCCCGGCCCGCTTCGCGCCGGTCAGCAGGAACGGCATCCCAGCGAGCATCCGTTTGAACGCGCCTTTCATCGGATGCAGCGCGATCACCACCGCCGGATCTTTCCAAAGCAAAATGTGATGCTCAAAATAAACGCCGGTGTTGCTCAATTCCAGATGCAACGCCGGCACCAGTTCGCCTTCGATGTGATAAGTGACGCCGCCGAAGGTTTCGTTCTGCACGTTTGTGGTCAATTGGACGGGGACAGCCATGATTTTATTTTTGGTTGAGGTTTGAAGTTCGGAAGAATTTGAACTCGCGATTGCCCCGTCGTCAAGATTTTCCAGACAAAATAGGAATAACTTAAAAGTTATCAGCCCGGACTAATGGACTTGCGCTTTTGGCTGTGAAACGGCGGCGGCGTTGGTCGGCGCGGTTGCCGAATCTGATTCCTTGATAAAATCATCCAGCACGTCCAGATAACCGTCAATTGAATCGCCGGCATCGGGGCCGAGATCATGCTTGAGCGCCCGCAACTGATCCTCGTCCGACTGTGCTTCGCGCCGCAGATCGTTCATGTTCAGGCTCCCGTCCAGCAGGCCGTTGACCAACTCGTCGTATTTACCGGTCGCCGCCGGATTGCTGGCGAGCATCTGTTGCCGGATTTGTGCGACAATGTTCGTGTCCGCAGCAAGATTGTGATATGCCGCAGAAAAATCCGCGTTGGTGCCCGTCAATTCCGCTGTTGACGGAGCCGCCGGAAGATTCGTCGGCGAGGAAACCGTCGCCGCATCGGACGCAGCTTTCGGTGCGACGGCGTTTGTGCCGAATGCCATGGCCGTTACATTTTTGCGCGGCACCGTGATTCTGCCAAGTTCCTCGCTTTTCAGCACCACGGCATCGGCGGATACGGACAACACCGTGCCGATGTAACGGTCGCCGTTTTGCATGTCCACCTCGTCCGCGCGCAGCCGGGACGCGGCGATGAAAATGAAAATCATTCCCGATAGGACGAACAGCAGCTTGATTCTCATGGCCGGAAAATAGCCCACCGGCGGACAGTTCGCAAATGACACCGATGAACGCGCGAAAACGAATCATGGACTTTCACGCCGCCATGACCGACAGTGACTGAGCTCCCGCCTGACAAGCTGGATCAAGGAACCATTTCCGAACAGATTTTTGTGATTAAAAAAACAGCCATCATCAAACCAGCACCCGAACCAGCCGCGACCTTGGAATCCGATCCGGAGCGGTTCGACCGCGTCCTGTCGCGCGCCGAATTCAAACCGCTCAAGGACGTGTTCGCCCATCTGGGCGTGGACAGCGCGATGTTGAACGCGGCGATTGTCACCACCAACTCCTATCCGACGTTTCTGGGCAAGCTGGGCTACCGCCTTGTCATCGAGAAACAAATCCACGAGAACGACTGCTATTCGCGGCTCGGCCCGCAGGGCGGCATCCGCGCCGTGGTTCCGCTGCACGACTCCGCCACCTACAGCACCTTGGTCACAGTCGTGAACTACAATTCCACCGTCGCCACCACGGCCAAATCCGTTGACTACTACGACAACCAATTGGCCGAATTCAAAACCCTGTTGATGAGCCGGTCTGGAAATGTTGTGTGAGTCCGCAGGCGGCGAAACAGCAGCGTTTCGCGCACAGTCCTGAGGCGGGCCGCAACCCTTCACCAAGGCCGGGCGTTTTTGAGCCGCTTTTTATCCAGCGGGGTTTTCTCCTGCTTGTTTCCAGCGCGCACCTGCATGCTGAACGGCGGCTCGGCTTCAGGCGGAAGCTCCACCGGTGCCGGCGCTGGTTCCGGTTCCGACGGCATGGCGTCCAGCGTCGCGCCTATCACCTTGAGCAATTCTCTCCGGCCATTTCCCGTCGTGGATGAACACCGGAAAATTTCCGGCAACTGCTCGAACCATCCCGCGATGCGCGCCGTGAACGCCGCGATGTTCGCCGACACCGTTTCGGGCGTTCCCTGATCGGTCTTGGTGAAGACGAGCACGAACGGCACCGCGTTGCGCGCAAGCCACTCGATGAATTCCACGTCCATTTCCTGCGGCTCCAGCCCCGAATCAACCAGCGCGAACACGCAGCAGAGATTTTTCCGGTGTTTCAGGTAGCGCGCCACCGCCCTGTTGAACTTCGCGCTGTCCTTCTTCGCCCCCTCCGCGAAACCGTAGCCCGGCAGATCCACCAGCCGCCACGTCTTGTTCATCGTGAAAAAATTGATGAGCTTGGTGAAACCCGGCGTGGGCGAGACGCGCGCCAGAACACCCTTGCCCGCGAGCATGTTCAACAGCGACGACTTCCCCGAGTTGGAACGGCCTATGAAGGCGAATTCCGGCAGCGACCCGTCCGGGCACGAATCCAGATCCGGCGCGCTGCAATCAAATATGGCGGATGAAATGTCCATGATGAAAAACCAATGTGCCACTGTCGCAGCAAATCAGCCCCGGCGATACAACCAATTTCAAGTGCCGGGAATTCAGACCTGACCGAAGACCGGCCAAAGGCCGGCTCGCGTCATTCCGAACAGTGTTCCGGTCAATCACAATAATACTTTCGCCCATCATTTCCCGGCAATGATGAATCACGGCTCAAGCCGGTTCGACCAAAGTTGAACTTTGATTGGCCAAAGTTGGGTTTTGATTGGCCATAATTGAGTTATGGCCAATCACAATTGAACTATGATTGACCATGAAACAGTTTTGGTCGGCCAAAGGTGACAAATGATTGACCACAATTGACTTTTGGCCGCAGATTTCATCGTTTTTATTGGCATTTCATCAAAAACGAGCGCGCCGGACGGCAATTGGAACGGCTACGGCTCAACTTCGATTTCTCATTTTTTATCCGGAGCCAGTGCTTCAAAAAAAGTTTAAAATTTTTATTGAATTTTTTCCAAACAGGCGTCTAATCGGAGACGGCTACGGAAGCTCCAGCTTCTTGGGAACTTCGGGACCAGTTACAGAAAACACCATAAAATTATGGCAAAACAAACATTCAGCGTGGACGTCCCCACCAATGCGGACGATCTCATCACCTTGGCCAGGGCAATCATCGCCAAGGATGCGGCACTGGGCGCAAGCAGCCCATTCAAGAACATCAAGAACTGGTCGGCCTTCTCCGGCTTGAACGGCACAGCCGACACAAACAACAAATCATCCAATGATTTGTATCAACAGGCGGAAGAGGCGACGCAACAACGCGACATCGCGCTCGGTCAGACCGGCCAGTTGCACGAGAACACCGTGCGCTGGTTCGTGACCTCCGCGCGCGACGTGCTGCTCGGCCTGTTCAAAGGCAGCGAACAGCAGCTCGGCGAATACGGGTTCAACGTGACCTACGGCCCGGCCGCCGGCGCCACCAAGTCGGCGACCGCCGCGCAGGCCAAGACCGCGCCAAAAGCATAAATCACGGAAAACACACAGCCGGACGCCCGCAAGGGCGTCCGGTTTTTTATTGGCAGTGCAATCAAGGCAATCATCATTCAAATGTTTCCGCCGTCCTTTCAGGACGGGTTTTCTTTTGCCGCGATGCCAGCCGCTTCGTAGCCGGCTAATTTCCGGTTGTGCCTTCGGCACGAGACGCCACGCAATTATTTTTATTGGATTCCAAATGCGAAGCAAAGTATGCCAGCCAAACCAAGAATCCATTGTGCAACCGAAAAGTAGATATAAAAGCACAGCCATCTTACTGCTTTCTTTTCAGCAGTGAGAAAATCTTTCGTTCCGGCATGAAAACGCCGTTTCATGTAACCGCGCAACGGCCAAAGAAATGGTTCTGATAATTTTTCGCCAAGATCATTGATTGGTGTTTGAAGACTGGAAAATATCAATTGTCCTTCCTCTGAATTGAATTCTTTATACATCTGCTCGGTCAAGCCGATCATCAATATCACAGCCATCGAAATATGTTTTGCGACAACTCCGCACAAGATTGAAAATACAAGAAGAACAATGCCCCACTTAAGCGAAAAGGCAGAAATAATTTTTGAAATAGATTCGATGTGAGAAATTATCAAACCTAAAAATGCTGCTTCTCCGGTTACAATCCACAATGTTTGTTGCATTCCTAGATTCGCTCCGCTTGTGGCGTGAACGAATGTCATGCGAAGGAATTTTTGTTCAGGGCTGAAGCCGCGTAAGTGTTCCATAATTCATGCGAGTTATTTTAATTCACGAAAGCTGTTCCCGCCAGCGCGCGAGTTGCTTCGCGACTTCCTTCGTGCCCGGTGCGCCGGTCAGATTCCGCTTCGCCATCGCCGTTTTCAGATTGAACACGCCCAGCGCGTCGCGCCCGAATGTCGGATTCACACTTTGCAATTCCGCGAGCGTCAGTTGGTTCAGCGGCTTGCCCGTTTTTTCCGCCAGCGCGACGACTGCGCCGACGACGTGATGCGCCTGACGAAATGGCATCCCTTTTTTCACCAGATAATCCGCGAGGTCGGTCGCCAGCAACGCCGGGTCGCTCGCGGCGGCGGCGCAGGCGGCGCGATTGATTTTTACATTGCGCAACATCGCGGAAAAAATCCGCGTCGAGGCGCGCACGGTGTCGGCGGTGTCGAAGAGGCGTTCCTTGTCCTCCTGCAAATCGCGGTTGTAGGTCATGGGCAATCCTTTCAGCAGCGTGAGCAGCGACATCAGGTTGCCGAAGACGCGGCCGGTCTTGCCGCGCGTGAGTTCGGCGATGTCGGGATTTTTCTTCTGCGGCATGAGCGACGAGCCGGTGGTGTAGGCGTCGGCGATCTTGATGAAATTAAATTCCGCGCCGGCCCAGAGAATCACGTCCTCCGCGAGCCGCGAAAGATGCACTGCCAGCAGCGCGCCGGCGGCGCAAAATTCGACGGCGAAATCGCGGTCGCTCACGGCGTCCATGGAATTTTGCGTGAGTTGAACTTTGCGGTCGGCATTCATGAAACCCAGCAGGCGTGCGACCAATTCCCTGTCTAGTTTTAACGTGCTGCCGGCAATCGCGCCGCTGCCGAGCGGGCAGATGTTTACGCGCGAGTGGCAATCCCAGAGGCGCTCGCAATCGCGTTCGAGCATCTCGACGTAGGCGAGCAGATGGTGCGCGAGATAAACGGGCTGCGCGCGTTGCAGATGCGTGTAGCCGGGGATGATGACGTCGGCATTCTTCTCACCGAGCGAGACGAGCGCGCGTTGTAGCCCGGCGATGTCGCCGAGCAGCGCGGTGATTTCATCGCGCAGCCACATGCGTATATCGAGCGCGACCTGGTCGTTGCGCGAGCGGGCGGTGTGCAGTTTCGCGCCGGCGGGAACGCGCTTTGTGAGTTCGGCCTCGATGTTCATGTGGACGTCTTCGAGCGCGGGCTTCCACGAAAATTTTCCGGCGGCGATTTCCTTGCCGATTTGGTCGAGGCCGCGAATGATTGCGTGCAGTTCCTTTTTCGTCAGGACGCCGATTTTGCAGAGCATTTCGGCATGGGCCATCGAGCCGAGGATGTCGTGCCGCCACAGGCGCCAGTCGAAAGAAATGGATTCGGTGAATTGGGCGACGTCGGCGCTGACTTTGCTCGCGAAGCGTCCGCTGCGGGAAACGGGAGATTTATTGTTCATAGGCCGACTTGTATTTAACGCAAAGACTCAAAGACGCCAAGACGCAAAGAGTTTTATTGCAATGCGCTAAAACTGGAAAAACCGCATTGCCGATTGAGCGCGGATGTGAAATGTTTTGGTGTAGCCATGAGTGAATTCAAATATGCCTGCCCGGTCTGCGGCCAGCACATGATGTGCGACTCGTCGCAGAGCGGTACTGTCATGGAATGTCCCACATGCTTCCAGAAAATCACCGCACCGCAGGCGCCCGCATCGCCGGACGCGAAATTCATCATCACGGGCACGAAGGTCGGCGAGCGGCCTGTCCCGAAATTTCCGGGGGCAAATCCGAGCGTCATTACCGTGGGCAACGGTTTTCCCGGCGCATTGGTGGTGGTGATTATTTTGCTTTTCATCGGCGGGGCGGTCGCGTTCGTTTATCACGGGACGATTTTCAAGCACAAGGACAATTCCACAACGGTCGCGAATGGCACGACGGCTGGATCAAATCAAGTTGCCGCCAAAACACAGCCGCCGCCGAAGCCTGCGGTCGTCGCGCCGCCCGCGAACGACACGAACTGGATGTTGAATCTCGATGGCGTGACCATTCCAGATTCGCCGGCGGCTGGGCGGATTCACGGGCAGGATTTTCTCGCCGAGCGCGCGAGTTTTTCGACGAACGGCATTTTGACGATACGTGCCGGGACGCGCGGGGCTTTTGAGTTTGGATTGACGGTCAGTTTCAGCGGTGCGACGATTGAGACGCTGGCCGGAAAAACCTTCAACATCGCCACCAACGTGACAAAGGCCGCGCGCCTGACGTTGCGCTCGAGGGACGGCAGCCAGGCGATGCGGGATAATTTTGACGGCGGCTACGCGATGCGACTGGAGTTTGGCACGCTGGCCAACAACCGGTTGCCGGGGAAAATTTATGTTTGCACGCCAGACGAAACGAAAAGTTACATTGCCGGAACTTTCAACATCGAAATCCGAAGGCCGAGGCCGCCGAGGCAAAATTGAAGCCGACGTAGTTCGTTTGCTGGCGCGGCAGAAAAAAACACTGGCGCTGGCAGAATCCTGCACCGGCGGCTTCATAGCGAATCAGATCACAAATGTTCCAGGCGCGTCGGAAGTATTCCTTGGCGGAATTGTCGCCTACAGCAACGGGGTGAAAGAAAAATTTCTCGGCGTCCGTTCAGAAACTTTGAAAAAGCACGGTGCGGTGAGTGAAGCCGTGGCGCGTGAAATGGCCGAGGGCGCGCGAAAACGGTTCGGCACGGATTTTGCGATAGCGGTAACGGGAATCGCGGGGCCGGGTGGCGGAACTAAGGACAAACCCGATGGAACAGTTTTTGTGGCGCTGGTGTCTGATTTTGATACAGTCGTGAGGCGCAAGTTGAATTGTTTTGGGCGAGAACGGTTCAAACAGGTCACGGCAAATCAGGCATTGGAATTGCTTCTTTCCCAATTCACGCAAATGTGACATGGTTTGGTCTTGAGCTCAGAATTATTTGATTTAGGCTAATTTTTTTTTAACATGGCCGCGATTATTGATCCATTGGAAGCCGTGAGTGAGGCTGTTGCCGGTATCATCGAGGTGACGCCGGCTAAACGACGCGGCACGCTGCTCATCGTGGACGACGAGGACGGACCGCGCCAGTCGCTCCGCGTTATTTTCAAGGACGATTACGATTTGCTCATGGCCGAGGATGGCCCGACTGCCATCAAGCTGGCACAGGAAAATGAAATTGATGTCGCAGTTTTGGACATTCGCATGGCCGGAATGTCAGGCATAGAAGTTTTGGAACGCCTCAAGTATGTGAATCCCGAAATCGAGGCTATCATGATGACGGCGTTCGAGACGACGGACACAATTCGCCAGGCCCTCCGGCTTCGCGCTTGTGATTACATCAACAAGCCGTTCGACATCTCGCAGATGCGCACCGCTGTGAACCAGGCAATGCAGCGCCGGATGCTAGAAAGCGAAATCCACAGCAGCGCGGAAAAAGTGCAGGAACTGATAGCCGAATTGCAAAGCCAGCGCATTGAGGAGCAGATCGCCAAGACTCGTGGAGATATTTACGCAAGCATCATCCACGATATCAACGGTCCGCTTACGGTCATTTCCGGTTTCGTCCAGGTGTTGAGCAAACATCTCAACCACATCAACCGCCTTGAAGTCGAGGATTTGGAATTTATCAAGGACCGGCTGCGGATCATCGCACGGCAGGTGACGAATTGCATTGAGATTTCGCGGCGTTATCTTGGTTTTCTCCGTCGCCAGTCGGATGAAACCGCCCCGCGTGTGAGCGTGAACCAATTGCTCCGCGATCTCGAACAGCTCGTGCGTGTCCATCCGAGCCTGCTGGAAAATGAATTTTCCACGACGCCGCTCGCCGAGGACATCGCCGTGAAAATCAACGGCACGGACTTGATCCAGATTTTACTGAATCTGACGGTGAACGCGTTTCAATGCGCGCAGTTCAGTCATCGCGTCGAGGCCGGCGGCGAGACGCTACGAGCGCCTCTCAATCTTGCGAAATTCAAGGACGGCCTAAACGACCGGCTGCTCAACGTTGAGAACATGGAAAATACCGCGCCGCTGGTAAAATTATGGGTGCGCGACAACGGCCCCGGAATTCCGGCGGAAGTGCTGCCGAAAATTTTCCAGCCCTACTTCACCACCAAAGGCCCGCGTCAGGGCACCGGCCTTGGCCTCAACATCGTCCAGCGGCTCATCAAGGAAGGCGGCGGCGCGTTGCACGTCCACACCCAATCCGGCGAAGGCACGACTTTCACACTTTATCTTCCCGGTGCGGAGCTGCCGTAGTGATGGTGGAAACTTCAAGGCAGGCCAGTTTAACTTATAACGAAATTGGATTAAATGTCACAGACCCTTTCGCCCGTGCAACTGGCGTCTTTTATTGACCACACTTTGCTCAAACCCGACGCCAACGCCGAAGACATCGAAAAACTTTGCGCCGAGGCGCGTGAAAATAATTTTTTCAGTGTCTGCGTCAACGGCTCGTGGATAGCCAAAGCGCAACATTTGCTGGATGGTTCGGATGTAAAGGTCGCCGGCGTTGTCGGTTTTCCGCTCGGCGCAATGTCGGGTGATACAAAACGATTTGAAGCCGAAGCTGCAATTGACGACGGCGCACAGGAAATTGATGTCGTCCTAAACATTGGACGGCTGAAGGCCGGCGACGATAGATACGTTTTGCGCGAACTGATTGACGTGGTCGAAGCCGCTGACGAACGGACGGTAAAAGTGATCTTGGAAACCTGCCTGCTGACCGACGACGAAAAAATCCGTGCCTGCAAAATCGTAGTCGAAAGTGGAGCGCATTTTGTCAAAACTTCCACCGGCTTCAGCACAAGCGGCGCGACAATCGCAGATGTTAAATTGATGCGCGCCACGGTCGGTCCGCAATTCGGCGTCAAGGCATCCGGCGGCATCCGCGACACGAAGGCTGCCCTGGCCATGATTGAAGCGGGCGCGACTCGTCTCGGAACTTCAGCCGGCGTCGCCATCGTGAAGGGGCTTGCGGTTGCCGCACCAAATTCGTATTGAATTCAATACCTTTATGCAAAAAATCATCGGTGTCATTTGCCTGGTCGTCGGCGTACTGCTGCTGTTTTGGGGGCACAACATGGCGGAATCCATCGGCTCGCAAGTCCAGCAGCTTTTCACCGGCGCGCCGACGAATCGCGCGACATATTTTTACATCGCGGGCACTGCGCTTGGATTGTTTGGGCTTTTCAAAATCGTCTGGCCGGCAAAATCAAAATAAGCCCGCAAAATCAGCCTAGCTTCCCGCCACACCCTGTGGCCCCTGGCCGCCGTTAAGCAAAAAGAGGACTGCCATGCGCACGGCAAGACCGTTGGTAACCTGTTCCAAAATCAGCGAACGTGAGCAGTCGGCAATTTCACTGTCAATCTCCACACCGCGGTTGATCGGTCCGGGGTGCATGACGAGCGCATCGGGCTTGGTTTTGGCGAGCCGCGCCTTGTTCAGGCCGAAAAGATTCGTGTATTCTCCGATGCTCGGAAACATCGTCTTGCGCTGGCGCTCGTGCTGGATGCGCAATAGATTGATGATATCTGCCTCGCGGATTGCATCGTCAACATTGTGAGTTACGCGGCAACCCATTTGCTCAAATGTTTTTGGCACGAGCGTGGAAGGGCCACACAGTGTAACGTGCGCTCCGAGCTTGGTCAGCGCCCAGATGTTCGAGCGTGCCACACGGCTGTAAAGAATGTCGCCTAGAATTGTGACGTTGAGACCGGCAATTTTCCCCTTCCGCTCACGAATTGTGAACGCGTCGAGCAGCGCCTGTGTTGGATGCTCGTGCGCGCCATCGCCGGCGTTGATGATGCTGGCCTCCACGACTCGCGACAGAAAATGCGGCGCGCCGCTCGCGCTGTGTCGGATAATGATGAAATCGGCGTTGAGTGCTTCGAGATTGCGCGCCGTATCCTTCAGCGTCTCGCCTTTTTTGAACGATGACGCGTCGGCGGAGAAATTCACGATGTCTGCGGTCAACCTTTGCGCCGCGAGTTCAAAGCTGATGCGAGTCCGCGTGGACGGTTCAATGAACAGATTGACGACTGTCTTGCCGCGTAGTGCCGGAACCTTTTTGATGGCGCGCTCTCCGACCGCCTTGAACGCCTTTGCCGTGTCGAGCACGGTGACAATTTCGTCCGCCATGAGCGATTCGATGTCGAGCAGATGTTTGCGGTGCCATCTCATTTTATTTTTCCAGCACGACCTCGTCCGGCTGGCCGGGAATGTCCAGACGGACGCGCACTTTTTCCGTGAGGGCTGTCGGCACGTTTTTGCCGACGAAATCCGCGCGGACCGGCAGTTCACGATGGCCCCGGTCAATCAGCACCGCGAGCTGGATATTTTTTGGCCGGCCAAAATCGTTCAGCGCATCCATTGCCGCGCGTGTGGTGCGACCGGTGAAAAACACATCGTCCACCAGCACAACGGTCCGTCCGGTCACGTCGAAAGGCATGACGGTCTGATGAACTTGAGGCGCTGCGCGATGGGCCAAGTCATCTCGGTGCATGCTGACATCGAGCACGCCGACAGGAACGGGAAGCTTCCAGATTTCCGACAGGATTTTTCCGAGCCGGAATGCCAGTTGGTCGCCTACAAGCGGGATTCCTGCCAGTACGACTTCGGCACCGGACTCATTGCGCTCGGCGATCTCGTGCGCGATTCGCGTGAGAGCTCGCTGGATGGCGGCGGCGTTGAGTATGATGGTGGCTTCAGGCATGAGATGAAATCTTTCTCATCTTCAATAAATTAGAAAGCGCGGGCGAGGAGGGGAAAAGAGAGGAAAGAAAAATCAGGAAACTTTTCCGCCCATGCGCGGAAATGATTCGCGTTGATTTCGCTTTCATATTTTCCTTGGCCGCCTCGCTGGGCGGTATTAAAGGAACAAAATTTCAGTTCAATTCGAAGCGGCGGCCTGACGGTTTTTGCGCCAGCTGGAGCGGTGCTTGATGATCCAATCCGTCAGCGCCTGCTCGAAGCCTATGTCACGGCCGGCCTTTTCCGACTCAATCCACTTATGACGTAAAATCTCCTCGCGCTCTGCCTGAAACTCGCGGTAAAGCGAAGAGTTTTTCAGCAAATCGTTCGCCGATGTTGAATCTTTTGCAGCGTTCGACATATTCGTGAATTCAAAGTTAATTCTTCGATGCCAAACGCGCAATAGAAATCTGAATCGGCTAACTATTTGATAATAAATACTTAATGCCAAACTGGTTCGTCACGCCAAATTCTTTCGCAGGATTTCTGCGATTTGAATGAACGCTTTGCCTGCCGCGTGATTTGGCGCGGAGACGACAATGGGCATGCCGCGGTCGCCGCCTTCGCGGATTTCGGTGAAAATCGGCACTTCGCCGAGAAACGGGACATCCTGCCGCGCGGATTCCTCTTTGCCGCCGCCGTGGCCGAAAATTTCCACGCGCTCGCCGTTCGGCGCGGTGAAATAGCTCATGTTCTCCACAATGCCCAGAATCGGCACGTTCACTTTCCGGAACATCGCGATGCCCTTGCGCACGACGCCGAGCGATGCTTCCTGTGGCGTGCTGATGATCACGCCGCCATCGAGCGGCACGGTCTGGCAAAGTGAAAGTTGCGCGTCGCCGGTGCCCGGCGGCAAATCCACCAACAAAAAATCCAAATCACCCCACTCGACCGCGAGCAGAAATTGCTGGATGGTTTTCGTGATCATCGGCCCGCGCCAGATCACCGGCTGGTCGTCCGTGACCAGCAGCCCGATGCTCATCACTTTCACGCCGTGATTGGACGGCGGCACGAGGCGCTCGGCGGCGTTGACGGTCGGCTTTTCGTGAACGCCCATCATCAGCGGAATGCTCGGCCCGTAAATATCGCAATCCAGCAAGCCGACTTTCGCGCCGAGCTGCGCGAGCGCGCAGGCGAGGTTTGCCGAGCAGGTGGATTTGCCGACGCCGCCTTTGCCGCTGGCGATGGCGAGGACGCGCTTCACGCCGGGCACGCCTTTTTGATTGGCGAACGGATTCGCCGGCGCACCGGTGCCGGCGGCGGGTTGGCGCACCTCGACGTGAACGTGGCTCACGCCGGGCAAAGTTTTGAGCACGCGCTCACTTTCGGTTTTGATCTGCAACGCGGCTTCGGGATTCGGCGAGGTCAATTGCATGACCACGCTGACGGCGCCGTTGGCGGCGGAAATTTCTTTGACCAGCCCGAACGAAACGATGTCGCGCGAAAACCCCGGATACTTGACCGATTTCAGCGCGTTTTGAATGGCTTCCTGTGACAACATGGCGGACAGGTTGCCAGTCGCGCGGTTTAAGGCAAAATCATTTCGCTAACTAACCAGTTGACGCTGCGGTTTTCAATTGCGCAAAACCCGCCGGCATGGGAGATTGTTCTCCTAATTTTTAATTAGACTGATTCTAAACATGACGCAAAAAGCAAACAACGGGACGGAGCTGCTGGCCGGTAAATTTTCGCAGTTTGAAGCCGTCGCGCTACAGCCAAGGTGGCTGCTGCCGCTGCGCAAAGCCGGTATCGCCGGTTTCGCTGAGCTCGGTTTTCCCAAATTGAGCGACGAGGACTGGCGCTTCACCAACGTCGCGCCCATCGCGAATTTGCCGTTTACGCTCGCCAGCGAAGCTTTGGTCAATGGCGCTGAGAGCAAACTAATTGATGAATCCGCTTTTGCTAAACTGACCGGCCATCGGCTCGTGTTCGTGAACGGATTTTTCTGCGCGAAGCTTTCCAGCATCAAGCCGGTTTCCGGTGGTGCCCGCATCGAAAGCTTGGCGGCCGCGCTGGCCAAGGATTCGGCGCTCATTGAAAAACATCTCGGCAAATACGCGCACACGGCGAACAACACGTTTGCCGCCCTGAATCAGGCGTTTTTTACCGACGGCGCGTTTATCTTCGTGCCGCAAGGCGTCGAAGTCGCCGAGCCGGTGCAATTGATTTACATTTCGTCTGCGAAACAAACCGGCGAAACGATTTTGCCGCGCAACCTGGTCGTCGCGGAGGCGAACAGCAAATTGACTGTCGTGGAAAGTTACATCAGCACGGGCAACGTGGCGTATTTCACGAACGCGGTCACGGAAATTCTCGCGGGCGACAACGCGCGAGTCGAGCATGTCAAGTTGCAGGACGAAGCGACGAATGCGTACCACATTGCGACGATTGCAGGTGAATTTGGCCGCGCGAGCAATGTGACGGTGCACTCATTTGCGCTCGGCGCAAAACTGTCGCGCACCAATATCCGCACCAAACTCGCGGGCGAAGGGCTCGAATGTATTTTGAATGGGCTTTATCTGACGAAGGACGAACAACTCGCCGACCATCACATGATTGTCGAGCACGCGCAGCCGCATTGCGCGAGCCACGAGTATTTCAACGGCATTCTCGACGACAAATCGAAGGGCGTTTTTCACGGGCGGATTTACGTCCATCCCATCGCGCAGAAAACGGATGCGAAGCAGACGAACAAAAATCTTCTGCTCTCCGACGACGCGACGGCGGACACGAAGCCGCAACTGGAAATTTACGCGGACGATGTGAAATGCACGCACGGCGCGACCATCGGCCAGTTGAACGACGAAAGCATTTTTTATCTGCGTTCGCGCGGCATCGGTTCGGACACGGCGCGGCAGATGTTAATCCACGCCTTCGCCGGCGAGATCATCGAGCGCATCAAGTGCGAACCGGCGCGCGAGGTGATTGACAAGCTCGTGTGGGACCGGCTCGAGGCGAATCCGCATCTGCTCGGAAAGTAAAAAATGTTCGACGACATCAACGACCTTTATCAGCAAGTCATTCTTGATCATTGCAAGGACCCGCGCAATTTTCATGAGATGCCGCAGTGTTCCTGCTCGGCGCAGGGTTTTAATCCGTTGTGCGGCGACAACCTGAAATTGTTTCTTACGCTGGACGGCGACGTCATCAAGGACGCGAGCTTCGTCGGTTCGGGCTGTTGCATCTCGAAGGCTTCGGCGTCGTTGCTAACGGACAACGTCAAAGGCAAAACCAAGGCCGAGGCGGAAAAAACCTTTGAGCAGGTGCGCGACATGATTACGACCGGCGAAGTGAATGGCGATGTCGGCAAGCTCGCGGTGTTCGCGGGCGTCCACAAATATCCGGCGCGCGTGAAGTGCGCGATCCTTTCGTGGCACGCTTTGATCGGTGCGCTCAAAGGCGAGGCCAAGCCGGTCAGCACGGAAAACGAACAGACCTGATTTGATTTCAACCGCAACAACGGCGAGACTGTTTCCATTATGAGTTCCGAACAAAAAATTTTAACGCGCGATGTCGAAGCCTCCGTGGTTCCCATCGGCACGAAGGTGACGCTGCAAAAAGGCGAGACCGCGCACATCACGCAATCGCTCGGCGGTACTTATACCGTTGTCGTCAATGGCAACATGTTCCGCATCGAGTCGAAGGACGCCGACGCGCTGGGCATCGAAATTGTCGCGGCATCCGCCGGCTCCGCCACGGCCGTGCCGAGCGGGCCGCTCACGCAGGAAGAACTGGAAAAGAAAGTCTGGGAATCGCTCAAGACCTGTTACGACCCGGAGATTCCCGTCAACATCGTTGACCTCGGCCTGATTTACGACTGCCATCTCACGCCGATTGGGGAGAACAATTTCAAGGCCGACGTGAAAATGACTTTGACCGCGCCCGGTTGCGGCATGGGTCCGGTGCTCGCGCAGGACGTGCAGAACAAGCTCATCTCGCTCGAACCGATTGACGAGGCGAACGTCGAACTCGTCTGGGATCCGCCGTGGAACCAGGGCATGATGACCGAGGCGGCGAAATTACAATTGGGGTTGCTCTAATTTAATCCTCCTCATCGTCATGCTCATCCTCGCGATTCAAAATTGAGGATGAGGAAGAGGGTGAGCATGATTATGATTTTTTAAACATGACAACACTTTCGCCAGACTGGTCTGCGCTGCGGAAAGATTTTCCGATCTTGAACCAGCAGGTCCACGGCAAGCCGCTGGTTTATTTCGACAACGCCGCCACGTCGCAGAAACCGCGCGCGGTGATTGACGCGCTCGTGCATTATTACGAATACGACAACGCCAATGTCCATCGCGGCATCCACGAATTGAGCAATCGCGCCACGAACGCCTTTGAAGCCGCGCGCGCCCGCGCCGCGAAATTCATCAACGCGAAATCCGCCGACGAAATCGTCTTCGTGCGCGGCACGACGGAAAGCATCAATCTCGTCGCGAGTTCGTGGGGAACAAAAAATCTCAAGCCCGGCGACGTGATTTTGCTCACGGAGATGGAACATCACAGCAACCTCGTGCCGTGGCAATTGCTCGCGCAAAAAACCGGCGCAAAAATTTCTTATCTTCCCGTCACCGGCGACGAAGGCTTGCTCGATTTGTCCAAGCTTGATTCGCTGCTCACGAAGCAGGTGAAGATTTTCTCGATGGTTCACATTTCCAATTCGCTCGGCACGTTGAATCCGGTGGCCGAACTTTGCGCCCGCGCGCGAGAGCTTGGCATCGTCACGCTCGTGGACGGCGCGCAAAGCGCCGGGCATC
>Ga0182013_10002809_pt1 | contig 22410 bp, 23 predicted proteins | sample 612S2MmetaG_FD_120487 | JGI IMG/M metagenome (GOLD analysis project Ga0182013, IMG submission 120487) | Permafrost microbial communities from Stordalen Mire, Sweden - 612S2M metaG | ecosystem: Environmental > Terrestrial > Soil > Wetlands > Permafrost | place: Sweden: Stordalen | collected... | reverse complement strand
GGGCCTTCGCCAGCGTCTCTTTGTGTTCTTCGGCGACCTCGTCCACCGGCCCATGGAGCATCTGGGCGAGCAGAACCACGGCCTGCGGCTCAGAGAACTCAATGAAGCATTCCCCGCAAAGCCCTTCGGTCAAGGTGAGCCGGAAGTGGATCGGCGTTCCCTTGGTCGTGGGAACGGCGCCGCAGGGCATCAATTCGAGCGGCCATGGTGAATCCGCTGACTCAGTCAGTACGTCGGATAGAGCCTCAGCAAATGCGGCGGCGAAGACATTGGCGCCATTCTTTTTAGCGTCTTTATTCATTGCGTTTATCCCCTCTTCAAATCTGTCGACGAAACACGTGGACCAAGCTGTGCGGCACGCTGCGTGCCATTGCGTACTGGAACCGCCTCAAAAAGTCCGCGCCCGCCGGCGGTCAGCATCCCCGCCATCCGGATGGGAGCGCGCAGCTTCAACACCGAACCCGGCTGCAACGCAACCAGATCCTTGACCGCGACTTTGATTCCGGTCAATTCGGTAACCACTTCCATATCGCAATCGAGAATGCGTTCGCGCAGAGGAGGCGAGGGAAAGCTGCGCAGTTTTTGCTTCTTCTGCGGCTGGTCTTCCTTCATCTTCTTGATGAGCGAGTCGAGAAGCGGCTTGGCAAGAACCAGGTTGAATGCGCCTGCCGCGTTGCCAAGCGTTATCTCAAAGCGCAAGACCGCAAGCTTTTCGGTCGGGCGAAAACTCTGGTACATCATAGAGGGCTTGATGCGAGGCTCCGCGTTGAGCGCGATGCCCGGAATTGCCCACAAGGTTTCAGCCTGACGCACGATCAGCCGGACCACGTCGTGCATCACCTCTTCTTCAATCTCAGAGAGGTCGCGCGATGCGCTTTGGGGTTCGGCCGCGCCGCCCATCAGCAGTTCGACGATGGGAAAGACCATATCGACGCCGAACTCCACTGTTACCAGACCGGAGGAAAACGGCACAACGTAACTAGGCTCGGAAATCTCCGCAAGATAATCCTTGATGGCAAGCTGATTGAGCGTGCCGAACTTCACTTCGACGCCGCCTCCAAGATACGCGTCCAGCGCGTCGGTGACATGCTGCGCAAAGATGGTATGGATGGCGATCACCGAGCGCGCATCTTCATTCGACAATCGTCCGGCGAGACGGAAATTGCAGTTATGAACCTGCTTGGCCTTTGCCGGCGGCTTTTGCGCGGCTGGCGGCGCGGTCGTCGGCAAAACTTCAGAGGGGTTCAAACTAGGCGTGCTCATAATACCCTCTCCTATTATTGACAGTCATCGGCATCGGACTGGCTTGCAGATGGTCGAGAGAAACGCGCAGCTTCACCATAATTTCCTGGCGGATTTGCGAGACCCGCGAGAGCGCCACTCCCACGACCTTGGCGATTTCTTTCATGGTCAGCTCTTCCCGGTAATACAACGACAGAATCAGTTGCTCTCTTTCAGATAGTTTTGAGATGGCCTCGGCCAGGTGCGCTTTTCTTTCTCCATCAAGACATATCTCCAGAGGATCTGGGTCGTCGAGGTTCGGCGCCGACTCAATCACGTCGAGCGACTCCGAGCGGTCACTCGATACCGCCACGCTCTGGCTGCCCACTTGCAGCGCATCAAGCTGTCCGATGATCTTGCGCAGGTATTCCGGCTCGACGTGCATCTCCTCGGCGACCTCGTGTTCCTGGGGGCGGCGTCCCATCCGGGCTTCAAGGCGCGCAGTTGCGTCCGCTATCTCGCGCCCTTTTCTGCGCATATAGCGCGATCCCCAATCGGTCTCGCGCAAGCTATCGAAGATCGCTCCGCGAATGCGGAACTTGGCGAAGGTCCTGAAGTGCACGTTCTTCGAGCTGTCGAAACTCCGCGCCGCTTCAATCAGACCCACCACTCCGGCGCTCACCAGGTCCTCCAGCTCAACGTGCTGAGGCAGGCGCTCGCGAATGCGCGACGCAATGTAATAGACCTGCGACAATTCCTGAGTCACGAGATCGTCAGGATCGGTCGCAACGGTTGCACTCGTCTTGTATGCCAGCTCTGCTGCGGTCATTTGTTCCCCCCGTCAACCGTGATCGTAAAGCGCATCTTCATCGCACACACCCCAGTGACATTACCTGCGTGGATGCAGGAATCTCCGACGGCGAGATCACCACAATCCTTGGAATGAACGGCTCCAGCACTCGCCTCAGGTAGAAACGGCCGGGAGACGAGCATAAGAGAACGGGAGGCGCGACTGAAACCTGATCCCCAAGCATTGCGCGCAGCCCTTCAAGCACCTTGCGGGCAACGGAAATCTGCATTGCCCCAGACGATGCCATCTGCGGCGTCTGTTGAGAGGAGCGCGCGCATTCTTCTTCAAGAGCGTTGTCGAGCGTCACCACCTTAAGGCGTCCCGTTTCGTCCAGTAGCGGACGAACCAGTGCGCGGCCCAGAGCGTGTCTTGCCGCTTCAACCAGCACAACGGGATTCTTGTTGATGGCCGCCGTCTCCACCATCGTTTCCAGAATCGATCCAAGATCGCGGATCGAAACCTGTTCGCGCAGCAACTGCTGCAGCACTCTTTGCACTTCGCCGAGCGACATGAGTTTTGGAATCAACTCCTCTACCAATTTCGGATGCGAGTCGGTGAGCCGGTCGACAAGCCGCTTGGTCTCGTGGCGGGTAAGCAGGTCGTGCGCATTCTGCTTGATGATCTCCGACAGATGCGCGGCCAGCACAGAAGTGTGATCGACCACGGCATAACCCGCGGAGATGGCCTGCGCCTGCATGTCGGGAGTGATCCACTTGGCGGGCGAATTGAATGCCGGCTCCTGCGTCTCCTGCCCCGGCAGATCGCCCGGCTTGGGATTCGAGTTCACGGCCAGCAAGCGGCCTGGCTTCATCTCCCAGCGCGCAATCTCAACTCCGCGCAGATAAATGACGTACTCCTTTTCCTTCAGCGAGAGGTTATCCGTGATGTGGATAGAAGGAACCAGAAAGCCAAGTGTCTGGGCGAGGGTCTTGCGCAGCGACTTGACGCGCGCCAGCAACTGGCCGCCCTGCTTCACATCCACAAGCGGAACCAGGCCTACGCCCACTTCCAGCATCAGGTCGTCCAGCTTGAGCGCCGCGTCCATCGGATCGATGACCGGCACGCCCGGCTTGGCTCCGCCTTCGGCTACGGCTTTGGCAGCGGCCGCTGCAGCCTGTGCGCCGGGCTTCATCTTCCATGCCGCGTACATGATTCCGCCGCCAATCAGGATGAATGAAACCTTGGGCATTCCCGGAATCAGCGCAAGAGAGATGAGGCAGCCGGCCACAATCCACAGCGGACGTGCGGTGCTGAACATCTGTTTGCCGATGTCGCCGCCCAGCGAGCGATCCGACGCCGCGCGCGTCACCACGATAGCGCCGGCCACCGATACCAGAAGCGAAGGGATAATTACGACCAGGCCGTCGCCCACAGTCAGAATCGTGTAGGTCTTCAGAGCCTGCTCAAACGGAACTCCCTGCTGAAAGACGCCAATCATGAATCCGGCCACGATGTTGATGGCCATAATCAGAATGGTCGCCATTGAATCTCTCTGGCTGAATCGCGCCGCGCCGTCCATTGCGCCGCAGAACTCCGCCTCGCGCGCCACTTGCTGGCGGCGCTGGCGGGCCTGGTCGGCATTGATCAGGCCGGTATTCAAGTCGGAATCGATGGCCATCTGCTTGCCCGGCATTGCGTCGAGAGTAAAGCGTGCAGTCACTTCAGCCGTGCGCACTGCGCCGTGGCTCACCACCAAATATTGAATGGCAATCAACGCGAGAAAGATGACAAAACCGACAATGTAATTGCCGCCGACAACAAACTGCCCGAATGCCTCAATCACTTTTCCGGCTGCGGACGAGCCCTCGCTGCCGTGCAGCAGGATGCGGCGCGTAGCAGCAAGATCGAGCGCCAGCCGCATTAAGGTGAGAAGCAGAATCAGGCTGGGAAAAACTGAAAACTCCACCGGGCGCAACACCTGGATGGCAGTGAGCAGCACCAGCACCGATGCGGTAAGGCTGACGGCGAGCAGCAGATCGAGGACGAAGCTCGGCATAGGCACCAGCATCACAAATACCAGCGCAACCGCGCCAACGGGAATCACCCAATCGGAGTAGGTGCGTAGCGTCGCAAGCAATCCCAGCTTTGTCGAGCCAGGTTTCGCCAAGCCTGGCTTTGCTGCTCCGGGTTTCGTGGTTCCAGCGGTCTTCACTTCAGTGGTCGTCACTGCGTCCTCGCATTCGATTGCTGCATTTGTTGCATCACCATTGCTCTTCTTTGCGCCTCGCGGTTGCGCACCTCGGCCTGGGCCTTGAAGACCATCACCAGGATCTCGGCCACAGCCTGATACAGCGCGGAGGGAATGGGATCGCCGACTTCAGCGCTGCGATAAAGCGCCTGCGCCAGCGGCCTGTTTTCCATCACTGGAATATCGAGATTCCAGGCAACCTCTTTGATCTTCTGAGCCAGATGATCCAAACCTTTGGCCACAACCACCGGTGCCGGCATGTCCGGTTCATAACGCAGGGCAACCGCGTAGTGGGTTGGGTTTGTGATTACGACGGTGGCCTTCTCGGCGCTCTTCAGCATTTGTCTGCGCCGCGTCTGGCGCTGGATTCTTCTGATCCTGGCTTTGCTCTGGGGATTGCCTTCGGTCTGCTTCAGCTCGTCGCGCAAATCCTGGCGGCTCATCTTCAGGTCGCCTTCGTTCTTCCACCACATCAGCATGTAATCCACGCCCGCCCACACCAGAAAGATGAGGCCCGACTTCCACAGAATCTGGATAAGGATGGTGCCCATGAGCACGACAAACTGGCGCGAGTCGGCGTACGAGCTTTGCAGAATCTCAGACCAGTGAGTGCGGACAGAGGCCACGCCAACCCATGCAATCGCGGTGAACGGCAGCAGCGACTTGAGAATTGTACTCAATCCTGTGGGAGAAAAAAGTTGCTTCAGCTTGTTTGAGGGGCTCAACCGTTCGAACTTGAAAGCAAGCGCTTCCGGAGCGAAGACAAATCCGCCTTGCGCCAGGCCGGCAGCCAGGGAGACAACGAGTCCAGCGCCCAGAACCGGAAACACCCAGCGCATGGCTTCAATACTGGTCCAGAACAGAAGCGGACCGCCAGGCTCAATCGACTCTGTCGACGCCATATCGAGTGTAGTGCGAAAGAAATGCGTCCAGTGCGGAACCGCAACCCGGCCCGTCAGATACAGAACACCGGCAACGGCAGACATCGACAGCGCGCCGCTGAGCTCGCGCGAACGCGTGACCTGGCCGCGCTCTCTGGCTTTCTGCCGTTGCCGTGGTGTTGCCTGTTCTGTTTTATTCGAATCTGCCATTGTTCTCTAACTTGCCAGGTGAAATATGCGTTCGCCGTTTGTCATTGAATCCAGAAATAAGCGGTGAAAAAGATCGGGCCAATACTTGAGGGTCGCGATCAAAATAAACATGCCCAGCAAGCTCTTTACCGCCGGGCCAAGCAGCATGAGGGGCATGTTGGGCGATGCCTTGCCGAGAAGGCCGAGAATGATGTCCGCAGCCAGTGTGGCCGAGAGCACGGGAGCGGCAATCTGCACGCCCAGGCCGAACATATCGCCGACCGTCTTTACTATCGCCATGGTGAACAGGCTGTTGATGTGCGCCGAGCCCGGCGGCAGATATTGAAAGCTGTTGCCCACTGCGCGCAAAAGCCAGTAGTGCACATCCATCCGCAAGAAAAGCAGCATCACAATGCTCTGGTAGAACACGGCCACCACAGTGGTGTCCACCTGGCTCTGCGGGTCGAGAATATTCACCAGCGAGTAGCCCATCTGCACGCCAAGCACCTGGCCGGTAAGCTGCACTGCCTCAAACACCACGTTGGTTGCTAAGCCCATTCCGATTCCAATAATGAACTCCGAAATGACCAGCGGCACCCATTCGGCCAGAGTGTGCGCGCCGATCGTCGGCCCAACCGTGGGATAAAGCAACACTGTAATCGCCAGCACGAGAATCGCCTTGATGCGGGCGGGGATCACGGCGCTACCGAGGAACGGCGCAAACAGCATGAGTCCCGTGATCCGCACACCAATGGTGAGCAGGCCGGTGATGATCGCGATGAGAGGTATATCGATCATTTCAAGTACGCGTGAAAATCTGAAAACGTGCCGAGCGTGAAGGTGGCCAGATGACGCCACATCCAGGGCATCAATACGAAGAGTGCGCTTCCGGTCGCAATCAGCCGGGCAACGGTTGACACCGTCATGTCTTGCAGCGAAGTAAGCACCTGGGCAATATTGACGCTAAGGCTCACCAGGATCGCGACAGCCAGACACGGTCCCGCAAGAATAACCACTTCCTGCAACACCATGCGGCCTAACAGTACAACCTGATCAACGTCCATAGCGTCAGTTAAAACTCCTCATCAGCGATCCGATCAACAGATGCCAGCCATCCACCATCAGAAACAGCAGCAGTTTGAGCGGGGTTGAAATCACAACAGGCGGCAACTGCAGCATGCCCACCGACGTGGTAATTGAAGCTACAACCATGTCGACAATCAGAAACGGAAGAAACAGCACCGTGCCAATTTGGAAGCCGGCCTTCAGCTCTGAAACGATGTACGCGGGCAACAGCACCCGCATTGAAACATCGTCGACCGTGGCCGGGCGCGGCTCCTTGGCCAGTTCGACGAACAAGGCCACATCCTTTTCGCGCACGTAGTGAATCATGAACTTCCGCAGCGGCACTTCTCCGCGATTCAATGCTTCCATCGGCGTAATCTGCTTGGCCTGCATGGGCAGAACCGCATCGTGAAAAATCTCAGCGCCCACGGGTTGCATCAAGAAGAACGTGAGGATGAGCGAGAGCCCGATGAGCGTCTGGTTTGAAGGGGTGGTCTGCAGTCCAAGCGCCTGCCGTAAAAAGTGAAACACGATCAGGAGGCGAGCGAATGGAGTAACGCACAAAAGAATCGACGGGATGAGCGTGAGAACCGTGAGCGTAACAATGATCGACCACGGCACCGCCTCGCCATCCAGGCCCTGAATGTGCAACATTCCACCATTATTTGCCGGAGCCATGGTCTGATACACCGGTGCGTTGGCCGGTTTTGAAGGGGCGCTCATCGGCGCGGCCGGTGCGGGTTCAGGCTGAGAGACAAACGGAATCGGAGCAGGATTGGCTGTGGCTGCCGCCGCTGGCGCGGCAAGCGATCCGGCCGCTCCCGGAGCAAGTGTGTCCGTCTGCGCATGAGCCGGGGTTGACCCGGCGATCGAAAGCGCCGCAAGCACCGCAATTGCTCCCACTGTCTGAACCAAGGTCATCCGGCAAGCTCCGTTGGCCCGGCGAATGAACGTAAGTTTTCTGTAGACTTCGGCGATTCCTCTAACTGCGCAAGCAGCGAGACTCCCGACGCTCCTCCGCCGACCAGGAACCTGCGGCCATCCGCGTGAACCACGGCGACGAACCGCTTCTCGCCGAGAGAGACTGACTCAACAAGTTTCAACTGCTTGGCGGCCGGAGCAGCGGAGCGCAGCAAAGAGATCGCGCGGCTCAACAGGGTGGGACGCGGCGGCTGTGCCGGCGTCTTACTCGAAATAGTTTGCGGCGCTGGCACGCGCCTGGGCGGCGGAACTTGTCTGGTTTCTGAGATCTTGAAGATCTGCTGATTCTTGAGCGCTTCAACCTTGCGCGTATCCGCAAAATCCTCAAGCGACGACAAAAATGGCCTGCGAACGGGTGCAGGCTGGCGCTTGGCAGGCTGCTGCTCAGGCTGCTGCGCCGTCTTTCGCGGAGCCGCTTCTCTCATCGGTCTCTCGATCCTGATCTTGAGGTTCATAGCTGCTCCGTAATGCGAACCGCAAGCCGGTCGCCGACCACTTCAAACTCGGTCCAGCCGACGAGCAGTTGATTCACGCGCAGCGGCACATCGCTGGTGTTGCTCCAGGCGGTCTCCACGATGGAACCCTTTTCCAAACCAAGAAGGTCGGCGATTGTGAAGTGGGCCACGGGCACTTCGAGCGTGAGCGTGCATGGAAGCCAGGGCATGCTCTCGACTGGATCTTTCAGATTCGGCGAAGCGCCGGCGTCGGCTGCCTGGGCGGGGTTAACGGTCAGATTTTGAGCTGCTGCACTCATTTGGCCTCTCGCGGCTCCAACCCAGGGCGATGTGTTCATACCAGGCAATGTTGCTGACACTGGTGGCTACAACGCACAACGGGCGGAGCAATGGTGCCAATTCAAATGCAATCGGAGGGCCGGAATGAGGCGATCGGCGGGAGCAACGAGGCGGGGACTTGATTTGATCCCAAACATAGGAATCAAAACAAGATACATGCGGAAATGCGCGGGCGCGCCGGCCCCACGGCTGGTGAGACAGCCATGAGAGCCGGGCCCCGGCATTGAACTTTCGCGGCACGGACGATCTTCGCCGGAAAATTCTCTAATCGTAACTTAACGACAGTTCAATTCATCCTCGCTTATGAGATGGCCTGAATCGTCGCCTGAGAGACCTGGTCGAGCGTGGTGAGGACCTTTGCGTTGGCCTCATAGCCCTGCTGTGCCACGATCATGTTTGCGAACTGCGCAGATAGATTCACGTTGGACTCTTCCACCGAGCCTCCACTGATGGTGCCGTCGCCTCCCGCGCCAGCCTGACCAATCACGGCAGCGCCGGAGGAGTAGGAAGCCTGATACTCGCTATTCGGCGTCTGAATCAGCCCTTGGTTGTTTGCAAAGCTGGCGACTGCCACTTGGCCCAGAGCCATGGTCTGCTGGTTGCTGAACTGCGCCTGCACCGTTCCATCGGACAGAACCGTATAACCCGTGAAGGTTCCATTGGCATAACCGTTTTGCGTAAGGCCGCTCGTGGCGCTGGTCGCTGCCTGCTGCGTGATTGCAGGAGTTCCGCCGCTGCCGTTCAGGTTCCAGGATAGGTTCATATCCGCTGCCCCATCGGCGAGACCTGTAATGGCTATGCCTGGAACGCTGCCTGTTGGCGAAGTGAGCTGGCCAGACGAATTGAACGTCAGATTGCCTGACGCAACCTGAGTCGCGGTTCCCGTTCCGCCAGTATCCGCGGCCGGCAAAGTGATGCTGTAACTCCACGCATTCGGCGCGGTGTTGGTGTAATTCACCGTCAATGTGTGCGACTGCCCCAAGGAATCGTACACAGCGATGGGCTCGCTATAAGTTGCGCCCACTGCCGACGAAGAGTCGAGATTCGTCGTCATCTCAAAACTGGTGGTGGCCGTTGCGGGAACGTTGTTGATCTGGTCGACCGAGATGGGCGCCAGCGCCGAGCCGGCCTGGACCGTGCCGTTGACCGCCGGATACCCCATGACAAGTGCTCCGCTCTGCGTGCACAGTTGCCCCTGAGAGTTGACCGTGAAATCTCCGTTGCGGGTGTAGTCGGTTCCATTGCTGTCTTTCACAACAAAGAAGCCGTTGCCCTGCAGTGCCATGTTGGACGAGACGCCGGTCGAGCTCGTATTGCCGTCTGTAAAATTCGCAACCGTGCCCGCAACCTTGACGCCGTTTCCTGTCTGAATCGGATCGCCATTGCCTGAAGTTCCCTGCAGCCCGCTGAAGATGCTGGCAAAATCCAGATTCTCGTTCTTATAGCCATCCGTGTTCAGGTTAGAAAGGTTATTGGCAATCACGTTCAGCGCCGAACTGGCCGCCGAAAGGCCTGAAAGAGGTATCGAAAAGGCTGACATTTACCGGACTCCTGTGTACATGGAATTTGTGGTTGCTGCTGGCGCTGCCAAACTACCGTAAAGATTCATCAAACCCTGATTCGCCGCCGCGCCCGCATAGGCGGCCGGAATCTGCGTTGAAGCCGAAGGCTGTAGCGCACTTGCCGATTGCTGCGAAGCGAGCGGGTTGGCCGCGGCCTGCGTGACTGCCTGGCCCGACGCGCCTGATGTTCCGGAACTCCCCGAAGTCCCTGAACTGCCGGAGCTACCGGACGTTCCTGAGGTCCCTGACATGCTTGAAAGCGTCTGGTTGATCGAGATGAGCTGATCCAACTGATTCAACGACACCATCTGGCCCACCATCGCCGTGGGATCGACAGGAGACGTCGGGTCCTGGTTTTGCAGTTCGGTCACCAGCAGATTCAGGAATGTGGTCTCCAGACTGGAAGACGACAAACTCGACGAACCGCTCGACGAGCTGCTGCCCGACGTACCCGAGGTTCCAGAAGTACCCGAAGTGCCTGACGCGCTCGTGCTGGCTGCCGTCTTCACCTTGCTGGCGCTCAGTCCCTGAACTGGTGCGGTAATGAGCGGGCTGATTCCTTGAATGTTCATGTGCGTTTCCTCTTCTACTGCGAATTCGTCTTAAGCCCCGGTATCTGAACTTTGTTGTCTACGCTCTGATGTCGAGCCTGCCGCTATCTGCTAAGTACGGCGATGCCGCTAGAATCGTTGGTTCCATCTCTGCCACACGCTCTGCGCCGCTCTGGGAGACGCTATCGTGAGCCGGTGCGGATTGTGACTGCGAAGACTGCTGGTGACTGCCGGAAAGCGATCCGCCCGACTGATTCACTTCAATCGATGTACGCAGCCCGTAGTCGCTGCCGAGTTTGTTTTCAAGCGCCGGAAGATGCGCTGAAATCGCGCTCTCAAGGCCGCCGTGGTTCACCGAAATCTGCGTCTGCATCTGCTGCTGCGAAACCGAGGTGCGAATCGAGATGTCGCCAAACTCCGCTGAGTGCAATCCCAAACGCATCTCCGATTGGCCCATGGTTTGGATCAGTTGCGCAGTGTTGAGGCCCGGCGTTCCCGCGGCAGCGGCGTTCTCCTGTTGCTCTGCCGGCAAGTTCCCTGCCTCCTGGCCTGCAAGGGGCGCTCCGCTTGTGCTCGTCGAAGCTGAGTGCGATGAAACGACCGGGCCGGATGTCGCGTGCGCCGCCAATGCGATCGCTTGCGTTGCACCGCTGTCAGAAGGCTTTGCCGCAATTGCGATCGTCTGCGCTGCGTTGTCTTGTGCGTGCTGCGCTGGTTGCGCGCTGGTCTGCATTGCTTGCAATTGAGCGTTGTTGGCCGTCGCGCTGCTCTTCGTTCCGCTTGCTGCGTTCGCTGCGTCCGCGTTGAATGTTGCTCCGCCCGTCTTGTATTGCGAGGCTTTGCCGGCAATACTGCTTCCATCGCCAACCTTGGGAGCCACGCCTTGCACAAATGTGTTTGCCGCTGCCGCATCGGCGGCAAATGTGAATCCAGCGGCAAAAGCCTGAGCGGTTGTCTGGCCGGCATCGGCATCGGTTCCCGCTACCACCTGATCTGAATTCCCTGCGCTTTGAGCATCCCCGGCCGAAGCGCCGTCTTGAGTTGCGCGTGCCATTGAGTCGCCAGCCGCATGTGCATCCGCGCGATCATTGCTGCCGTGAACGGCCGTCATCGCCGGTCCGTGTTCTTCGCCTTGATCGCCGCTCGGATCTGCTTGAGTATTCGTCTGGATTTGCGGTGCAACAATGGGCGCCTGCGCGTTTTCCGGTTGCTGTGCGGCGGCCTGGCTATCCGCATTGGCATCGGTGCTTGTAGTTTCAGCGCGCTGCGCAATCTTCGACTGTGACTGTGATCTATCTGTCGATGAGCTCGCCGCACTCGCCTGCGCGCTTGCGGCACTCTTGCTTTCACGCGCAACGCGATTCAATTGCACAGTGGCTACGGCCGAGTTTGCCACTTGTGCCTGCCGCGTCTGCGCGTCGTTATCCGCTGCGGTTGGGGAAGCCGCTTGAGAACCATTGCCCATGCTCGACTCGCTCCGATCGGAGTCATTGCCGGCCTGCGAATTATTGCCCGTTTCAATCGGCTTTTGAGCACTTGATGCGCGCCCAAGCGTCTGCAAGAACGACGCGGCTGAATTGCTCGCCTTCAATGCATGAGTTGCCGTTGAAGTTGAGGAGTCGGGTTTGAACGTTACTCGCACGCCTGATTCATTGCACGTTGCAAGCCAGAGAGATGGCCTGGCACCGTTCTCGCTTGCAACCTGCAAACTACACATTTAGAGCTTGTTATCCATACGCCGCATAGCGCGCACTTTTGCGATGTGTATTGAAACAGGCAATCGTTGCCGGGACGACTAGGCAATCTATGCCTACAAACTGTGCAGATGCGCGTCTTTGAGTACATTCGAAAATGAAAATGGCCCGCGACGGTTTGTCGCGGGCCAGCCTATTCAACATCTCAAGGAATGAGCGAGAGCCTCAGTTTCTCTGCCAGCGCGTTGCGACGATGTCGTCGAGTCGCTTCTGCTGTACCTTCGTCTGCTCTTGTTCATACTGGTTCTTCTGCTGCGCCAAAAACTCGCTGAGCATGCGACGGCCGCTGTGAGCCGTCGTATACACCTTCATCTGCGTGTCGCGCTGGCTCTTTAGAGTTTTCAGCGTGTCGTTGAGAAGCTGCTTTGTCTCATTGGCAGCGTTGATCTCGCCCTGCATACTCTGCAGGCGATTTGCCTGAACACTCTTCAGCAGCGCCTGGTCCCGCTCCAGATTCGCTTTTGCCAATTCATCGGTCAGCTCTTCAATCCTGCGGCGGACGCGCGTCACCTCAAGCTGCGCCCTCTTGAGAGCAACCTCTTCGCGCTTTTCAATAATCTCGCGCACACTCAGTACCGGTTTTAATGCAGATCGAAATGCCATATTCTAACTTCCTCGTACTTTGTCTTATTTGTGTAAAAAGCGGTTACACGGGGAGCGCAAGCAAACGCTCCACCGTCTTGTCATAAGTCGAGAACTCGTCCGGCTTCTGCTTCAGGTACTCTGCGATTGCGGGCAAATTCTCGATAGCCTTGTCCAACATTGGATCGGAGTTTTTTTGATACGCGCCAATACGAATCAGATCTTCAGAGCGGTTATACACCGCCATTTGCGATCGCAGCGCGCTGGCCTTTGCAAGATGTTGGTCTGAGACCATGCTTGTCATCAGCCGGCTCACGCTGTCGAGAATTGAAATGGGCGGGTAGTGATTGCGAAACGCCAGATTTCTGTCGAGCAGCACGTGTCCGTCGAGCAGCGATCGTACAGTATCCACAACCGGATCCTGCTGATCGTCGCCTTCCATCAACACCGTGTAGAAGGCGGTAATGCTTCCCTGCGAAAAGTTTCCGGTGCGCTCAACGAGCCGCGCCAGCATGTTCAGCACCGATGGCGTATAGCCTTTCGCAGTAGGCGGCTCGCCGGCGGCCAGTCCAATCTCGCGCTGCGCCATGGCAAAGCGCGTCAGCGAGTCCACGATGAGCAGCACGTTCTTGCCCAGGCTGGCAAAATGCTCGGCAACCGCGGTCGCAGCGAGTGCCGCGCGAATCCTCAGCACCGGCGATTGATCTGAAGTGGAGACAATCACGACCGCGCGGCGAAGACCCTCCTCGCCAAGAACCTCAAGGAACTCGCCAACTTCACGTCCGCGCTCACCCACCAGCGCCAGCACCGTCATATCCGCCGCGGTTCCCCTGGCCATCATTCCAATCAGCGTACTCTTGCCCACGCCACTGCCGCCAAAAATGCCGACGCGCTGTCCGCGGCCGCATGTGAGCAAGCCATCGATAGCGCGGATGCCGCAGCTCAGCGGCTCGCGAATGGGAACGCGCTCCAGCGGAAGCGGCGCGGATCCATCCAACACAACCGAGTGCACGGCGCGATAATCCGGTTTCGAGTCCAGCGGATTGCCGGCCGTATCAATCACGCGCCCCAGCATATCCGGCCCCACGCGGATCGAGGGCCGCGCGCCCCACGTCACCAGATGATCGCCGTAGCGGATTCCCTGCGGCTGGTCCGCGGCCATTGCGAGCATGGTCGAACCGCGAAAGCCGATGATCTCGCCCTGATAACTGTTGCCACCGTGACCGATAATCTCGCAACACTCGCCGACCGAGCAAAACGGTCCGTCCGATTCAATCAGATTGCCGACCACCTGATTGATGCGGCCGCGCCAGCGCAGCGTTGAGCCGGTGCGCAGGTAGTGAGTGTACGGTGCCAGCAACGGGTGACTCATCGGCTGACGGGCCTCAAGGCAAGCAGGTCAAAGAACCCTTGCTCAACTTCCTTCAGTTGCGTATCCAGTCCGAAGTTGGCCGAGCCAAGCTCGGTCTCCACCATGCAATCCTGATCGGTCAAGTGCGCGTCTTCAGCTACCTCAACCTGCGACACGCTCGGAATGTTCGCAAAGTAACGTCTCCACGACTCGCCCTTGCCCGAACCAACACGCACGGTCACGTTCGATCCCTCGCGCATTTTCTCCACTGCAAGCCGCACCAGCGCCGCTACCAGCATGGGGTCCACCTGCGCCTCGCGATGAAGAATCTTTGCGGCAATCGACAGCGCCAGTTGAACCACCTCAGCCTCAACGCGGCCAAAGTACTGGTCGCGCTGCTCTTCAAAACCAGCCAACGCCGAGACGATGGGGGCGCGCGTCGCAATCAGCTTCTGTTCATACTCCTTGCGCAGCGCCTGTTCCACATCTCTTGCCGCGTCGGCACGTTCGCGGGCGATTCTGGCGGCCAGTTCCGCTTCGCTCAAGTCCCCTTCCCGCCTGCGCGTGCCGGGTTCGTTCAGGGCTTCGCGCGCAGATGAAGACCGCGCCGTACCGTCGCCCGTTGGCCAGGTAGACATATCGCGGTATTCCAACGCTGCTACGGGAACTGGAGTTTCCAAGCTAGACATATTCGTCCTCTCCCTGGCTTCTGAGGGCAATCTTTCCTTCGCCTTCGAGCTTGCGCGCGATTGCGATAATCTCGCTCTGTGCCTTGGCTACATCCTTGCCGCGCGTCGGCCCCATCATCTCGGAGTCTTCCTTCAACATCTCCACTGCGCGCGACGACATGGTCTTGTAGATATGTGCTTTCAGATCTTCGCTTGCCGACTTGAGTGCCACCATCAGCGTCTTCTTGTCGAGCGCGTTCACCAGTTCACGCAGATCCGGCTCTGAAACTCCCGTCAAATCTTCAAACGTGAATAGTTGATCGCGAATACTCATGGCAACATCCGGCTCGCTCATCTCGATGTTCTCGAGTATCTCGCGGCACACAGCCGGGCTAAGCCTGTTCAACATTTCGGCCAGGGTCTTCTCTCCCGGCTTCGCGCGCTTTGTCTGCTCGCCCGCCGAACCTAAACGCCGGCTGATCACGCGGGAAGCCTTTGCTGCCGCCTCGGCGGAAAAGGGCCGCATGGTCGCCATGCGCTTTACGCATTCGGCGCGCGCCTCCGGCTCCAGCGTGAGTAGCAACGAGGAAGCCTGTTTCGGATCAAGATGCCCAAGGATCATAGCCTGCGTTTGCGCATGCTCGCCGGCCAGCAAACGAGCCAGCTTTTGCGGATCGGTCTTGCGCAGCGCCTCCACATCAAACGAAGCTCCGTCGTCCGCGCGGCTCAGCTTCTTCACCATGTTCTTGGCGCCGGTTTCTCCAAAAGCCTTCACCAGCATCCTTACCGCAACGTCGGGACCGCCCGTCGTACCGTAATCCTTCACTGACATCATTTGCTTGTACTCTTCAAGCACCTGCACCGTCAGTTCCACGGGAACGCGCGGCAGATTCGCCACTTCCTCGGTAACGCGCTCCAGGTCATCGCTAGACAGGCTCCGCAAAATTGGCGCGGCTCCAGCCTCGCCAAGAAGCGAGAGTAAAATCGCGGCCTTGCGCGCCCCGCCGAGCGATGTGCGTTCGAGTGAGCTCATTGCTATTCCTCTCGCATCCAAGCCTGCATGGCCCGCGCTGTATCCACCGGATTCTGACGGGCGAGTTCAAAGGTCTGTTCTTTCAAAAGCGCCGCATGACGGCTATTGTCGAGCGAGTCCATCGCTCCCGCGCCAAGCGCTTGCGCATTCGCGGTTGCCAAAGCGGGTTGCAGTCCAGCGCCAAGTTCGCCACGGCCCAGCGCTTGTTTCTGCACCGGACGAATCACCAGCAGATACGCCATCAGGAACAGCGCAAGCAGCGAAAGAGGCCGCAGCAGAGACGAATAATCCGCAACCGTCTTCTGCACCTTCGATGCCCAATTCGGCGCAGGCAAATCTGCATCCGCGTCACCGCCGCCGAACGACAGGTTCTGAACGCTGATGGAATCTCCGCGCTTGGCATCGAATCCAATCGCCGCCTGCGCAAGCTCCTGAATGCGATTCAGCTCATCCTGCGATCTTTTCTGCCGCGTCACAGTCACCTTGCCGTTGTGTTCGGTCTTGATCACCGCATCGTCAACCAGCAGTGCGGCGGTAATGCGCTGAACACGTCCCGCGGGCGTGATTGTGTGAACCACCACTTTGTTCACGCCGTACTGCGCCGTCTCAGTCTTTGACGATTGCGATGCGTTCTGTGCCTGCGCAGGAGGTGCGGCCTTGGCGGGCGCTGCGCTGGCACCCTTGGGCGGCTTGGCCGCCGGCATGTTGCTCGCCGTTCCCGGAACTCCGGAAGGAACCGCGGCTCCGCCTGCTTCATCGTCGGTTCTCTGCACGCTCAGCAGCGCGCTCACCGATGGATCGTATTTCTCTTCATTCGAATCGGTCGACGCCTGATCGTAGTCCACATTCACGCTTGCGCGAATTGCGTTGGCGCCCACAACGGGCTCCAGCGTGTTGATGAGCCGATCGGTCAATCTCGCTTCTTCGTCCTGGCTGTTGCCGGGTCCATCATGGCCCAAACCAAGCGAACGGTCTGAGTCCGCATCGATAATCGAAACGTCTTCCGGCTTCAACTCGTCCACCGCGCCCGATACCAGATTCGCAATGGCGGCCACCGCATCCTTTGAAAGGCTGTTGTGCTTGAGCCTGAGAATCACCGATGCCTTGGCCGCACGTTGCCGGTCAAGAAACACTGAGTCGGTGGGCATCACCAGGTGCACGCGCGCCGTTTGCACGTCCGCGAGCGTTTGGATGGTCCGCTCCAGTTCGCCTTCCATCGCGCGCTGATAAGCGACCTTCTCGTCGAACTCGGTCTGGCCCCAGCTCATCTTGTCGAAGATCTCAAAGCCCATTCGCCCGCTGTGCGGCTGGCCCTGCGTGGCTGTCAGCAAGCGCGCCGCATCCAGCTTGTCCGCGGGAACGCTCACCGTTTTGCCGTCGGCGCTTATCTGGTGCGGAATGTTCTGCGCGTCAAGCTGCGTGGCCATCGTCTGCGCATCGGCAGGCTCAAGGTCTTTGTACAGCGGCTTGTAATCGGGCGTCGCCAGCATGTGCGCAAACAGCGCCACCATGGCCACCGTCACGCCCACGCCGCCAACAAGAAACGCCCGTTGCGTGCCGCTGCGGCTTGCCCAGAACTGCTTCAACCGCTCGAAAAGATTATCCATACCTGGCATCGGTTACCAACCCTAGAACTGCATTTTTTCGATATCTTGATACGCGTTCACAATCTTGTTTCTTACCTGCATCATCAGTTGGAAGGCGACATCCGCCTTCTCCACCGCAATCATCACGCCATTCAGGTCTCCGCCCCCGCCCTGCAGCAGATTGCCTACCTGCGATGCCGCCGACTCGTGCAGGTTATCCACGGTGTGCACGGCGTTCGACAACACCGCTGAAAAGCTATCCCCTGTTGTGGCTCCCGCGCTGTTGCCCAGTCCGGAAAGGTCGGGGCTGATTGCATTCGGGATCGAACCTAATGTGACAGTACTCATGGCGCCGCTCCCTGTTTACGTAGTCTTCAAAATGTCGATCGATTGCTGGATCATCTGCTTGGCCGCGCTTACCGCGGATGCATTCAACTGATACGACCGCACCGCGCCCATCAAATCCACCATCTCCGATACCGGATTGATAGCGGGATAGGCGACGTAGCCGTCCTTGTCCGCGTCAGGATTTCCCGGCTCATACCGCATCACCGGCGGCGTTGTGTCGCTCACCACTTGCGTCAGTTGCACCGTACCCGGCTGCGCCTGGCCAAAATGTCCCATCCGGTTCAGCACCGTGTGAAACGGAGAGGCGTTCGTCGCGCTGAACACAACCTCCTTGCGCACGTAGGGGCCACCGTCGTCGGTGTGCGTGGTCTCGGCGTTGGCCATGTTCGCCGAAGTAACTTCGGCGCGCTGCCGTTCCGCCGATAGCGCCGAAGCGCTGATGCTCAACATGTCAAAAACGCCCATGGTCAGTTCCCTTCCTTGATCGCGGTCAGCAGGCGGTGAAACTCTGACTTAATCAACTGCACGCCCATCTGGTATTGAAGCTGCGTTTGTCCCAGCAGCAGGCTCTCGCGATCGATATTTACGTTGTTGCCGTCCGGCCGCTCCGGCAGGCCGTCCACATCCACAGTGGCCGGATCGAGGCGAACATTGTTGGTGCCCTCGTTCATCGCCTGCTGCATTGCGGACTGAAAGTTGATGTCCTTGGTGTGGTAGCCGGGCGTGTCGATATTGGCAATATTCGACGCCACCGTCTGCTGCCGGTCCGTTGTCACCTTCAGGTAGCCCTGAAGCAGTTGCATGATTGGAGTAGTCGCCATATTATGCGTACCTCCTGGGTGGTAAGCCGTATTCGCGGATCTTGTTGCGCAAGGTGCGCAGGCTGATGCCAAGCATCTCCGCCGCGTGCGTCCGATTGCCGTCGGTTAACGCCAGCGTCTTTTCAAGGTGCAGCTTTTCAACCTGCCAAATGGGCGTTCCCGCAGGCATTGGAGCCGGCGGTGCTGGGAACGGATGCACATTTGCCGGCACCGGGATAGGACCCAATGCATGCGTCTGTACGGCGCGCGGCATGGCATGGTGTCCGTGAAACTCCAGTTCGAAACACTCGGCATCGATCTCAGGGGTTTCGCTGAGCGTGAGAACGCGCCGCATAAAATTCGCCAGCTCGCGTACATTGCCCGGCCACGCGTGCGACTGCAGGCTCTCAATAAAGTCCGCATGAAGACGCGGACACACCGCGCGCTGCTGCGCCGCGTACTTCTCGGCGAAGTGATGCGCAAGAATCGCAATGTCATCGCGCCGTTCGCGCAGGGGCGGCAGCGAAAGCGGGATCACGTTGAGCCGGTAGTAGAGATCGGCGCGGAACAGACCGCGCTCCACCATCGTGGCCAGCGAAATGTTGGTGGTCGCAATTACGCGGATGTCCACGTGAACCGAAGACCCCTCGCCGAGCCGCTCAAACTCGCGCTCTTGTAAAACGCGCAGCAGCTTTGGCTGCAGATTCAGCGGCATCTCGCCAATCTCATCCAGCAGAATCGTGCCGCCGTCTGCCAGTTCGAATTTGCCCGGACGGCTTCCAACCGCCCCTGTAAACGCGCCGCGACCGTGACCGAACAGCTCGCTCTCAAGCAGAGCCTCGGGCACTGCCGCGCAATTGACGGCGATGAATGGCTTGGTGCTGCGCTCGCTTGAGTTGTGAATGAAACGCGCCAGCAGCTCTTTGCCTGTTCCGCTCTCGGCTTCAATCAGTACGTCTGCGCCCGCGCTGGCCGCGGCCCGCGCGCGCTGCAGTGCATGAAGCAATGCCGGCGCGCGGCCGATAATATCTCCAGTGGCGAAGGATTCTTCCGGCATGGGCAACTGCTTTGCGCGGCTCATCACCTGCGCTGCCGCGGTCTGCAGCCGGTCAAAAGGAATCGGCTTGGTGAGATAATCGAGCGCTCCATCGCGCATGGCATCCACCGCGTCCGGCACCGAACCATAGGCGGTCAGCAGAATAACGGCGGTCTCCGGCGAAGCTTTCCTCGCCGCGCGCATTACTTCCATGCCGGTGCCGTCGGGCATGCGCATATCCGTCACCACCAGGCTGAACTCGCGGCCATCGATGTTGCGGATCGCCTCGCGCACGCACGACGCCGTTTCAACGTTCCAGCCGTGGCGAAGAAAATTCGCGCGCAGCGCGGTGCGGATTCCCGGCTCGTCGTCAACCACCATTACCGATAACACTTCATCGCTCATATTGCTGGAAACTCCAAGTGGAACTTCGTTCCTTGGTTCATGCGGCTTTCGACGCCGATCTGTCCGCCGTGCTGAATCATGAGCCGCTTGCACACCGCAAGGCCCAGTCCGGGGGTCTCACCCGTGGTGCTGAAACCTGCGTCAAAGATGCGGTCCATCGCGCTCTCGGGGATGCCGCAGCCTGTGTCTTCAATCTCCACCACTCCGCGCGCCGCCTTGCCTTGCTTTGCCGCCCGCGCCACAACGCTCACGCTGCCGCCGTCCGCGGTGTGGCGAATCGCGTTGCACACAATATTCAAAACCACCTGGCGGATTGCGTCCTCGTTGCCCAGCACCTGCGCCGATTCGCTCTCTGACTGGAACGAAAGCGCCACGCCAGCCTGCTCCGCGATGGGCCGTACAAACTCCACGCTGCTCTCGATGCAATCTGAAAGACGAAGCGGTGCGAGCCGCGGCTTGCTTTCGCCGTTCAAACTCAACACATTGTTCACGGTGCCAGAGAGAGTGCGGATGCCGGCGCGTAGGTGGGCAATCCACTCCGTTGCCTCGCCTCGATCCTGCTCAATGAGGTCGGCAAATAATTCCATGCTGGCTAATGGATTCTTAATCTCATGTGCGAGGATGGTCGATATCTCGGCCAGCGCCGTTGCCCGCCGCGCCGTCTCCCGCTCCTGCTCGGCCTGCTTGTTGGCCGTAACGTCGCGCAAAATCCAGATGCTCCGCAACCGGTTCGCCTGGCCGGTCGAGCCATTGATTGCGGCCACATTGGCAAGCATGCGATGGCTGATTGCCAGCCAGCGCTTGCCGCTTTCCGCGTCAATGCAAACCTCGTTATCGAACGGACCCACCGGCCCCTTCGCCAAGACCTCAAAGTCGACCTGGCTTGTGCGTGAAAGCTCGCGCAGGCTGTAAATATGGGCGTTTCCAAGCTCCAGCAGCCTTCGTCCTTCGGGATTGATCATCACGATCCGCTCGGCCTGGTCGAGCACCAGAACCCCGCAAGGCATGGAATCGAGCATCTGCTGCAGCGCCGCCCTCATGCGGTCGTTCTCTTCGAGACTGCGGGTGAGAGCGGCATTGCGCTCGGAGAGTTCCGAGCCAAGATGCGCCACCTCCTGCTGCAGGTCGCGATAAGACGCTTCCAGCACGGAAGAGGCGGAGATGAATTCAGAGAAAGCGTCCGCAAGCAGTTGCGGGCTGGGGACGGAATCCACGTCCAGCGACATTCTTTGAACGGCATGAGAACTCGGCAGCATTTGCCTATCTCACATGCACGATGAATGCCAAACTGGGACGGGTGTCCTGAAACGGGGCCGGGCCCTACAAAATGATGTGTTCAGGCTTGATCTCGTCGCCATTCCCAACGTAGATCGTGGCCCGCTCAATCGCGTTCCGCAACTCGCGAACGTTGCCCGGCCAGCTATGCTGCATCAGCACCTCAAGCGCTTCGGGGCTCAGCGATACTCGGGGCAGGAATTTTGCAGTAAAGGTCAGGGCCAGTTCTTTCACGTCGCTCAGGCGCTCGCGCAGCGGCGAAAGATGAATGGGAAAGACCGCCAGCCGGTAAAACAGATCCTCGCGGAACTGCTGCTGGGCAACGCGCGTCTTCAGATCGGCGTTGGTGGCGGCAATTACCCGCACGTCCACCTTCAGGTTGTCGTTTCCACCCAGGCGCTGCACCTCGCCCTGCTCAAGAAATCTCAGAATTTTGCTCTGCAACGACAGCGGCATGTCGCCGATTTCGTCCAGGAAAAGCGTTCCACCGTGCGCGGCGTGGATGCGTCCAATCCGCGATTGCACCGCTCCTGTAAACGAGCCCTTTGTGTAGCCGAACAGCTCCGCCTCAAGCAGCGTTTCCGGAATCGCCGAACAATTCACCACCACGAACGGCTGATTGCGGCGCGCGCTGATCAGGTGAATCTCCTGGGCGATCATGTCCTTGCCCGTTCCGCTCTCGCCGGTCACCAATACGGTGGTGTCGCGCGCCGCAACCATGCGCGTCAAGGCGAAGGTGCGCAGCATCGGCTCCGATGCGCCCACCATGCTGCGCAGCTTGATTCCTTCTTCAACCTGCACCCTGGGGCTCTCTTCAGCGACGGCGGGCGTGGTTGCCGGACGAAGCGAACCGACACGATTGACAGCGTCGGCCAGTTTTCTCGATACCGGCGTTGGCGAAGCGGTTCCGATCAAAAGCTGCCCGGTATGAGCGTTCAGCATCAGCACCTGTGTGTTAGGGAACCGGTCGCGGACGATGCGATTGAATTCGCCCGGATCGAGATCGGGCAGGCTGGGATCGAGCAACAGCACGGCATCGCCGTCGCCGTGCTCGCGAAGGCGGCCCAGAGCTTCGGCCCCGCCATTGGCCTCAAGCACGCGCCAGCGCGGAGGATTCAGCTTGTCCTTCAGCTCCCCTCGAAGCGTGCCGTTGGGGCTCACAATGAACACGTCGATGGGCATTCGATCTTCGAACCGCACTAGATTTGTTGCTGCTGCCATATTGATAAAGATCCCCGTTCGGAATTAAGAACTCATGAGAGCCGAATTGTCTCGGAACAAGATTTCATG
>Ga0182013_10002807_pt1 | contig 22426 bp, 17 predicted proteins | sample 612S2MmetaG_FD_120487 | JGI IMG/M metagenome (GOLD analysis project Ga0182013, IMG submission 120487) | Permafrost microbial communities from Stordalen Mire, Sweden - 612S2M metaG | ecosystem: Environmental > Terrestrial > Soil > Wetlands > Permafrost | place: Sweden: Stordalen | collected... | reverse complement strand
TTCTGAATCCCTACACCTATCATCTGGTTTTCTATCCCTTCAACTTCGCCTTTCGCCAGCGGCTCAACGTGAACCACGTAGATGAGTGGATGAGCCTCGATTTTCATGGAGTACGGGGAAAGATACTGTTCGGAATGCTGGCGGTGACCATTCTTCTTGCCCTGGCGCGTAAGCGACGCTGGGGTCTCGATCAGGTGGGGTTCTTGATTATTGGCTACTATGCGGCCATGACCTACAGCCGCTTCTTGTTTCTGGCCGCGATTCTGTTGACCCCAATCCTGGCCGAGGAATTGGATTTCTTTCCCCATTATCGTCGGGAGGTCGATAAACCTTGGCTGAACGGCCTGCTCATGGTCGCGATTCTGGCCGGCTGTGTGTGGCGATTTCCATCGAGTGCATACCTGCTTCGCGACACGGTGAGGTACTATCCGGTGAAGGCGCTGCCCTATCTGCAGCAATTCCGGCCTGCGGGCCGCGTCTTCAACGATTGTCTGTGGGGCGGCTATTTAACTTGGAACGCGCGCAACATTCCGGTGTTCATCGATTCCCGCATCGATATTTATGAGTACAACGGCGTCTTTGCCGACTACCTTGACGCCATGGGCATTAAGAACACTCTGGAAATTCTAGACAAGTACCACATACGCTACGTCCTCTTTCCGCAAGAAAGTCCAGTGGCCTATCTGCTGGGGCACAACTCCGGCTGGAAAAGTAACTATCAGGATGGAACGACGGTGCTGCTGGAGCGAATGGGCCCGGTGCCGTAGGGTCCCAGGCCGGAGATACATTCCTAAAGCGTGTTTCAGGAATGCTTCTTTGCAGGGGTGCGGCTTCAGCCGCGCCGTCCCGAGCCGCATAAAACGTGGGCTTCAGCCCCTGAGTCAACAAGCCGCTGGCTTGCGAGCGATTCGTGAAACACGCTCTAATAGTCCGGGAACAGTCCAATACATTCAGTGCCGCTACTGGGGTAGCAGTGTAATCCGGACTGCGTCGGCGGCGTCAAGGGTGATAGCATCGGGCTGTTGCGACACCCAATCCAAGGGCACGGCCCAAAGCCGCAGACCGGTAATAGCGGAGCGCGAATTCGGCCGCCACTGGCCCTCATCGGCGCTGAAGTAGGCTGCCAGGTCGGGCGCGTCCCACGGGTAAAACCAGAGGTCGGTGGGAACATTGGGCTGCACCAGCATCCATTGAAAGTCGCGTGTTCCGTCAGCGCGGCTGATCTCCAATTGCAGGCGCTCAGGTTTGCGCAACTTCCACCACACAGGATAATGAACCGTAAGTCGCAGCCGCAGGAAGTCGAAGCCGCTGGGCCAACTGGGCGGTCCCAGATCGGTGGTCGAGCTTCGCTTGGTGATCGCATAAGTTTGCGCCGCCAGACCCAGCGATTGGGTTTGCATCGCGAGACGCGCGGCGCGCGAGTCATCGCGTTGCAGACCGACAACACCGGGAGTTAATGGCTGCACCGTGCGGTAATGGCGGAGCGTCCAAAACCACACTTCCGGAGTGCGGGTGAAGTTGGGAACTCCGTCCACCGGCACGCTCAGGTAGTTGCGCGACCAGCGTGCTACGTCGGCCGCAGACCACCGATTGAGGTCGGCGTCGGGAAGGTAGAGCGCGGCCGCGGCTGGTGTTCGCTCCAGTCCGGCGATTTCCAGTTGCGACAGATATGCGCCGCTGGCGGTGTAGGCCTGCATCAGACCGCCCGCAACATTGCGGCGCGATGCCAAGCCAAACATGGTCTGGTAGGGAAATACGAAAACGGAGTCATTCGGTCGGCTGTGCTGTTGCAGAAAGCCGGCGGCGGCGGTGAGCATCTGCGGAGTCAACGGCTCTTGATAACAGGCGCGGTCAAACTCACTGGAACCGGGCGGACATTCAGTTAATGGATTTCGCAACTGAGCATACAGCCGGATGACGCTGGAGGGCCGGAAAACCGGGTGAGAAAAGAGCATGCAAGCCGCAATGGCGATCAAGACTCCCACGGCCGAGGCACGGCCCGCCAACGAGAACAGTATCGTGCCGGCAAAGAATGTCAGGGCGAATTCGCCGATGATCACGTGTCCGATGTCGGAGCGCACCAGAGCGCTTTGCAGCATGGCCAGCGCAAAGACAAAGCCACCGAGCAGGAAGCCGGCACGTTGGGTTATGGCGTGATTGCCTTGGCGGGTCTGGGCCCGCACCAGGAAAATCGCAAGTCCGATCAACAGCGCACTGAACAGATGGAGTTTGCCCACGGCGGTCATCGCCGCGGGCGTGGCCCAGCGATAAGCGGCGACCTGGGCGAGCGACTCGCGCCAGAAGCGGAAGTCTAACGGCCTGGCCATCACCCAGTTGATCGTAATGACGAATACGACCGCAGCCACAGCGAACGCCAGTAAAGTGGAAAGCAGCTTGCCGAGGAAATTCTCGCCCCAAGTTTCGACGGCGATGGCGGCGCAGACGATAACCCATGCGGCCGTCGCATAGATGCCAGGGTCGCCGGCGATCAGGAAGGCAATCGCCCAAAGCAAAGCCCCGGCAATTCCAAAGACGTAGGGTCGAGTGCGTCCTTCCCTCACCGAATACCAGCCGCGTAGAAATAGCGCGAAGAGAAGCACCGGGAGGGTCGTGCGTAAGGATGTCTCCCAGAAGGAGGCGAGCAATAGCAACAGGACGAAGCGCTTCCAAGCTGGCTGTTCGGGGATCAGCAACCGCAGCGCTAAGTACGCGAACAGGAACGCACACCACAACGGGATAGTGTTCCAGGTTGCGTATAAGGCGCCCACGGAGAGCGGCATGGATCGCGCCGGAATGGAAGATAAGAATTGAAACAGCGGTCCGTGGGTGAAAGCGAGGTCACGGCCTACCCAGATCCCACGCAAAGCTTTGAAGCTGGCATCGAGGTGCCAGTTGTCATCGATGAGACCGTAGTTGGGGACGAAGGTGACGCTCCGCGGCACCAGCCACACGGTGGGGAACGATGCCAGCATAAGCAGCAATACGCCCAGGAAGTCCCAATATTTTGCGAAGATCGCGGACGGCCGTTGGGCAACCGACGGGGCGGACGGACCTGGCTTGCTTAGCGCGACATCGAGCTTCTCCATAGACGAGAGACATTTTACCTTGGGCGACAGGATAGCGCCGGCGCTCCGCTCTACGCGAGCATCCTCGGTCACCACCAGCTTCGCTGGCGTGCTCTACCCCGATGGCGAGATTCCTGTCATACTCGCAAACTGAAATTCATCATCGACTATCTGCACGCCGGAGGCGCAGTCGAGATTCTGGATGGCGAAGGTTTTCGTTCTCCTTGATACGGCGTCGGCTCGGCACGAGAGGAGACATGCAGACTTCGGTCAAAGAAATTTTGTCCAAGCCTCGCTCCCAAGAAGTGGCGCGGGCGAAACCAACGGCCATCTGGATTTTTATTGTGGCGTCGCTGCTGGCCGTCTTCTATCTAGTTACCAGCATTTATATCGCTGCGCACCGTTTGTTCTGGTTCGACGAACTGTTCACTCTGCATATCGCGCGGCTGCCCGGATGGACGACGATCTTCACCGCACTGGGGCATGGGAGCGATGCCTTGCCGCCGGCCTACTACCTGGTGGTCAGAGTATTCGATTCCCTGTTCGGCCCTGGCGACGTCGCTGCGCGGCTGCCATCGGCGATCGCCATGGTGGTGGGACTACTCGTGATCTTCGACTGCGCCCGGCGCCTGAGCGACGGGCTGCACGGATTGATCGCCCTGTCATTGGCGACGTGCTCGTTTTTGCCTTACTACGGCTACGAAGCTCGGTCGTACGCTATCTACTTCATGCTAGCGGCATTGTCGCTTTGGGTGTGGACCTATGCCGGAGTCAGCCAGAAGACGTCGGCGATTCTTTTCGGCGCGGTGTTCTTCGCCGGAGTTTGCTTCCACTACTACTTCGTCATGGGCCTTGCTCCCTATGTAGTGTGGGAGCTGCTGCGCTGGAAACCGGGGCAGCGTCCCTCGGCTAAGCTGGTCGCGGGAATAGTGGGCGCGCTGGTTCCGGTGGCGCTACTTTCGCCGCTGATCCTGTCGTTCTCCAACAAGTTTTCGGGCGGCTATTGGAACCGGCCGTCCTTCACCGAATTGCGGGCCATCTTCGCTCAACTGTTTCCCGATGGCTTGTTCCTGCTGGCGCTCATCATGATTTGGATTGTGCTGGTGGGCACCGACGACGATAAGGATGCCGGGTTGCCGGCTATGCCTCCGGCTGAGGCGCTGGGCTGGTTGTTTCTGGGTATACCGCTGGCGGCCTTCGTGGTGGCGGAGTTGAAGACCAACGCCTTCTACAGCCGTTATTTTATCGGCGTGTTGCCTGGAGTTGCGGTCGCATTTGCGGTTTGCCTGTGGCGGCGTTTTCGCCAGATCTCGCTGGTCTCATCGGGAGTGTTTCTGCTGCTGGCGACTTGGGGAGTGGGACACCAGTTGACCGTCGCCCAGCACCCCGACATGGTGGAAGCCACCGGGGCCCGGCAGTTCCTGCAGGTGGAAAGTTCCTTGCAAGTCGAAGGCAAACGTTACTTCGTGTTCTCCGGACCGCTGGTTTTTCTGGAAGCGCAATATTATGCCAACCATCCTGAGCAGTGCGTTTTGCTGCTGCCGGGCGATTTCAGCCGGCCGGTCAAGGGCGGTCGCGACCCTTACTTGCATCAACGCCTGGAGTTGAACCTGGCGCAATATTATCCGCTGCAGTCGTGGACGGTAGACGACCTTCGCCGCCATGCTGCCGAATCGGTGTTAATCGATCCGACGGAAGAGGCGCTGACGGCGGCGCAACGCGAAGGACTGCAGCCCAAGGTCCGCTTTTCGACGCCGGTGCAGGCGGTGTATCTGCAGTGAAGCAAGTCCTGGCCAAGAAATCGCGGTCAATAAGATTGGAAATAACGTTCGTTCGAAGTTTCTGCAAGGGAACTTGGGCGGTTTTTCTGGCCGGATAAGATCAGCCGGCTAGCATTCTTCGTCGGCAGGCTGCCAGTGTGGCGAGCGCGCACCGGGGCGCAGGGCGGTACGCGGCGCGGGGACTTCGGCGTGAGCACTGAAGCGCTCGACGATGGCCTGCTTCATGTCCTGTCTTTTCAATTGGGTCAGCAGTTCAGGCGCCAGCGCAGGTGCCGCCAGGGTCTCATCCGGTGCAATCTTGCTTTTTAACATTGATGCTCCAAGTCATGTTAGATAGATATCCGGCGATCAGCGGAATTTCCGCGGACCGTTACCACCGGACACGGTGACTGGCACACAACTTCATAAGCGTGCGGCCACATCAGCCGGTCCAGAATGCCGTTCCAGGGGCGCACGCCCATCACCAGCAGATCTGCCGCGATCTTGTCCGCCGTCTCCAGAATGGTGGTCTCCACGCGTCCGGCTTCGACGCGCACGCCGCATTGGACGCCGTCCGCCTCGCGTCCCAGCAACTCCGCCAACTTGGTCTTGATACCCTGCTCGACGCTGGCGCGCGCGGCAACGCCTTTGACGGCCGCTGGATTCAGCACATGCAGCAGAGTAAGTGTGGCTTTGCGGGCGCGCGCCAGCGCGGCAGCGTAGCTCACCGCGCGCTCCGAGGCCGGAGTGAAATCGGTAGGGACGAGAATATTTTGGGTTGGACTCTTGTAGGTAGTGCGGTGCACCCGCGGCCCGATCGTCAGCACCGGGACGGGCGATTGACGAAAGACCTTCTCCGCCACCGAACCCATCAGCACCTTGCCCAGGCCGCTGCGACCGTGGGTTGCGACCACGATCAAATCGATTTGCTGGGCGCAAGCGAAGTCGAGAATGGCTTCCGCCACCGCGCCTTCCAGCATATATAGGTGATAGTCTTTGCCCTCGACATAGGCATGGCTGCGCGTCAACTCGGCTTTCAGTTCGAGCAAATCGCGGCGGGTAGCGTCCTTGGCGGGGACGTAGGCATCGGGGCCGGCGAGCAGAATTTCGTCCGTAGGAATGACCGAGACGACATAAGCCGTAGCCCGGTAATCGTGTGCCAGGTCCAGTCCGAAGGTGAGGGCCACATTGGAATAGCGGGAAAAGTCCGTCGCGATGAGCACATTATGAATGCCCACCCCGACGGGTGTGAGCTGTGCCGTAACCATGGTGCGCGACCGTTCTCCCCACGCGGTGGGGTCGTTGGCTGAGCACTCTCGCCGGAGGGCCGGCTTCGCAGCTAATTCCGGTCCGAGCTTCCACTTGACCTTACTGTCTTTGTTGTACCGCAATTCGGACCGGAATGCTGTGACGCCGATCAAATGCTCATGTGATAGAAGTACCAGGTTGGGACGCGCGCCATGCGTTGTGTCAAGTTTTTTCTTGCGCTGTGGGGTTACGAAAGGGCTAGAACCTTCGTAAGGGGTCGATGTGACGCACCTCACTGCATCGCGCCGGGTGCGGCTCTTAGGCTGGTCCTGAACGCTTGTGATATTTGCGGCTTCACACCGGTATCTGGCCGCCCCGTGCAAGTCCCCTTAAATGGGCCGAACCGCTACACGGGCTATGTCAATATGTCGTGCCTGGGTGCACTTCGCCGAGCGCGCTGGAAGCGCTTCCACATTTATTTAGAAGTTGTGGATGGCAAAACGACAGCAAGTTCATAAATCAAGAGATAAGGAAAACAACGCAGCAAGCATAGATTCGGCAACTTAGAAACGCCGTGGCGTAGGAGCTAAGACAGTTTGCTGAAAACCTCGGTCAGAGGTTGTTTCGAAGGGGCGTAGCTTTAGCTACGCCGTAGCCAGTGCTTTATTTTTTGTCGGCCCGAGCCGCCTTCACAGGTTGCTGAAAAACTCGTTGGAGGTCAAAGCTCGGGTAGAGCTGGCCTTCAGGCCAGCGTCTAAGTTCTTTGTTGTTGATTCCGAGCCGGCTTTAGCCGGCGGCAGCAACTATGCTTATCAAGTTTTCAGCAGCCCGTTCAGTCGGTGAGCGGCCTGTTTTTCCGAGTTTGTCGGCACTCTGTAAGGCCCTCGAAAAACATTCGCTTGCCCAGAGTGGCGGGCGACGGCATTGGATCCGTTGAACGCAGTCGGGCCGAGGGGAATGTCTGCCTTCGTGGCTTGAATTTTGCCGGGCCGAAAATTGAGCGGGTGAACCAAGGAAGCTCTGATTAAGTCTGGGCCTTCGCGGGGGACGGCCTTCAGAGACTGTCGCGACTGAAAAAGAAAGTTTGTGGTGGAACAAGGTGCTAGAAAAACCCAATAGACTAGCCGCGCAGCGGCGGCCATGAAGTTAGCCCGGCGCGTGAGCGCCGGGTAAAGTGGGAATAATCCCGAGCCGCGTAGCGGCGACAGGGGTCGCGACACAGTCTCTTCAGGCTGCCCGTTATAAGGAAGGGTGGGCTTTAGCGCTTGAGGCACTGCCATCCGACTTAATCAGACCTTTCAGAGAACTCCGCCCGCAAGAAATCGTGACAGCTTCCCCATTCATGGACTGGGAAGGTTGTGCAGCGTACGGATGGCATAGCGAAAGCCTAAGGGCTCCACTTTCACCTGTCCCTGATACGGTCGATCGAGGCCGGCGATGGCGACCAGCACCAGCGAGATCAAGAAGGTGAGCACCAGCACCTGTAACAGGTGAAAGCGGAAGTTAGGAACCCCGAAGAAACAGGATGCGGCGACCGTGATGATGCCGCCGGCGATCAGCACCGTCCACAAGACTCCCGGCAGACTCTCGCTGGTTTGCATGGCCCGAAGACGGCGGTATTGCGTCAATCCGCGTAATTCCTCCATGATCTGGTAGGCCGCGATGGCATCGGGTTGAGCATGCGCCTGGCTTTGTCCTACCAGCTTCCAAATCTGGTTGATGATGTCGCTACCTTCCGCAGTCATTTCTCCTTTTTCCATCGCCGGCCACTCGCGGTCCAGCGTGTTGTCTGCGTACTGGATGCACAGGGCCTGGATCTGCCGCGCATTCACGTCCTGCAATTCGGTGGCGATGCGGTAAACGTTCACCAGGGCATTGGCTTCCTGCTCTTCGTTGGCTTGCGCCTGTTGCGACATCGTCCAGACGTTCGATAGCGTGAAGGCCAGGATCACCGCGTAGGTGGTGCCGATCACGGTCACGACGGCGCCGGTGAAATCGTTCGACTCCTTGCGGAAGGGCGCGGTGGAGGCGCGCGTCACCAGAAACAAGAAGAGCAGGGCCGCGGCCGAACAGGCGATGATAATCAGAATGCTATTCAGCACAATCGTTCAACCTTCGCATCGGCACTTTTATTTCACTCCTAGATCGAACAGCGAAATGTGCGCTGGCATGTCGCTGCTCCAATGCGCCCGGCAATTTGCCAGCTGGCTGGCTACGCGCTGGGCGCCGCTTCCGGAGCCGGAACTTTCTCGCGCTCGACCATCGACTTCACGATCACGTACAGCACGGGGATGAAGAACAGGTTCAGTGCGGTGGAGAAGATCATGCCGCCGAAGACGGTGGTGCCCACCGAGTGGCGGCTCTCCGACCCTGCGCCGCTGGCGAACACCAACGGCAGCACGCCGAGAATGAAGGCGAATGACGTCATCAGAATCGGACGCAGGCGGATGCGAGCTGCTTCCACTGCCGCTTCTTTAATCGACAGTCCTTTGTGACGCAACTGCTCGGCAAACTCCACGATCAGAATTCCGTTCTTGCTGGCCAGGCCGATCAGCATCACCAGTCCGATCTGGCAGTACACGTCGTTGAGTTGTCCGCGCAAGGATTGCGCAATCAGGGCACCCAGCATCGCCATGGGCACGCTGAGCAGAATGATGAACGGCAGCACGAAACTCTCATACTGCGCCGACAGCGTCAGATAAACCAGCAGCAAGCCTAAGCCGAAGAGCAGCGCCGATTGGCTGCCCGACTTGATCTCTTCCAGCGATAGTCCTGACCAGGTGTAGTTAAAGCCCAGCGGCAGCTTCTTGGCTACCGTGTCCATGGCGGCGATTGCCTGTCCTGAACTGTAGCCTGGGCCGGCCGAGCCATCGATTTCGGCCGAGCGGAAAAGATTGTAGTGGGTGATGACCTGCGGCGAGGTCGACTCGGTGATGTTCACCACATTGTCCAGCGGGATCATGTCGTTCGTATCCGAGCGAACATAGAATTGCCGAATGTCGCGCGGCTGGCGGCGGAACGACTGGTCGGCCTGGACGTAGACGCGATAGGCGCGATTGTTGAAATCGAAATCGTTGACGTACGCCGAGCCCATGTAGACCTGCAAGGCGTCGCTAATCTGATCGATGGGTACTTGCAAGCTGCGCGCCTTGGCGCGATCGATGTTCACCACGAACTGCGGATCGTTGGCGGTGAAGGCGCTGAACAGGCCGCTCAGATCTTTCCGCGAGTTCCCTTCCCTCACCAGGTCCTGGGTGACGTTATACAGCTGTTCAACGCTGTTGCCACCTTCATCCTGCACTTCAAAGGTGAAGCCGCCGAAGCTGCTGATGCCGGCGATAGACGGCGGCAAAAACGGAAAAGCTTGTACATCGGTAAGCTGCATCAACGGTCCGCGAATGCGGTTGACGATGGCGGTGGCGGAATTCTGCTCGCCCTTGCGCTGGTCGATGTTGGCCAGGTTGAGGAAGACCATGCCTTTGTTGGCGCCGCTGCCGCTGAAGCTGAATCCTACGACGGTAAAGGCGCCGATGATGTCTTTCTCCTTGGCGACCACCGCTTCCACCTGGCGCATCGCCTTTGAGGTGTACTCCACCGACGCTCCCTGCGGCGCCTGCACCGTAATCATGAACCATCCCTGATCTTCGTCGGGAACGAAGCCGGTCGGCACCATCTTGTAAACGACGTAGGTGGCGGCCAGTCCGGCGAAGAACACGATGAGTACCAAGTAGCGCAGCCCAATCGCTTTCTTGGCGCTATAAACGTAGTATGCGGTGCCGCGATGGATCACGTGCTCCACCGCGCGGAAGAAAATGTTTTTCTTGCCCGTCTCCGGCCGCAGCAGCAACGCCGACAGCGATGGGGTAAAGGTGAGCGAGTTGAAAGCGGAGATGCCGATGGCGAACGCGATGGTCAGCGAGAATTGCTGATACAGCAGTCCCGTGGTTCCGGGAAAAAACGCTACCGGCACGAACACAGCGACCAGCACTAGCGAGGTCGCGACCACCGCCCCGGTCACTTCGCCCATTGCCTTGGAGGCGGCGATGTGGGCGTCGGAGCGCTCCTCGCTCATATGCCGCTGGATGTTTTCGATCACCACGATGGCGTCGTCGACCACCAGACCAGTGGCCAGCACGATGCCGAACAGCGTCAGCGTGTTGATAGAAAAGTTCAGCAGCTTGATGAAGGCGAATGCGCCGACCAGCGATACCGGAATCGTGACTGCCGGGATCAGCGTGCTGCGCCAGTCTTGCAGGAAGACGAACATCACGATCATGACGAAGATGATGGCCTCCACCAGCGTCTTCAGTACTTCATGAATGGAGTCGCCAACGAACGTTGTCGTGTCAAACGCGATCGCATAGCGCAGTCCCGGCGGAAATCTCTTGGAAAGCCGCGTCAGCTCAGCGCGCACCGCTTTGTCTACATCCAGCGCATTGGCCGTCGGTAGCTGGCTGACGCCGATCCCGATTCCGTTGTAGCCGTTGAAACGCAACTGGCCGCTGTAGTCCTCGGCCCCCAATTCGGCGTGGCCCACATCGCCCAGCCGCACCAGGGCCCCATTGCTGCCCGGCTTCAAGACGATGTTGTCGAACTCCGCCGCCTCAGTCAGCCGTCCCAGGGCGCGCACGCTGATCTGATACATCTGAGTTTTCGCGGTAGGTTCGGCGCCCACCTGGCCGGAAGCGATCTGCACATTCTGCTGCTGCAGGGCCGAGACCACATCGGTCGCCGTCAGCCCGCGCGCCGCCAGTCGCGCCGGATCCAGCCACAGGCGCATGGAATACTTGCGCTCGCCGAAGATCTGCACATCGGCCACGCCCTGGATACGTTTCAGCGCGTCCTTCACATAAATGTCAATGTAGTTGCTGACAAATTCATCGCTGTAGCGATTGCCGTCGCTGTAGAAGCCGGCCGCCATTACGAACGACGTCGCCACCTTGTTGATGGTGACGCCGGTGTTCTTAACTTCGTCGGGCAAGCGACCGGTCACACCTTGCACACGGTTCTGCACGTCGACGGCCGCCAGATCCAGTGGGCGGGTCAACTCAAAGGTAATGTTGATGGAGCTGCTGCCGTCGTTGCCGCTGGTGGAAGTCATGTAGCGCATGCCTTCCACGCCATTGATGGCTTCTTCCAGCAGGGTGGTCACCGAGGATTCGACCGCCTGGGCGTTGGCTCCGGTGTAAAAGGCGTTGACCGAGATCTGCGGCGGCGCCAGTTCGGGAAACTGCGCGATGGGCAGAAATGGAATGCAGACCGCGCCCGCAATCACGATGAACAACGAGGTTACAGTAGAAAAAACCGGACGCTTAATAAAGAAGTCGGAGAACAAACCGGGTGCCCCTTGTTAAATCTATAAGTTCACATCACAGATTATCTAGCGTGTGCCAGGGCACGAACTTGAGCTGAGATCACTACCGCCCTGCCAGGTAGTTTGTATCAGGGCACGACTTCGGTCGTGCCGAAAACGGGAGGAACCACTTGGGCTTCAGCCCCTGCTGCCTTTTGCTTGGCTAAACAGGAAAAGCAGTAAGGAAATTTCTCGGGCGAGTCTACCAACCCCCTCTTTACCGGGTTCCGGGCGATATACGCCCGATGTTGTAAAAAGCTCGGGCGATCGTTTACGCGCACTTCTGAGAACCCCCGTTGCCACACGTCTCCCAAATAACCAAATTCTTTTTTCAATCGATAGGAGAATCCGCCCTTGATGAATTGCACGGCTTTTTCTATCGCGATATCACCGTCTACTGTGACTAGCAGATGCACGTGATCGGGCATTACCACGAAGTCATGCACTACAAACTTTCTCAACGCCACGTAGGATCGCAAAACATCAATAAATAGCGTTGCGTTCCGTTCCGACTGCAGTAACGCTCGGCCCATGGTAGTTCTGGTGGTAACAAAAAATGTCCGTGAATGCCCAGGAATATTATTGGAACTCGCGTTGCGGACTGGTTTCGCCATAAACAGGGGCTGAAGCCCACTTAACTCTACAACCATTTCGGCACGGCTAAAGCCATGCCTTGATACAGGTCACACCGAACGACTAAGCCCTATCACGACGAGGGGCCATCTTTCAGCCTTATTGTTCGATCTTGACCGCCATGCCGTCAGCCAGGTTCTGCCCCCCGGAAACCACCACCTGGTCGCCCGCCTTCAGGCCGCTCAGCACGGCGTAATCGTTGCCCGTAATTTCGCCCAATTGCAGGGGACGCTGGTGGGCCACCAGCTTGCCGTTGTCCTGCTCGGCGACGAAGGCGAAGAACTGGCCGCTGACCCGCGAGACCGCAATGACCGGCACCGCGATCCCCGCATGAGTGCTCCACAAGACGCGGGCGCGGACCAACTGCATGGAGCGCAGCGCATCGGCCGCTTGATTAGCCGGCGCCTTCACCAAGATCGATTGCGTGCCCGTCTCCACCTGCGGCGAGATGAAATCCACCGCAGTCTTCAGCAGTACGTTGTCGTTCTTGTCGATCACTTCCACCGGCGCGCCCATCTTGATGTCGCGGGCATGCTCGGAGGGAATCGAGACATAGACCTCCAGCCCGCTGCGCTCGTCGATGGTGGTCAGCATGGTGGTGTTGGTCACGCGATCGCCGACGTGCACCGGAACGTCGCCCACAATTCCGTCGGTGGGAGCAAAGACGTTGTAGTACCTCAGCTGGACCTGCTGCTGCGTAATCTGCGCGTCCATCGACTTCACGTCGGCCACGGCAGCATCATAGTTCGATTGCGCCTGCTCGAAGTCCTGCTTGCTGACCACGCCGGCCGCCGACAGCGCTTTGGTGCGCTCGAACTGCGCCTTGGCCCACTGCAGCGCCGCTTCCTTGGAAGCCTTCTGCGAGTCGAAGTTAGAAACCATCGCGCGCTGCCGTCGCGGATCGATCTCCATCAAGGTGTCGCCCTTTTTTACCAGCTGGCCCGAGTGCACTCGGATGTCGACGATCCAGCCTTCAACGTCGGACATGATAGTTGCCGAGTTTCTTGACTTGATGGTGGCCACGTACTCCGAGGCGTCACCGATGGACTGGGTTTGCACTGCCTGTACTTTGACCGGCATGACCGGCGGCCCCTGCGGACCTTCGGCGCTGCCCCGACTGCAGTCAGCCAGCATGACAAGGCCCGCCACGGGAATAATCAACCACCCAAACTTCAGTGCGCCCCTGCGCAACGCGCAAGACCGTACCCTGAAACTGCGGTGAATCATAGGAATCCCAATTCGTCTGAAAAAACCAGCAATGGATGTGACAACGGCTTTTATATCGATGCTAGATTTTACTCCCGGCTGCACATTTGCTGGGAGGCCAGCTCATTACATAGAGATGAATGGAAGGGGAACGAGACGAACCGCAGCCCAGCAGTAGAAAAGCAGGTTCCTCGCTGCGCTCGTAATGACAATCTTCAAGGTCAGAGCCCATGAGCCAGTGCGGCCTAATCCGCCGGCTCCTCGACTCCCGCCGCTCCCACCCGATGCCGCACGTGCGACCACACGAAATAGACCACCGCCACGATAATCACACCCAGGATCAGCGCGTCCAGGCGGTGGAACCACATCTTCAACCGCGGATCGGTTTCCCAGCGCTCGCCCAGCCTCATCCCAATGTAGGCCAGCATGAAACACCACGGCCACGATCCAACGAAGGTGTAGATGTGAAACTTGAGCCGCGGCATGCGCGCAATGCCGGCGGGTAGCGCGATGAAGGTGCGAATCACCGGCAGCAGTCGCGCGATAAGCACCGCGATCGAGCCGCGCCGCTCGAAGAAGCGGTCGGCGATATCGAGCTCACGATGGCTGAGGAAGATGTAGCGGCCGTAGCGCTCCACCAGCGGCCGTCCGCCAAAGTAGCCGATCTCGTAGGCCAGCACCGATCCCAGGTTGCAGCCCAGCGCTCCCCAGGTGGCGACCGCCAGCAGCGAAAACGGACTCCGGCTGTAGAGAGCCGCGACCACGGGGCTAACGAGAGCGCCGGCGAAGGTCATGATGATTTCCGACGGCAATGGAATGCAGGCCGACTCGATGGCCATCAGCAGCATCACGCCGATGTATCCGGACGCCGAGATGACGCTGACGATCCAGGCCCCGACGAGTTCAAGAATGTGAGCAATCATGTGGTGAAGTGGAAACCTTCCCTGGACGGTTTGTCCGTGTGTGAGCTTATTGCGAGTATTGAGTGTGCGACGCTGCGAACAAACCGCAGATCCCTCGGCTTCGCTCGGGATGACAATGCAAAAGTTATACGCTGGAGCCCATCGACTAGGGGCTATGGCTAATCGCTACCCGCTGCTTCCCAGCCAGTCGCCGAGCTCCGCCACCGGCAATCGCACGCCGACGAAGAACTGCCCAAAGGCAGCATACACTGCGCTGACCTGGTCAAAGCGCATCTCGTAGATCAGCTTCTTGAAGACCAGCGGCTCGGGAGCGAACAAATCCACGCCCCACTCCCAATCGTCGAAGCCGATCGACCCGGTTATGATCTGCTGCACTTTGCCGGCATAACGCCGCCCGACCATGCCATGCTCTTCCATCTGCCGCTGGCGCTCTTCGATGGGCAGCGTGTACCAGTTCAGGCTCTCGCCGCGCTTGCGATCCATGGGATAAAAACACAGATAGAGGCTGTCGGGAATCTTGGGATAGAGCCGCGGACGCATGGCCTCGCGCTGCCGCTCCATCGTTTCTTCCACTTCTGCGTTCCACTCCTTGGAGAGCGGCCTCAGACCGCGCTCCGCAAGCTGGCGATAGAGCTTCACACTGGAGTCATACAGTCCCAGTTCAATGACCGACAAGTAGGAATGCGTTGGCTCTAGATATTCCTGCAGCGCGGTGCGATTCAACTGCAGCTCGACTGCGTTCAGCTCCTCGAACGAATTGCGGAAGTGCACCAGCATCAAGTCGCCCTTGTGTCCCAGCATGGAGTAGACAGCGCTCCGGCCGGCTTCCTCGCTGGGCGACAGCGCGGCGGCGGCTTCGCGCGCGATCTCCTGTTGGCGTGACGGATCGAGCTTGCGCCACTCCGCCCAGCGGAAACGAAACATCTGATGCAGCACGCTCAGACCCTCAAGCGTAAGCGGCATCGCCGGCAAGTCCGTGGACACAGTTTGCACAGCAGGATTGCTGGAAGCCATTAAGAACCTCAGGGCGAATGAAGGTGCCTTCTCATTGTAATCGGTGGGGAGAGTTTGCAATCCCGGTATTTAGGCGAAGACAAGATTCACGCCCGCCGAAGTGGCTGCTTCGACCAGACGTTTGTCTGTGGTCGCGAGCGGCAAACTGAATTGCATGGCAAGTCCCAGATAAGCGGCGTCATAGTTGGTGAGACCGTGCCTCTGCGCCAAGACAGGCAATTCGAGGATGTCGGCGGCCGTTTGCCGGGCGCAATCAATAGGGAGATTCTCGACGCGGCTTATGAATCCGACAAATTGATCCCTGGATATCCGCTTGCGACGGTGGGCCATGACCAAACCATTACCAACTTCATAGAACCACAGGATGGGAACCAAGGCACGTTTTTCAGAGAGGCTAGCTAGAACATCTAAACCATATTGGCGATTAGTTTCGTCTTCGAGAAACCACTGGAGCGCGAGTGAAGCGTCCAGCACGAAGTCGCTCACAATCGGCGGCCTTCATGAATCAGGTCTTTGACTGAGACGCCTTCCAGACGTACGTGATTCTTCTCGACAAAGTCCATCATTTCACGCACGGCTTCGCGCTGCGAGCCATTGGATTGCGCCTGTGATGATCGTTCTTTGTCACGCAGCGCCTGCAGGGCCTCGCCGATTAGTTCCTCGACGGTGTGGAAATGTCCCGACTTCAGTTCGTCTTGGACGAGCTTTTCCAGTTCGGGCGTCAAATTGACATTCATGGCGCTAGTTAGGGTATTTATATACTTGGCAAACATGTATAACTGCCCTTGCCGTGACAGGGCTGCGACCTCGCTGGCCGAGTGGGCTCACCAAGTCTCTGAGAGTATTAGTTCTTGCATTCACTGCTGCTTGCATCGTAGTCGGAGCAGCTATCGTCATCGCAATTGTGGCCAATGGTAGGGCCGAAATCGAACGCCTCGGGACTTGTGTTGGTCGGAGAGTGATATGCGACGAAATGCTGGCTAAATCTCGTGAGATGGGATGTTCCGTAGATGTCGCAGTACAGGAGATCGCCAAATATAAACAAGGAGCCCTTAATTGGCGTTCTCAACTTACCAACCTTGTCGGCATCAACCGTCGTAGCTACGCCCGAGCTGGAATGCGGGGTGATCAATCCGACAGACTGATCCTTGAGATTTCCAGAATAGCTAGAGGGGAACTCCCCGGAAGGACACGGGCACGGCTCGACCATATACAAGCCGAAATTCTTGACTATTACCTTCCTGGCTTGCGTAGCTCCCGAATTGTCGAATGTGATGACCGCAAACCACTGTCCCCTGCCGTTTGCCCCCCCACCAGCCAAGTGAATGTCTTTGATGTACACAAACGGCTTGAATTGTTGCTTGGAGAAGTCGGTGTACAGGGAAATTTGCCGTCGGGTAAGGTTGATGGCTTTGTTAGACAGGCAAGCTTGGATGCCAGTGATTATGGCATATATGAAGATCAGGCTAGCGCCGATTTTCGTCCAGAGAAGTTGTTTATCGTTCTGGGTTACATTATTTCGGTGGTGAGCATCAAGCTTCTCTTTAAGACCTTGGACAACGTCTATCTCAATCCCCCCTTTAACGTTAACAGGTCCGTTGCAATGTTCTTTCTTGCGTTGGCCCTGTTCTTGGTCGGTGGGTTTTTGGTTGTGCATGGGATTGGACTGGTTATGCTTTCGCCACCGTTTTCGTTTAGGCATAAACTGTGCGTATGAAAGCAGAATACATCGAAGGCCCGAAAGCAAGAGAAAACTTTGAGGCAGGGATGCGCAAGTTGTTCCAGGCCCCCAAACAACAGGCTCCGGCAAAGCCGAAGCCCAAGCGGAAGGCTACCTCCCGCAAATCACCCGGCAGGAACGAGTAAGGCTAGAACGGCTCTGCTTGCCGCGTCCCTGCCGTTTCGTGGTGGAGCGAGTCGGTTCCCTTGCCAGTCAGTTGGGCATAGGTGAGGCGCTTGCCGAATATTTGGCCCATGCCTAGCTCAAACCGCTGCGCATCGGTCAAACCCTTGCGGTTGTTGTATCGGAACGACTGTTCGTCGAGGTAACGAAAGAGATGGAAAGGTTCGACACTTACATACGTGCCATGGATACCGCGCTTGAGAAGCGACCAGAAATTCTCAAGGCCATTCGTGTGTACACGGCCATCCACGTATTGAACAGCGTGATCTACAACCTTGTGCGCATAGTCGCCAGCGAGCCCTTCGTAGGAGAGCAGGGCATCCGTGTAGAGTGCCGCGCCAGCCGTGACGTGTTTGCGTACTTCGTCTTGCAATACTCTCTTACGGCGACTCGGAATGACCTTCGTGCGAATCTTCCCGCCACGCTCCAAAATCCCGAGAACAGCAGTTTTGTCCTTGGCTCCAGTTCCAGTGATTCGACGCTGGCGTTCGCCCACGTGCATGTTGCGAGCCTTGCCACCGATGAACGATTCGTCAACTTCTACTTCGCTCTCAGGGCCACTGCCGAGCCTCTTGCCGTAGAACCCATCCTGCAAGGCGGTACGAATGCGGTGCAACATGAACCATGCGGTTTTCTGGGTAACCTTCACGTCCTTGGCGATCTCGCAACTGCTGACCCCATTCTTGCAGTTAGTCAGCATCCAAAACGCCATCATCCACTTGTCGAGTCCGATCGGAGAGTCCTCGAAAACTGTGCCAACCTTGAGCGTGAACTGCTTCTTACAGACGTAGCAGAACCATCGGCGATAGCCCTTAATGAACGAGTGCTTTCCCCCGCCACAGCGCGGACATGTGACTTTGCCATCCGGCCAGCGAAGATTGACGGCGTATTCAAAAGCGCGTTCCGGGTCGCTGAAGTAGATAATCGCTTCTTGCAGGCTCTTGGGGGTTTCCATGCTTAAATCTTATACTAAGCGAACATGTTTGTCAACTATATATTTACCCTAGTTAGCGTAGATTATACGGCTACTATGATACAGCCTGGGGTCGTCAATGAACGGCTCTACCCTATCATGCCAACAATCGTGTAGGAACCGCCCTGCCCCGTTATAATCTCCTCTCGACACTTGGGAGATCTATCATGCCACGTGGCACCATGCCTCGCCGGCCTTCGCGCAGCGGCCGCCAGGACAAAGTTTCCAGCATCCCGCTGCGGGCCAAAGTCCAACCGATCACTCCCGCTCTGAAAAAAGTGAGCAAGGGGGCTGCGACCATCTCAGCCAGGACCATTGCGCCGAGGAAGCCTGCACCGCAGCCGGCCCAGCCCGCGACGACATCCTCTCGCAAAGCTACTATCGTCGCGAAGCGCTACAATCCTCTCGCGCCCGCGCGCGTCAGCGAAATTCTGCAACGCCTCGACGAACACTATCCCGCTGCAACCTGCGCTCTTCACCACAACAGCGCCTGGGAGCTGCTGGTAGCGACCATCCTGTCAGCGCAATGTACCGACGTGCGCGTCAACCTGGTGACGCCGATCCTCTTTCAGAAGTATCCCACGCCCGAGGCCTTTGCCTCGCTCCAGCCCGAAGAGCTGGAACCCGACATCCGCTCGACTGGCTTCTTCCGCAATAAATCGAAGTCGGTGGTGGGCGCGGCGCGGAAAGTCATCAGCGACTTCGGCGGCGAGGTCCCGCGCAACATGGACGAGCTGCTACAAATTCCCGGCGTCGCCCGCAAGACCGCCAACGTGGTGCTCGGCTCGTGGTACAGAATCGCCGACGGCGTGGTGGTCGACACCCACGTGCAACGCATCTCCCGCCGCCTGGAGCTGACGAAGAACGAAGATCCGCGCAAGATTGAGCAAGACCTGATGCAAGTGGTCCCGCGCGACAAGTGGATTCTCTTCTCCCACCAGATCATCCATCATGGACGCGCCATCTGCATCGCCCGTCGCCCCAAGTGTGCCGACTGTCCGCTCGAAAACCTATGCCACGCCGCCGACAAGACCTGGAGCACGGTAGAAATTCACCAGACGGCGAAGCCGTGAAGGTAGGGGATAGTGGTTAGTTTTTCTGCCGCCAACCCCGCACCGCCTTCGCCCCGGAGGACAAGCCTTCCTGCGCAGCACGATCACTGAACACGGTCCACTTTGCTATCCTCAGTCCATACTTTATGCGTATCATTTTGACCGCAATCGTACTGCTTATGACTCTATCCACATTCGCCCAGCAGTCGCTCGTCGCGCCGCAAGCCATCACCGATCCCACCAAGCTGGAGAGCAAGACCATCGCCGACATGCAGAACTTCTCCATCGAGAAGCTTTACATGACGCGCGCGATCGGCGACTCGACCTGGTCGCCCGACGGCAAGCAGCTCGCCTTCATCTCCAACATCAGCGGGCGCAGCAATCTCTGGCTGGTTGCTTCGACCGGCGGCTGGCCGACGCAACTGACCATCAGCGACCAGCGGCAGGCGCACCCGGTGTGGTCGCCCGACGGCACCTGGATCGCTTACGCATCCGATCACGATGGCGACGAGCAGTGGGACATTTTCCTGGTCTCGCCCAAGACCGGCGACGTAGTCAACATCACGATGGCGCCCGATTCGGCCGAGATCGGGCCCGCGTGGTCGCCCGACGGCCGTCAGATCGCATATGTGACTAAACCCAAGACCGGATCGAGCTACGAAATCGAGCTGATGGATGTGGCCACGCGCCACTTGCGTCACCTGACCAAGAATTCGCCCAAGGAACTCAGCAACGAGAATCCCATCTTTTCGCGCGATGGCAAGTTCTTGGTCTACACCCAGTCGCACGCCAGCGGCAAGGACGCCAACGTCTTCCTGCTCGACCTGACCAACGGTCAAAGCACCAACCTGACGCCGCACGAAGGCCAGCACAATTTCTACGCTGCCGACATCTCGCCCGACGGCGCGACCGTCCTTATCACTTCGGACGCGCACAATGGATACGACAATGTGGGACTAGTCGATATCGCGAACAAGAAGATTGATTGGCTGACCAGCGAGCAGTGGGAGCTGCGCGCGGGCACCTTCGCCCCAGACGGCAAGTCGCTCACCTGGACCGCCAACCTCGACGGCAACACCAGTATTTATTCCTACGACATTGTCAGACATCACGCCGAGGCCCTCCCCATCCAGCCGGGCCTCAATACGCTGGGCGGCAATCCCCTGCCCTACACGCGCGATGGATCGAAGCTGCTCTACAACCACAATGGGGCCGACGCCCCCAGCGACATCTGGGTCTACGACGTCGCCTCGAAGCAGTCGCAGCAGATCACCCATGCGCTGGTCGGCGGACTGCGCAGCTCCGACATGGTCGAGCCTTACCTGGTGCACTATCCCAGCCGCGACGGCAAATGGACGCTGTCGGCCTTCGCCTACGTGCCCAACAACATTCAACGCGACGGCAAATTTCCGGCGATCGTTTACATTCACGGCGGCCCGGCGTCGCAGACGGTTGACTCGTTCAATCGCTTCATTCAGTACATCGTGAACCAGGGCTACCTGGTGATCGCGCCCAACTATCGCGGCTCAACCGGATACGGCAAGCAGTTCACCGACGCCAATCTTGGCGACTCCGGCGGCGGCGACTTGAACGACGTGCTGGATGCGGCCGAGTGGATCAAGAAAAGCGGCTTCGTCGATCCTAAGAAGTTGATCGTGATGGGCGGAAGCTACGGCGGCTATCTCAGCATGATGGCCGTGACTAAAGCTCCGGACTTGTGGGCCGCGGCCGTGCCCATCGTGCCCTTCGTGAATTGGTTTACCGAGATCGCCAATGAAGATCCTAGCCTGCGCGAATACGATCTGGCGACCATGGGCGATCCGGTGAAGAACAAGGCGCTCTACGAAGATCGCTCGCCCATTAACTTTGTCGATCAGATCAAGGCGCCGCTGCTGTTGCTGGCCGGCGGCAACGATCCGCGCTGCCCTCCTGAAGAAGCGCAGCAGGTGGCCGACGCGGTGAAGAAGCGCGGCGGCACCGTGCAGCTAAAGATTTACAAGGATGAGGGCCACGGCTTCGCCCGCGTGGAAAACCAGATCGACGCTTATCAGCGTGTGGCAGATTTCCTGAAGGTGCACGTGCCTTCGCCCGGCTGCGGATGCTCGGTTTACGAGTAGGCGAGGGTGGCGATTCGCTGCGGGCCTTTAGCTCTTAGCGGTCGTAGACGAGGAATGCCCTAGCCATCGCAACAGGCCGGCAATAACGTCGTCGAAAGCTCTGGTGGGGAGGATGCCTAAGCGGTGCAAAGCATGCCCCGTCTGAATTGTTGTACTCCCCTGAACGAGAAATGCTCCAGGTTTGAGGAAAGAAACCTGAACGGCAACTTCAAGAGCGGAGCCGCGCAAGGCGGTTGTGTGCGGCACAACCGTGATCAAGGAGCGGTCTTGCCCACCAAACGGCGTACTGACCACCACTGCCGGCCGGACTTTGGCGGCCATTCCGAGATCGACCAGCCACACCTCACCGCGAAGAGGGGTTGGCATCGTCCTCGTCGAGCGTCTTGAACAGAGCTGATGATGTTGCGCTGATTTCCGAGTCCGCGATCGGGCCCGAGTCGAACGGCAGCGAACGGCGCAGGATCTCCACGGTGAATGCGCGTTTTTCTGGCGGAGGCAGATGTTCAAAAGCGTCGAGCAGCGCAGAGGTATCCAGTGCCATGTGCCCTAGGATAGCATTTTTCTTGGGAAGCCTAACCTGCACTGGGGCGCTTGGCCTGTCTGCGTGCCTGTCGCTGGTCAGGCTAACTGCTGGTTGCCAACTGCTTCACAATCGCCGCCACCAGTCCAGGAATCGTGTACTCCTCGGCTTCGATGTCTACCGGCAAGCCGAACTCGCGCAGCGTCGCCGAGGTCACCGGACCAATCGATGCGCTATGTACTCCCTGATTACGCACCGACTTTTTCAGCGCCGCTCGCGCCCCGCGCAATCCCAACAGTGCTACGAAATTCTTCACCGTGGAAGAACTGGTGAACGTGATCGCGTGAAGCCTGCTCGTCTTGCTGGCGAGAGCCGCGCGCAGCCGCTTCTCCGACGTCTTCGGCGCGACCGTCTCGTACGCTTCGACTACGTCGAGCTCGGCCCCTGCTTGTCTTAGTTCGCGCGGAATCACGTCGCGCGCAACCTTGGCGCGCACCAGCAGCACGCGCTTACTTTTCACGCGCCGCCGCAACGCACTCACTACCGACTCGGCAATGTATTCCTTCGGCGTCACCGTCACTCGCAGGCCATGTTCCTCGATGGCCATCTTGGTTGCCGGCCCGATGGCCGCGATCTTCAGATGGGCCAGCGCTGACGAG
>Ga0182013_10002804_pt1 | contig 22447 bp, 12 predicted proteins | sample 612S2MmetaG_FD_120487 | JGI IMG/M metagenome (GOLD analysis project Ga0182013, IMG submission 120487) | Permafrost microbial communities from Stordalen Mire, Sweden - 612S2M metaG | ecosystem: Environmental > Terrestrial > Soil > Wetlands > Permafrost | place: Sweden: Stordalen | collected... | reverse complement strand
CTTCTCCGCCCTCGGCATTCAGCCGCAGCTTGGCCGCGTGTTCACCGCCGATGAAGACGAGCACAGCCAGCAGGTTGTTGTACTGAGTTATGCAACATGGAAAACCCGCTTCAATGCCAATCCTCAGATCCTCGGCGCCAAGATTCTTCTGGACCGCAAGCCATACATCGTCATCGGCGTCATGCCGCGCAACTTCGAATTTCCCCTGGTGACCGGCCAATTAAACCGCGTTGAGCTGTGGGTTCCTATGAGCTTCACGGCATCTGAACTCACTCCGGGGTCCGCAGCCAACTGGAGCTACTCCATGGTCGGCCGCCTCAAGGCTGGCATCTCCCCAACGCAGGCGCAAAGTGACGCCCAGCGAGTGGCAGTCGAAATCATGAAGGGCTATCCGGCCATGATAGCCAGCCTGCACATCACCTCTGTAGTGCGTCCACTGCAAGAAGAAACAATCGAGACGACTCGCCCATTATTGCGGACGCTGTTCCTCGCCGTCGCCGTGGTTCTGTTGATCGCCTGTGTCAATCTTGCCGGGCTCATGCTCGTCCGCGCAATTCGCCGCCAAAGAGAAGTCGCCGTTCGCCTCGCCCTGGGCGCAAGCGGATTTGCACTGATTCGCCAGGCCATTCTTGAAAGCCTCGTCCTCAGCGTGAGCGGCGGCGTGCTGGGCCTCGGCCTTGCCGCATTGGCGCTCCGGCTAGGTAGAACCCTGCTGCCCGAAAGCCTCCCCCGCATCAACGAAATCTCTCTCAACTGGAACGTCATCGGCTTTGCTCTTTTGCTCGCCGTAGTCACAGGCCTGCTCTGCGGATTGGCCCCAGCCTTCGCCGCTCTGCGCACCAATGTCAACGCCACGTTGAAAGAAGGTGGCCGGAGCGGAACGACGGGCGGGGGCCACGCGCGCCTGCGCTCAGCGCTGGTCGTCGCGGAGATTGCAATCGCCCTCGTCCTGCTCGCAGCTTCTGGCCTGCTTCTGCGCAGCTTTGACAAAATGCGCTCTGTCGATCTCGGATTCCGATCCGATCACATTGCAATGGCTTCCTATTCGCTGCCGCAGAAACAATACTCCACCCAGGCGTCCATCGATGCCTTCAACGACGAACTCCTGCGCCGACTCCGTCAGCTTCCAGGTGTCGAGTCTGTAGCGCTGGCTGACCTGGTCCCCGGAACAGGCGGCAATAGCAAGCAGACCTTCGTTGTGGATGGGTATGTCCCGCCCAAGGGCGCTCCCATGAACCTGGCCACCCCCTCCCATTCGATTGGTGACTATTTCAAGACTATGAGCATCCCGCTGTTGCGCGGACGCACATTTACCGCGGCGGACAAAGCCGGCCAGCCATTGGTCCTGATCGTGAACCGGAAGATGGCTCAGCATTACTGGCCCAATCAGGATCCGATCGGGAAAAGGGTCCGCATCGGCACACCGGAGATGCAGACCCCTTGGCTGACCGTGGTGGGAGAGGTGGAAGACGTGAAGCTCGGTGCGCCCGATGACCCCTCGATAGAGGAGTATTACGGTCCGGTGGCCCAGGCGGAAGATTCATTCGGCTCGCTGGCAAATCCCGCCATCGATCTGAATGGAAATGGCGGCTACATTCTGGTGCGGACCTCATTGCCGCCGGAACAAATGGAAAACGCTCTCCGCTCCACGGTCCGCGCCATCGATCCGCAACTGCCCCTGACACAGGTCCAGACTATGGAGCACGCAGTCTCCGAAACTGAAGCGCCTCGCCGCTTCAACACGGTGCTCATCTCCAGCTTCGCCTTCGCGGCTGTTCTGCTCGCCGTCCTTGGCATTTATAGCGTCATCGCCTTCTCGGTCGCCTCGCGCGTCCAGGAGATGGCCATCCGCATGGCGCTCGGTTCGCAGCGCGGCGGAATCATCCGTCTCGTCCTCGAATCCGGCGCAAAGCTTGCAAGCGTAGGTTGCGTTCTTGGATTAGTCGGTGCCGCCGCAGCCTCGACCCTGCTCCGCTCCATGCTCTTCGGCGTCAGCCCGTTCGACCCCTTCGTGCTCGCCGCGGCCGCAATGGGAGTGCTTCTGTTAGCCCTGGGCGCATCCACATTGCCAGCCTTCCGCGCCGCGTCGATCGATCCCAACCGTGCCCTGCGTGGAGAGTGATCGTTAGGTCAAGTCCGATTAGCCGGAACGTACCAGGTATGCCTCCAAGGTCCCGTGCCCCATTCTTTCGATTTTTTCTGTCGAAACGGTGGGAAACCTCGAACCCCAACCGACCTTGATCGCTGGTTGGCACGACTTCCCGCGTTGAACTCTCTGTCTCTGTCCTCGCAACGGCTCAAGGTGATATGCTGCCTGCGCCGGGAAAAGCGATTTAGCAAGGGAGAGAACGGATATGTGGTTCCTTGGAATGGATGTGGGCACAAGCGGGACGCGGGCAGTCGTCGTGGATGCCGATGGCAAGGTGATTTCCAGCGCGGCAAGCGAGCATGAGCCATTTAAAACCGCGCATCCCGGCTGGGCCGAGCAGGACCCTGAAGACTGGTGGCGCGCCGCCCAGGAGGCCATCCGCGAGGCGCTGGTATCCGCTCCTGAGCCGCACGAGCCCATCGCAGCCCTCGGACTCACCGGTCAGATGCACGGCGCCGTCATGCTCGACGAGAATGGCGCAGTGCTGCGTCCCGCGCTCATCTGGTGCGACACCCGCACCCAGCCCCAATGCGACTGGCTGACGGAGAAGATCGGCTACGAGCGCCTGATCGAGCTCACCTGCAACCCGGCCCTGCCCAACTTCACCGTAACCAAAATCCTTTGGGTCAAGCAGCATCAGCCGGAGATTTTCGCCAAAATCCGCCACATCATGTGCCCCAAGGATTATGTGCGTTACCGGCTCACGGGCGAGTTCGCCATCGACGTGCAGGAAGCCTCCGGCACGCTGCTCCTCGATGTAACGCACCGCCGCTGGTCGAAGGAAGTCGCCGAGGCCGCCGGCATCGACGAAAGCTGGCTGCCCAAGGTCTATGAGTCGCCGGAAGTCTGCGCGCGCATCAGCGAGACCGCCGCCGGACTCACAGGTCTCGCCTCAGGCACACCCGTCGTGGCCGGTGCAGGCGATCAGGGCGCGGGCGCGGTGGGCATGGGGATTCTTCAGCCGGGCTCAGTCTCGGCCACCATCGGCACATCGGGCGTAGTATTCGCGGCCACGGCTGCCCCCACCAAGGACCCCATGGGGCGTCTACACACCTTCTGCCACGCGGTGCCCGGTCTGTGGCATGTGATGGGCGTGACGCAGTCCGCTGGCCTCAGCTTCCGTTGGTTGAAGGATACCTTCTTTGCCGGGCAGAATTATGACGACCTGACCGCGGCAGCGGGAAAGGTTCCAGCCGGCAGCGAGGGCCTCGAGTGGGCGCCATACCTGCTGGGCGAGCGCACCCCGCATCTCGATCCAGAAGTGCGCGCTGCATTTGCAGGCATCTCCACCATCCACACCAGCGCACATTTTGTCCGGGCAGTGCTTGAGGGCGTGGCCTACTCGCTCGAAGACACATTCACGCTCTTCGCCGAGCTGGGCATTCCGGTAACCGGCATCAGGCTGGGCGGCGGTGGCGCACGCGGACCATTATGGCGCAAGATTCAGGCCGGTATCTATGGCCATGCGGTTGAAGTGCTAACGGCGGAAGAAGGCGGCGCGTTTGGTTCGGCTCTAATGGCAGGAGTGGGCGCAGGCCACTGGGCAAATTTGGACGAAGCATGCGCGCAAGCCATCGAAGTGGCGCAGCGCATCGAGCCCGATGAAGCCGATGTCGCCGCCTACAAAAGCGGTTATGCGCAATGGCGCAAGCTCTATCCGGCATTGAAGACCCTGCGCTAATCTGCAGCGGCGACTCGAACGAACGATATGCTGGAAAGCCACACGTTCTCCGTGCCCCGTCCTTGCGATTTTTTTCTATCGCAAGGGCGGGAAACCTCAACCCTCAACCGGCCTATCCATGAGAACCGCATTTCTGCGGGGTCGAAAACCCTTTTGACCCTCGCGGTATACATCGCAAGCTGCATACGATAGCCTGACATCCAAACAGAATTCTTTCAGCGAGGCTCGATGCGCATTTTTCCATTCATACCCACATTGGTTCTTTTGTCCGCAGCGACCGTCACGATTGGCCAAACGTCTCCACCAGTCCCAACAAGCTGCGCCGAGTTGCACCTCATTCCGGCCCCGCGTGTATGCGTTTCCGTCGAAACAATTCCAATCGGCGGCGTAGGCTTTTTTGTCACTGCCGGTGGTGCGGAAGATGGCTTCGCGGCCGAGGACCTGACCGAACAGACGCTCGGCAAGAGGCAGGTACAAAGTGACGCGCCGTTCATCCGCCTGGAGCGCGCAGACTCGGCGGCAGCGAAGGCTCTGCTGGAACGCAATCACCTGAGCTTCGATCCGGAGATGCACGACGAGGGCTACGTAATTGTGCCCGATCACGACGGCGGGCTCGCAGTAATTGCCGAGACCGCAACCGGCATCTTCTATGGCGCGCAGACCGTGAAGCAACTCGTTCGGGGCAGCGGGAAGGATACAGTGCTCCTGGCGCCCACGCTGCGCGATTGGCCGGCCATGGCGCACCGCGGCCTCTCCGACGACTGGTCGCGCGGCCCATTGCCCAACATGGATTTTCTGCGCCGCGAAATTCGCACGCTCGCGGCCTATAAGCTCAACACATTTTCGCCTTACTTCGAACACACATTCGCGTATGCGAGCACGCCCGTAGCGGCCTTTCCCGGCGGTTCAATCACGCCAGAGGAAGCCCACGAACTGGTGGACTACGCCGCGCAATATCACATCACGGTGATTCCGGAACAGGAAGCATTTGGCCACCTCCACAACGTGCTCAAGTTCGAGCAGTACTCGGCCGTCGGTGAAACGCCGCACGGCGCTGTGCTTGCTCCCGGGGATGCCGCGACGGTTCCGCAAATTGCCAAATGGTTTGGCGAATTGGCGCAGGTGTTTCCAGGTCCCTATGCACACATTGGCGCAGATGAGACTTCCGAACTCGGGTTGGGCAGAACGCGCGATGAGGTCAAGAATCGAGGCCTGGGCGCGGTTTACATGGACTTTCTCACACAGATCCACACGGCGCTTGAGCCCAACCACAAGCAACTGCTTTTCTGGGGAGATATCGCGGTCAACTCACCCGACCTGGTCGGCACTCTGCCCAAGGACATGATCGCCGTCCCCTGGGGCTACGACGCCGACCCCGATTTTACCGCGCAGATATTGCCCTTCACCAAGGCCGGCCTTGAAACCTGGGTTGCGCCGGGCGTGAATAACTGGAATCGCATTTACCCCAACAACAATGAGGCTATGGGCAATATTCGCGCGTTTGTGCGCGACGGCCAGAAGCTCGGCTCCAAAGGCATGTTGAACACGGTGTGGAACGACGATGGCGAAGGCATCTTCGACGAAAACTGGTTTGGTGTGCTGTTTGGCGCGGCGGCAGGCTGGCAGGCAGGTGAGAGTTCCGAGGACGCATTTACGGCTTCGTACGGAATCGCGTTTCATGGCGATGCCACCGGAAAAATCAACCAGGCGCAGCAGGCGCTGATGGCCGCACACGCCTTGCTGAAGAAGGCCGATCTGGGCGACGCGCGCGACAGCTACTTCTGGGTCGATCCATTCTCGCCTCCCGGTCAGCGTATAGCGGAAAAGATACGCCCGGTGCTTCCCGAACTACGGATGGATGCGGAGCGCGCCATCACGCTGCTCGCCGAAGCCCGCGCCGCAGGCAAACTCGAAAACCAGGAAGCACTGGATGCCCTGGAACTGGGTGCTCGCAGAATCGACTTTGTGGGCCTGAAGTTTCAGGCCGCGGACGACTGTATGTCGCTTTACGACCAGGCCCGGCAACTTGCCGGCAGCAAAGACAAGTCCCGCCGCGGCGAGGTTCCGGAGTTGCTGTATACCATCGGATCGAACAACGGGCGCCTGCGGGACATTCGCGACGGCTACACGCTTTTGCGCGATCTCTACAGGCAGGCGTGGTTACGCGACAACCGCCCCTATTGGCTACAGACCAACATGGACCGCTACGACCAGTCCGCGCAGCTATGGATTGCCCGCGGCGACAACTGGCAGACCAAGGTCATCCAGCAGTGGCACGAGACGCATACGCTGCCTACGCCCGAGGAGGCTGGCTTGCCCGCGGGGCCGCAAAAGCCACCGGAGAAGCTGCCAAAGAAGTCCGGAAAATGGTGGCAGAAAGGATAGAGGCGATGCGGGATAGCGAACAGCAGTTAGCGGTTGGCGCGATGAATGAAGATGGCAGCCCTGTTGCGGCCGATGTAGATCCTGAGCAGCTTGCGCGGATGCGCGAGCGGTTCGATGCGCTGAGAGGGAAGATTGCGGACGCCTATGCGGATGTGCCTATCGAAGAAGGCATGGCGGAGATCGATGCGGCTGTCGCGTCCGAAAGGCGGCGCTGAGACGGAACCTCGGTCTTTGTTGCGATGGATGCAGATAAGGGTGGTTTGCATGAGTGATTTCTTAGATCTCGAAAGCGAGACCCGAGGCACCCGGCTACGGTTGATCAGTATGTTCTCGGGTTTCCTCATTGAAGAGGGCATGCCAAGAATTGCTGATTAGATCTGCATCTGCTTTACGCTTAGAGACAACACAAAAAAACTGCGACATCGTGGAGACCAGCATCGTCCCAGACGATAGGACTAGAAGAACCTCTTCCAGCGAGTAGTCGGGTACCAAATCCCCCTCAGAGTTGAAGCGCCGAGAGAGCTGTTCGAGTCCGGTATGAGTAAACCCATTGAGAGCGCTCCAAATGGGCCGTCCCAACTCAAGTTTTCGAGTCCCCCCTAATCGCCGGTCAACTTCTTGTGTCATGTCTATGAATCTAGGGTAAGGCTCGCCCCCATTACGGATTTCAATGACTTGCTCATCCGAGGCGCAAAGATACACCCATAGTCCGCGATAAAATGTTTCCACCAGAACCCTAGCTAGAGCGAAGCCACTGGCGTCGTTTTTTCCTGTTTCCAGCAATAGCACTGTTGAATCGTGGTGTTCGAAAAGGGTGGTCAGGAACCCACTAAAAGTGTGCATCCGAACGGTGTTCGAAGCGCCCTTTTCCGGTCCAGCGTGCCAAGCGACCTCGTGGAACCTCCTCGCGTTCGCGACCAAAGCGCCCAACTTTGGCGGGTATTCTCTATGTAGAGTCGGCATTCCTTCAACCTCTCCGAGGACTGAGTTAGTTAGGCAGACTTACGCCTCTCACTAATCCCAAGTACCAGCTAACCGAGATCGGCGTACCTTATCAGCTCATGATAGATCACCGTGTCACAACTCGGTACCCCGTCAGGGAGCCGGGAAGGAGCCCACCGCCTTTTGCTGACGATTGAGTGCTACGCGAGAAACTCGCGAAAGAGAAATGAAATCAGCTTGCCGATTGATACTGGCAGGCCGTCATATTTCTCAAGCAGCGTGTTTGTTAGTTCAGCGTCACATCCGCATGCAGCGGCGTATTCTCACTCGAATCCCCAACATGAATAACGAACTTGCCTGGGTCGATCGTCCACTTCTTTGCCGCATCATCCCAATAGCTGAAAGCGCGCGCATCCAGATCGAGCGAGACATGCTTTGTTTCTCCGGGCGCGAGACGGACCTTCGCGAATCCCTTCAATTCGCGCTCGGGACGAGTGGCTTTTGCTGATGGATCGGAGACATAAAGCTGGGCGACTTCTGCTCCAGCCACGCTGCCCGTGTTGGTAACGTCGAAGCTGACCGTGACTGTCGATCCAGAAGATGCCGTAGCAGGCGCTTTCAGGTTGGCAAACTTGAAAGTGGTATAGCTCAACCCGAATCCAAATGGATAGAGCGGATGCTTGCCCTTCGTCGTCCAGTAGCGATAGCCGACCATGAGCCCATCGTCGTATTTCACATGTGGAATGACGTAGTCGACTTTCTTGCCGTCGGTTTCAGTCACGTGGAGAGTTTCGTCTGCGCCCTTGATCGGATAGTAGAAACTATAAGAAGGACTTTCCTCCCAGCTATGGTCGAAGCTGAAGGGAAGTTTGCCCTCCGGATTATGTTTGCCAAAGAGTACCTCGGCGATCGCAGTGCCACCCTCTTGTCCGGGATAGTAGACGTGGAGCAGTGCGGGCACCTGCGAGAGCCAGGGCCGTGTATCCATGCCTCCGCCGCCATTCAAAGTGACGATGGTGTGCGGATTGGCTTTGGTCACGGCCTCGATCAACGCGTCCTGCCCCCAAGGCAATCCAAAGGTGCGGTCCATCCCTTCGCTCTCAGTATTCGTGTTGAAGCCGACAGCAACCACCACAACATCGGCTGCGGCAGCGTACGCCTTGGCTTCTTCAGAAACAAGGCCGGGCTGGTATGCGATTCCGAGGCCGAAGCGGACGCCCACGAATCCAGGGTGATAGTCGGCTACTAGGTTAATGGTCTGCCCAGCCGCCAGATCGATGCTCCAGGAATGTGGCGCCTGGCCTTCGACGCTGGGAGGAGTCACGAACGGCTTCCCATCGATGCTGATTGTGTACTCGTCATTCCCGGAGGCGCCGGCAAGAACCAGGTACTTCCCAGCCTGCGTTGCCTTGAACGAAGACGTGTAGCGAATGCTCCGTGGAGTCTTGTCCTCGGGTCCCCACCATTCCTGCTTGTAGTCGGCAATGGTCCCTGAGGCACTGGATTCCGGCGTCCCGGTAAAGTCCTTGCTGGGAAAGGTGGCCACCTTCACGCCGCCTTCCCAGTGCGTCCGCCAGAAAATTTCATTCATCTCTGGCAGACCCTTCGTGTAGAGCAGGTGGACATTCGGCCCGGCCAGGTTTGCGATTCCGGTAACGGTGGAGACCGGCTCAAATGCCTGCGCCTCTGAGGAACCCCCGCCGCCGGTAACCGCCGGCCATGCATTCGGTCCAATCACGGCGATGGTCTTAACCTTAACGGCATCCAGCGGCAGCAGGTGTCCTTCGTTCTTCAGCAGCGTGATGCTTTCGCGTGCGCCCTCAAGGGCAACAGCGCGGTCGGCAACGGAGTAGGTCGAATTGGACGGATCGAATTGCGGCCGGTCAAGGAAGCCATAGCGAAGCTCGGTGCGGAACAGCCGCAGCAGCTTTTCATCAATAGTGGATTCTTTTACTGAGCCGTCTTTGATGGCCGCCAGCAGAGCCTTCGGATTCATGAAGCGCGGTCCCGGCATCTCCAGATCGAGGCCATTGTTAGCCGCGCCCACCGTGTCGTACGTCGCGTCCCAGTCGGACATCAGGATGCCCTTGAAACCCCACTCGCCCTTGAGCACCTTGAGGTTGAGGAATGCGTTCTGCGTCGCATGCACGCCGTTGATTAGGTTGTAGGAGTTCATCACCGCATCCACATGGCCCTTGGTGACAGCGGCTTCAAAGGCAGGCAAGTAGATTTCGCGCATGGTCCGCTCGTCGATGTCGGAGCTTACGTTATGCCGGTTGTATTCCTGCTCGTTCATGGCATAGTGCTTGACGGTGGCGATAACACCCTGCGACTGGACGCCTTGAATGAACGGGACCACCAGGATGGAGTTCAGATAAGGGTCTTCCGACAGGTATTCGAAGTTACGCCCGGCAATAGGAGATCGAGCAATGTTGACTCCAGGCCCAAGCAGGAAATTGACATTGCGGGCGCGTGCATCCTTGCCCAGGCTCTCACCGATCTTCCGAGCCAGTTCCGTATCCCAGGTAGCCGCCAGCGCCACGCCGCCTGCGTACGACGTCGTCGGCCCCCAGGTGCGCACGCCGAGCGAGGCGTCGGACATTTTGAAGCGGGGCAGGTCGATAGAGGGTGCTGCATGGGTATACATTTCGTCTACGCCGCCGACCAGCTCGACCTTTTGCTCCAGCGTGAGCTTTTCAATCCGCGCGTGAGCTTTTGCTTCAAGGTCGGCCGAGTCCGGCACGGGACCCTGGGCAACCGCCAAAATGGAGCTGGCCAGAAAGCCAACCAGCACGACCGTCCAGAAATGCGCGGTTCCAAACGGCGAAATCGATTGAGTATTGGCATATTTCAAGTTTTTCATGACGCCGAGAAGGCTACCGCATTGGACCTGCGCCTGTATACCATCCGCTCTTTTTCGAATATTGATAATGCAAGGATTCAAGCCGTGTTGTTACAGACCTGTGACACGAGTCACAGCGCGGAGTGAATAATGTCACTGCTTCTCTTCCGCCCGAAGCGCAGACTCTGAGTCCAATAGGAATGGAATATGCAGGGCGCCGCGGAGCGTCAGGAGGCATTCATGAGCTTTGCAAGCGGCATGAAAACCATTGTGGTTTCCACAGATCTGGATGGACAGTCGGAAGTCGCGTTGGAGTATGCGCGCAAGCTGGCGGGAGGGTACGGTGCCCGCATCGTGCTGGCGCACGGCCTTGATCCAGTGGACTATGCTGCAGTGGACTCGGTTCCCGGCAAAGTGCTGCGGGGCCTGACGGATCAAGCGCGCGCAGCGCTGGACACGCTTTCGGCCGATCTTCTGCGCGAAGGTATCCCCAGCCATTCTGAGATCCGCCAGGGCGCGGTTGCGCAGATGCTGGTGGATATCGCCCGCCAGTATCAGGCCGGGCTTATCGTAATTGGAACCAAGGGGCGGGAAGGCGCCGGCCCGATCGTTGTGGGCGCGGTTGCCGAGCAGTTGGTGCGGCTGTCGCCTTGTCCTGTTCTTGCGGTGGCGATGGACTGGAATGCGGGGGAGTTTCGTCCCACGCCGGGCGGACCCATCCTGCTCGCCATGGAGCGCAATGAAGCAACGGCGGCCGCTGTATCCACCGCGTATTCGCTGGCCGAGGTCTTTCATAGAACGCTGATTGTCTTGCATGCGCGCAGTGCGGCCGAGGCTGCGGCGTTTCTTAACCCCGGTGCGACCACACTGCAGGAGTTCGGAGTCCAGCCGAGCGGCCGTTTTCCGGTGCGCTTCATTGTGAAGGATGGCAACCCGTCCGATGCAATTGTTGAAGCGATCCGGCAGCACCAACCCAGCATCCTGGTAGCGGGAGTCAAGCGCCACAGCGGGACACCGGGTCCACATGGCACCGCGTTTGCATTGCTTGCACGCTCTCGTGTACCTGTGCTGTGCGTTCCGCCAGAACCGGAACCCGCAAGAAGGTCTTTGGAGCCTTCAGCAGCGGTGGCCGCAAAATAGGGCCTGCGCGTCGCGGGCATCGACCTTTTTCAAAGGAGGGCCGATGGGTGGGCGGAAACAGACTTACCCGCAGCCCATTTAAATCACCCGTTTCTCTAAAGTGGATGCCCTTTTGGGGGATTTGCAGAAAATGCAACCAGGATCTTGGCAAATCCGCAGTACCAAACGCACTCTCCCGGGGTCGGTAGGCATCGGGACTGCAGGCAGCACTGGGCACAATGTGGGATATCGCGCCCAGAAAAAGGGAGAGGGAGTCATGCAACCTGAGGGAAGAACCGGGCGAATGGCTGCTATCCAGGCGCGTCCGCTGGCTGAATTATTAGAGTGCCCGCCGGGAACCGCAAATCTGGTGAACGGCGCGGCGCAATGCATTTCGGTCGATGTGGGAGAAATTGTGTTTCGCCAGTCCGCGATTTGCCGTGGACTCTATGTTATTGTTTCAGGACAGTTTCTTCGCCGGACCGAACGGCTAGAGACCCGCCTTAACCTCGGGGTGGCGCGTGCCGGAGATCTTGTGGAACTGGCGGCAGCTCTCGGAGATTGCCGTCATACCTATACTTTGAGCGCGCAAACCCAGGGATCGGTTCTCCTGCTCCCCATGGCAGCTCTGAATCAGGCATTTGAGGCCTACCCGCCCATGCGGATGCACTTGCTGGAAGAACTTGCCCGGGAGGTCTCGCGTGGGTACGAGGCAAGCTGTCTGAACCGGATGCCAAGAACGCGGCGGCACAGCACCGGAGCGGAGGCGGTGTAGCCGAAAGTCTTTCGATATACGAATTTCCACGTGTTGTGGTTTCAGGAGTGGTACGCTTGTTGTCAGGGGATCCCTGCACCTTGCCCTGCCAAAGTGCGGTATACTCCCAGTAGACCAACGGGAAATCTATGGCATCGTTCCACCCTCATCACCCCCCGGAAGATTGCGTTAACTGCGAGCACCGCCATCTCCGCATGTTCTGCAATCTCACCCCGGAAGCACTGCGGGACTACGACGGCATTGGGATCATGATGAGCCACGCGCGTGGCGCCAAGCTGTTTTCCGAGGGCGATGCGGCGCGCAATGTCTTCGTGATCTGTTATGGCCAGGTAAAAATCTCTTCCACCTCCCGCGACGGCAAGACCATGATCCTGAAGATTGCCGGCCCCGGCGATGTGATGGGTTTGAGCGCGGTTCTAGCCAACGTTCCTCACGAAGTCACCGCCGAAGCCATTGAGCCATGCCAGGTGAAAACGGTGCGCAAGCAGGAATTTGTCGATTTCCTGGGTCGCCACGGCATCGCCAGCATGCATGCGGCGCAGTCTTTGTCCGCGGAATACCTCACGGTGTTTCACGATGCCAAGCGGCTCGCGCTTTCCGGCTCGGCCGCGGGACGTCTCGCGCGCCTGCTATTGGACTGGGGAAAGTCGTCCGCCAATGGAAAGCCTGAGATCCGGTTTACCATGGCGCTGACGCACGAAGAGATCGCCAACATGGCCGGTACCTCGCGCGAGACCGTGACGCGGCTCTTGAACCAATTTCGCCGCGACCAGTGGATCACCATCAAAGGCTCGAGCCTGACCATCACCAAGCCAGATCAGCTCGAACGCCTGACCGCGTAGCTTTCCCCTCCACGCCAATCCCCAAGCCTTTCCGGCGCGCTATTTATCTGCTGCCATCCCCCGGTATTCAGGAGCATCGTTATTTGCTTTGCAAGTTACATCTGCAATGAACTCCGAACTGGATCCGCCACAAAAGCTCCGTGCCCCGTCGGGGTACCCTCTGGGTCGGATTTTTTTCTGTCGCAAGGGCGGGGAGCCTCAAATCCCAACCCCGTTCCTCAGGAGTCGAGCGTCGGCGATTCACCCGACGTATCACGGCAGGCAACACTAAACCGGCGCATCTCTACAGCCCGCCCCGGCCCCTCGCTGTAGACTAGCTTTGCGCATGCCGCTGACCGTCGCCGACTTCGTACACCGCTGGAAGATCAACTCGCAATCCGAGCGGGCCAGCGCGCAATCCCATTTCAACGACCTCTGCGAGCTACTCGGCGAAAGGACCCCGGCCCAGGCCGACCCCACCGGCGAGCGGTACGCCTTTGAGAAGCAGGTCAGCAAGACCCGCGGCGGCACCGGCTTTGCCGACGTCTGGCTACGAGGCCACTTCGCCTGGGAATACAAGTGCAAGGGTAAGCACAAGACTCTCCAGAAGGCCTACGAGCAGCTTAACGACTACCGCGAAGATCTCGGCAATCCGCCCCTCCTCGTCGTCTGCGACTTCGAGCGATTCGAAGTTCACACCAACTTCACCGCTACCCGCAAGCGCATCTACGCCTTCACGCTCGACGACCTCAACCGCAACCACGTTACGGCTACGTGCCCGCTTCCCCCGCTCGACGTCCTCCGCGCTCTCTTTGGCGACTACAATGTCCTCCGCCCCGAGTACACCGACGCGCAAGTCACCCAGGAAGCCGCCAAGCTCTTCAGCCGCCTCGCCGAAAGCCTCGAACTCGAAAACCGCAACCTCGGCGCAACCCGCGAAGAAGTCGCGCACTTCCTCATGCGCCTCCTCTTCTGCTTCTTCGCCGATTCCATCGGCCTGCTCCCCGACCGCGTCTTTCGAAGCATGGTGCAAAGCGATGACCGCTTCCGCCCGCGCAAGTTCCTCCGCAAGCTCAAGCTGCTTTTCGAGGCCATGAGCGAAGAGGACGGAGTCTTCGGCCCGCACAGCATCCGCTACTTCAACGGCGGCCTGTTCGACTCGTCCTCCGTCATCCAGCTCGACCTCGCCGACCTCGGCATCCTCTACGAAGTCTCCAAAAATTACGACTGGTTCCACATCGCCCCGGCCATCTTCGGAACCCTCTTCGAGCGCTCCCTCGACCCCGCCCGCCGCTCCCTCATCGGAGCCCACTACACCAGCGAAGAAGACATCCTCCTGCTCATCGAACCAGTCGTCGTTCGCCCCCTCCAGCAGCGCTGGGATGCCGCCAAGCTGCGCATTCTCGAAGCCCTCGCGCTTGAGCGCGCGGACCAAGCCGCCGAAATTGGAAAGCAGGCCCGCCTCCGCGTCGATCTTCCTTCTGAAAGACTCCTCGGCGCATGGATAGACGAGCTTACCTCAGTCCGCGTCCTCGACCCCGCCTGCGGCTCGGGAAACTTCCTCTACGTCGCCCTTCGCCGCCTGCTCGATCTTTGGCTTGAGGCTCGACAATTCGCCGCCGAGCACGGCATCTCCCTCGTCGTTAAAAAAATGGTCTCTCCAAGCCAGCTCTTCGGCATCGAAACCGAGTTCTACGCCCATGAGCTGGCATCGATTGTGGTATGGATCGGCTTCCTCCAGTGGAAGCACGAGCACGCCATCCGCGAAGACCGCGAGCCCATCCTGGAGAAGCTATCGAACATCGAGCACGGCGACGCCATCCTGCGCTACGACGAAGAGGGGAAGGCGTACGAGCCGGAATGGCCGAAGGCGGATTTTATTGTCGGGAATCCACCGTTTTTGGGCGATAAGAAGATGCGCAGCGAACTGAACGACAAGTATGTAGACAACCTGCGCAAACTTTACGAGGGCCGAGTTCCCGGCGGGGCTGACCTGGTCACATACTGGTTTGAGAAGGCTCGCCGCCAGATCGAGCTGGGGAACGCAAAGCGCGCTGGGCTTCTTGCAACTAACTCAATCAGCATGGTGGGCAACCGCCCAGTTCTGGTGCGGATCAAGGAGACTGGCGACATATTCATGGCTTGGAGCGATAGGGCATGGCTGCTTGAGGGAGCAGCAGTTCGTGTCTCGATGATTGGATTCGACGATGGTACGCAGGAAGAGCGAACTCTCGACGGCCACATCGTCGAATCAATCCACGCCGATCTGACCGCTGAGACAAACGTTCTTGATGCCGCAAAGCTGCAAGAAAACGAAGGGATCTGTTTTCTTGGCGTTATGAAAGGCGGCCCATTCGAGCTGACCTCGGAAGATGCTCGGAAGATGCTCTCGGCGCCCTTAAATCCGAATGGACGGCCGAACTCGGACGTTATCAAGCGGCGCCTCGGCGGCCAGGACGTTGGGGGCCGGGGTCGCAGCGGGTGGATCATCGATTTCGTGGATCTGGCGGAGGAGTCGGCAGCGCTCTATGAGCTGCCATTCGAATACGTTCGACACAGAGTCAGGCCGCTTCGCAAAGTGAAACGCGATCTCCAGATGCGCACGTTTTGGTGGTTGCACGGAAGGCATCGCCCTGCGCTTCGAAGACAGCTTCTTAAGTTGCGTCGATACATCGTGACGCCAGAGGTTTCAAAGCATAGGCTATTTGTCTGGGTAGAAAAGGATGTGGTTCCGGATCATAAGCTCCATGTCTTTTCGAGAGAGGATGATTATTTTTTTGGAGTCTTGAATTCCTCAATCCACGAAGCGTGGACGATTGCCACTTGTTCCTGGATAGGGAAGGGAAACGACCCCTCGTACAATTCCGACTCGACATTCCTAACCTTCCCCTTCCCATGGCCCCCCGGCGCCGAGCCCAGCGAAGAGCAAGACCCGCGCGTGAAAGCCATCGCCGGCGCCGCGCGCGAACTCGTCCACCTTCGGGATGCATGGCTGAATCCGCCGGGCATCACCCCCGAAAAGTTGAAGAACCGCACCCTCACCAACCTCTACAACCAGCGTCCGGAGTGGCTCGCGAACGCCCATCGCACCCTGGACGAGGCCGTCTTCGCGGCGTACGGATGGCCCCCCAACCTGGCGAAAGAAGAAATCCTGGCCCGCCTGCTGGCGCTGAATCACGAACGCGCCGCCGCTCAATCCAAGGGCTGAAAGAAAATTGCAGGCAAAACTAATCTAAAGTCTCCAATGTTCATATCGAGAATAGACCGGTCATCCTGAGCAGCACGACTTGCATCGGAAGTTACGGCGAGGGCAATGAACGCCGTGCCACAAAAGCTCCGTGCCCCGTTCTTGCGACTTTTTTCTGTCGCAAGGGCGGGAAACCTCAACCCTCCACCAGCCTTGTTCATGGAGCGATGCGTACTCCAGAGGCGTCGAAAGCCTGCCCTCAGCGAAGTCGAATGGGGTCCTGCATTTGGGGCACTTAATCGCTTGAGACTTTGCTTCAGAGAAAAGAAATGAGCCTCAGTGTCATCGCACTAGATATTTTCCCGGAATTTGCAGTCTAATTCGCGGAAACGCGCACAATGAATTCATGGCCTCGAAAGCGTCTCAAATCTCTCCGCTCCCAATCCCTCAGTTCAACCTGTCAGGGATGACGGCAATCTACCCCACCCCTCCCCCCACTTCCTCCCACGTCCATGAAAACAATAGCGTTACGTCGAAAAAACCCTAAACGACCTACCCAAACAAACGACTTACGAGGGGCCACAGTCGGGGAATCACCCGTTTTGCACCGGAAATACAGCGGTTTTTCGGCTGGTAAAGCCGTCCTCGCAAGAGTTCCGGACGCGCGTCAAAGAGAAGCGGTCAGCGACTCACTCTTCAGAGCGGCTGGCGTGGAATCCTGTTCGCGCAAGGTGAGCACAGGGCACCGCGCATGGGCCAGCACGCGGTAAACGGTACGGTCGCGGGTGAAGTCTTCGAAGATCGAGCGATGCCGCGCCCCCAGAACGATCAAGTCTGCATTGCGCTCCGACGCTGCCGCGAGAATTTCGATGGATGGGTCGCCGTGAACCACATGCGGCTCGACAATCGCGTCACACGCGGAGCTGGTCTCCGCAGCCAGTAGTTGCAGTTCATGCAGCGCAGCGGTGTCGAGGCTGGCAGGCTGGCCGCTGCGTCCTGGTTTCTGCGATGCCCACTCCTCCGTGGGCGGCAGAACATGCAGCAGGACCAGCTTAGCTCCTTGGCTGGCCGCGATTTGACAAGCAAGTGCAGCGCTCGGGCGAGAGGCCTCTCGAAGTGTGGTGGCATGGAGCACGGTGCGTTCCTCGTTGTCCCTGCCCACCTGGAGATGAGCCTCGGGTCCCACGGTGATGACCGGGAGGTTGACCGAGCGCAGCACTTGTTCTGCCACGGAGCCAAGGAGCAACTTACCCAGCTTGCTTCGGCTCCGGGTACCGAGGAGCAGGCGGCCAGCCTTGAACTGCCGGGCCACGGCCCCAATCTGTTGGGCTGGATTTCCTTCGCGTACCAGGGCTTCGCAGGCGATCTTCTGCTCGCGCGCCATCTCGCACCAGGACTCCAGCTCTTTGGCCACAAAATCGAATGTTGCGGCGGGATCGAAGTAGGGCATTCCTGCCGGATCGGTCGCCACGGCTCTAACGCCGGAGACAACGTGCAACAGAAGCAGATGCGCCCCCGTTTGAGCTGCCTGTTCGAAGGCAAACGGCGCCAGGCGATGGAGATCGCTCAGGTCCGTGGCGACAAGAATGACAGAGGGATGAGTCCAGCCAAAGACCGTTGCATCTTGGGGTTGGACTGACGATGGATCAAGGCTTGGCGCAGGGGCTGAATCCTTCATGGCACTCATCTCGCATGCGAAATCGTGTCACCGATTGCAGAGTATCGATGTGTCAGGGCGCACCCAGTTGAGTGATTTAGCTCACTATGAGTTTCTCGGAGCACTTGCGCGATTAGCGCTCTCTAATGACGTTGCAGTTTCCAAAACTCTGACAAATCTTAAGGTATTCAGAAACTTGCTCGATAAGTTAAGCAGAAACTGAGAATCGCGGACCATCTGCTTTTGAGGAAAGCACCCATGAAGGCAAGTCTGGACAAGCAGAGCGTAGTGAAGGCCAATGCGCAGTTCTGGGAGCAGATGCTGGCCATGACGCTGGAGACGATGGCCTCCTCCGAGGAATTCTGTGTCGGCGCCGGGCACATGGTGGGCAGCGTGGCTCTTGCGGGCGCGTGGAAGGGCCGGATCGAAGTCCGGATGGCTGACGGGTTGGCATACGAAGCGACCGCCGCGATGATGATGCAGCCCTTGGACACCGTGGGTGAGGCCGAGGCACTGGATGCAACCAAGGAGATCGCCAATATGATTGCGGGCACGCTCAAGTCCTCGTTGCCCCGGCCCTGCTCGATGACGGTGCCCGAATCGGAGGTGGAGAAGGCAGGCTTCTGTGGTCTCGCCTCGACTGAAGATTCGTTGATCGTGGGCTTTCGCCACATTGCCGGGGAGATGCTGGTGCGCGTCTGGGAGCAGGAATGTAGCCAGGAATAGGACAAGCCCTGCAGAATTATCAGCACCAGGTCCGGGCCAAATCCTCTTTGGATTCGCAGACGTTGCCCTGAATCAAAATATTTTTCGCATTTCTTTATTGATTCTTTATGTAATTTGTTAGTACAGTAGCTCATGGAATTACATCTAAACACATTCCATCCTTGTAGACACCCCAAGAAAAAATAATCACCCGTGCGTTCATGAGCGCCCGCTCATCTGCACTTATTCAACCCTTTAAATGGGCGCTCAACACCACAACTTCACCTGCATCATCTGGAGGATAGGCGCAATGTCGTATTCAAACACTCGAAGTGTATTCACAGCCATGCTGTTGGCTTTGGCGGTGCTTGTCGTACTGCCGGCAACAGCATTTGGCCAGACCTTTCGCGGCGGAATCAGCGGCACAGTGACCGATCAATCGGGCGCGGTTGTGCCGGGCGCGCAGATTACTGCGGTGGAATCGGCCACCAACACAACGTCCAAGACAGTAAGCTCCAGCGCAGGTGAGTTTGCATTCTCGAACGTGCCTCTGGGAAGCTACACCATCTCTATTACGGCCTCAGGATTCAAGAGCGAGAGGGTGGACAAAGTGCCGGTGACTGCGGGTACAACCTATACACTGCCAGTGAAGCTGGCTGTAGCTTCCGCGGGAGAGACGGTCGAGGTCACGGCAGACTCGCTCAGCCTCGATACGGTCACAGACACGCAATCCACTGCGCTTCCGGAAGAGGTGGTCCAGAACCTGCCGAACAGCGGGCGCGACTTTACGCAGATGCTGGCGCAGACGCCGGGTTTTGCAGGCCTCTCCACAGGTGGCGGCGCAGGCGTGGGAGCGGTAAACGGGACGCGATCCAACTCGGTCAACTGGCAGATTGAAGGCACGGACAATAATGATCTGTGGTGGAACATTCCCGCCGTGAATCAGGGCGGCGTTTCGTCGATTGCCGGCGTGATTCTGCCCATTGACGCGATCGAGAATTTCTCTTTTGTGACGGCGGGCTCAACGGAACTGGGCCGAAATTCGGGTGGCACCGCAAACCTGACCATCAAGTCGGGCACCAATGCGCTGCACGGAACGGCTTACTATTACAACCACAACGAGTTTTTCCAGAGAACCAACCCGTTTGAAAGCAGCAAGACTGCAACCCGCAACCAACACATTGGCTTTTCCTTCGGGGGACCGATCTGGAAGGACAAACTGTTCTTCTTCACCGCGGGGGAGCATCAGGGATTCCTGATTGGGGCTGAGACCAAGGCAACAGAGCCGTCCGCTGCCTATCAGGCTGAGGCCTACGCGCTTCTCGACCAATATGCAGTGCCTCACAACGTGGTTGCCTCAAACCTATTGAACGGTGCTAATAATCTTTCCGGCCTTTGGCCGACAAATGCGTTGACCGGGCCGGCAAACTCCAACAACTACGCGGCCACCGGCGACCTGACCGGTCACAGCTACAACAGCATCGTCAAGTTCGATTACCAACTCTCCGACAAGGACCATCTGGCGGCAAGCTGGTTCGCAGGCGAAGGAACACAAACGGCGCCCACTTCTTCGGCGCTTGCGCCCTACTTTGAGAATGCTCCCATTCACGTGGAAAACTTCTCGCTGGTTTATAACCGGGTGTTGTCCACTAGCATCACGAACCAGTTGTCTGCTGGTGTGAGCTACTTCAACCAGGTCTTCTCCGATGCCGACATCGCCTTCGATCCGATGGGGCTGGGATTGAACACTGGGATTACCGACCCGTCGCTCGCCGGCTCACCGCACCTGATTATCGGACCCACCGCAGCGAGCGTGGGCCTGACGGCCGGCGGCAGCGGCTTCGATCCGCTGGGCGTTACGGCTCCCTCAGGTCGCAACGACATAACCGGTCATCTGGATGAGAACCTTGCGTGGACCAAGGGTGCGCATCAGTTCAGATTTGGCGGCGAATTCCGCCAGGCGCAGGTGGATGACTTCTACCAGACGGGCGAGCGCGGCACGATTTACTTCGATGGATCGCAGGGACCGTGGGTCTCAACCACTACCGCCTGCGCTGCTTTGAGCGGAAATGGAAAGGCACCCCTGGCAAGCGCGCCTTCGGACCCGAACCTACTCTTCCTGGCAGATTTTCTTGCCGGCTGCTTCGATCCGTCCACATCGGAAAACGTAGTGGGCGATCCCAAGCGGCAGGTCTTCGTGAACACCTGGTCGCTTTCGGGTGCAGATGCCTGGCAAGTGAACAAGCGGCTGAGCCTGAATTACGGGCTTCGTTACGACTACGAGGGGCCGGTGCACTCCGGGTCGCCGAATCTCTCGGTCTTCGATCCTTCAAAGGCGACTGGCCTTGCGGTTGTGGGTCAGGATGTGCCGAACCTTTGGAACAAGTTCTATGCCGGCCTCAGTCCGCGCGTAGGCTTCGCTCTGCAGGTGGATAATGCGCAAAAGACGGTGCTGCGCGGCGGATACGGCCTCTACTACGATTCGATTTATATGAAGTCGATTCTGCAGAACAACGGAGCGCAGAATATCTCTGTATTCGGTCCAGGCCTGAACCCGGCCGGTTCGGAGGAGGTTGCGCAGGCTTCGGGTATCGCCAACACGGTGATCGAACCGGGCACGCCGATCTTCCAGACACTTTCAGAGGCACTGGCGGGCGCGGGCGTAGTCAAGATCTCAACGTTCGACAAGAAATTCCGGCCGTCCTACACGCAGTCCGTTGATTTGAACGTTCAACACAGCTTTACGCCCTCAGTAATTTGGCAAGTGGGCTATCTTGAAACCAAGGGGACTCATCTGCTGGGCTTGTTTGACATCAACCCGGCACTGCCTGGTACTGCGGGGTTGGCCGATCCAAACCTCACGCGCCCTTACTACTGCGCTCCGGGGACAACATGTGCTCCTGGAACGTTCCCGTTTTCGGTGATCGACGAAGCGCGCAGTAACCTGGGCTCGAACTATAACTCGCTCCAGACCACCCTGCGCGTACAGAACTACCATAACCTGTCTGCGCAGTTGGCTTACACCTACGCGCATTCGCTGGACTACGAGACTGGCTTGCTGCCCTACGTTGCGCAAGACCCGACGAATGAGGCGGCCGAGTATGGCAACTCGGACTTTGACGTTCGAAATACCTTCACAGGTTATGCCGACTACCATGTGCCCACCTTCAAAGGACCTCAGCGCCTGACCAATGGGTGGGAAATCAACTCTGGCTTCTCCTTCCATGGTGGAACGCCCTTCACCGTGGTATCGGCCAATAACCCCAGCGGCAACGGGGAAGGCGCAGACCGCGCAGTGCAGGTGGTTGCGAACCCGAAGGCCGGCGTCTCGCACGGCATAGGAGCTGTTAACCCAGGTGTGGTCCAGTGGTTCAGTCCCGGATCCTTCGTGGATTGCAACTCCTCTCCAAACGTACAATGCACATACTCGCCCACGCGACGCGGACAAAACTATAACCCGGGGTACAACTCGGTGGACGTGGCGTTCTTCAAGACGACACAGATCGTCGAGCGGGTGGCAGCGCAATTCAGTGTGAATGTGTTCAACATCTTTAACCGCACAAACCTTGCGCCAGTGGGTTTCCCCTTCTCCGGCGAAGGCGGCCAAATTGGATCGACACTTGGACCGTACCTCGGCAATCCCGGAATCGGTCCAGGCGAGCCGCTGAACGCGGAATTTGCGTTGAAGATCATTTTCTAAGTGCAGATGACAGGTTACAGATGACAGTTTGTAGTCGAGAGAATCTACCATCAAGAAAAACTCCGCTGCGAGGCGGGGTTTTTCTTGGGTCGGACGGTTTCTAAATCGGAATTGCAACTAACTTGAACGAGCTGACAAGTAATGCCGGAATTGTTTAATTGATTTTTCTGAGCCAAAGATTCCTAAACGACACTTTGCAGGGCACGCCTTCAATCTGCAAGCCGAAGAGACCGGAGACGTTGTTGGAAGAGGCCGGATCGTCGTCTACCAACACGGCCATTAGCTGGCCGTTGAGGATGTGCAGGATCACGTTGCCGCGCGCAACGATGGTGTACTGATTCCATTCGCCGTCTTTGACAAAGGCGCCCAGTTTGCCGCGATCGCCAATGTTGCCAACTAACTGCGGCGGCTTGCCGGGCAGCGAGTGAACCACCTGGCCGCGCCACGCGACGATGCCGAGCCCGGTGTTCTGCGAGTAGAGTTG
>Ga0182013_10002803_pt1 | contig 22449 bp, 16 predicted proteins | sample 612S2MmetaG_FD_120487 | JGI IMG/M metagenome (GOLD analysis project Ga0182013, IMG submission 120487) | Permafrost microbial communities from Stordalen Mire, Sweden - 612S2M metaG | ecosystem: Environmental > Terrestrial > Soil > Wetlands > Permafrost | place: Sweden: Stordalen | collected... | reverse complement strand
CGCCATGTAGCCCGTCGAAACCCCGAGCGGGTGGTGCGCGAGAACCGACCCGGGTGCGGCGAGGGTCGTGGTCGACATCGTTTTCAAGCTAGCGGCCTGCGAGGACGATGTGCTCCAGGGCCCAGCGCACTGCGGCAGCCTCCGTCGCATGCGCCCGTGCGGACCTATTGCGCAGTCGGGTCGTCCGGTCCGCCGCCGGCGACAGGCGAGCTGGGCTCGGCTTCCGTCGCGTCATCCGGCGCGAATGCGTCGTTGACCATCTGGACCTCGCGCTCGGACGGGGCGTAGTGCGCGTAGATCTGGGTCGTCTTGCTGTCGGCGTGCCCCAGGAACTCCTGGATCGTCCGGAGTGGCTGTCCAGAGGCCGCCAGGCGCGTCGCGAAGGTGTGGCGAAGGTCGTGGAACTTGACCTCCCTTACGCCCGCGGCTCGACATGCGGCCTTGAAGCGCTTGCTGACCTTCGACCGATCCAGCGGCGACCCGGTCTGGGGGTGCGCGAACACGAGCTCGTCCTCGCCGCAGTAGACGGTGCGCTGGGACCAGCGATCCAGCTCGCCGACGAGCCGGTCGGCCATCGGCACCGAGCGGCGTGTCGACAAGTCCGACTTGCCCCGTGCGGAGTGCTCGCCACGAACGAATGTGTTGCGGACGCGGATCCGTTGGGCGGTCCAGTCGACATCGCGCCAGCGCAGCCCGAGGAGCTCTGACTGGCGAAGTCCGGTCATCGCCGCCGTGAGGATCAGCACCCGCAGCACCGGCCCGAGGACGTCGGGCGATGGCGGCGGGGCCGGCCCACCGCGGCCGCGCCTGCTCGGCGCGGGAGTGCGCACGACCACATGGTCGGGGATCGCTCTGATCACGGCCTCAAGCTCGCTTACGTTCAGGAACTGGATGTCCGGGTTTGCGCCTGACCGCAAGCGGCTTGGCTTCTCCGCTCGGCGCGCTGGATTCTCGCCTATCCATCCGCGGTCGATGGCGTGCTCGAATACCGCATGCAGGAAGCCGAGCATGTTACGGACGCTCTTCGGGGCGAGACCACCGCGCAGCAGCTCTCGCCCGAACGCTTCGACGTCGGCGGTGCCGATGTCCGTGATCTTGCGGGCTCCAAGATGAGGCCCTATGTGGATGCGCTGCATGTACTCGCAGGCCTCGACGTAGGACTTGCTCGCGCCGCGCAGCTCGATCCGCTCACGCAGGGAAGCGGTGACCTCTTCGACGGTCGGGGCCTGAGCACCTGGCTGCGGGCGCGGCGCCCGCTCCTCGGCATCCTGCAGCCGGCGAAACTCGCGCTCGGCCTGCGAGCGCGTGAGCCCGTCCGTCTCGCCGGGTGCGCGCACCCTGCCGACCCTGCGGTTCAGCCGCCGCCCGCTCGTCGTGCGCCAGCGCCCGTAGTAGGCACCGGACTTCTCGTACAGCTGACCCGTTCCGTAGCCCCGCTTCGCCATCGCCGTTAGTTATACGCCGCGTTCCGGCTGTCCGATCCAGCGACGCGATCGAGCCGTTTCCTCATCGCCGAACCATCCGACGTCGCGCAGCGGGCGGCGCCGGCGGAGAGCCTGGCTCACGCTCAACCTGATCCATCCAGTCCTTGAGCGATTGGCGCCGGTATCGAACGTAGCGGCCGAGGCGCAGATGCGGGATCCGGTTACCTCTCGTTTGCGAGTAGACCCACGCCGGCGTCACCCGAAGGAGCACAGCCACCTCCTCCGCCGTCAGCAGCTCGTCCGGCGTCGAGGCCAGCGAGATGTCGGCCCGGCCTTGGGGAAGCGCGGAGGCCTTCATGACGCTTCTTGATTGGAAGTCGTTGCATTCATGTGGTTATTGAGCGCGAGCGCCGTGGAGCGGCCATGGAATTCATCGCACGACCTTCATGTGACGTTTCACAGCGACCTGTCCGGTGCCCGGTCGGGTGTGGCGAGACGGTGGATGGCGCGCGCGAGCCCGGGAAGCCGGCTGCGGCTGGGCGTGAGCGGATGATGAAACCCGGGCCCGTAATCCGGGTCAGGGAGCTCGCGGTGTGCCAGAGATGGTGTTTGGGCGTTGCTTCGGCGCATGAGCGCGGCGAGCGTCTTGATGCGGTCGGGATCCTGTCCGTCGGTGCCGAGCTCCTCGCGGGCGATGAACCAGTCGGTGCCCTTCCGCGCCCGGGATGCCTCGACATAGGCGGGCTCCTTGCTGGTCTGCCAGCCACCCGTCACAACGATGGTGCGTGTGACGGTCGCTCCCTGCGCTCGGTGGATGTGCTGCGCATAGCCGAGCCGCAGGCTCGCAAGATCCTCCCCGGCGAGGGTGCGCTGGTGTCCGGTGACGTCGAACTGCACCAGCACCTCACCAGCCATACTGACATCGAGGACTTCTCCGCGGCTGCCGTTCTCGATCCGCTCCTGTCCTGCCTGGTGGTGTTGGTCGATCAGGGCGATCCGGTCGCCTTGGCGGACGCCGTAGTGGGTGCCTGGAACCGGGATCTCGAGTTCGCCGAGTTCGCCGCGCTCGGCGCGGTGGTGTTGTGCGCGTGCGTTCATCCGGCCGATCTCCTTGTTCGAGGCATCGGAGATCAATGCGACCTCGCTGATCGGAAGGGTCTGGGTGAGCTTCGCCCAGTTTTCGACGGCGTGCTCGACGGCCTGATCGCGGGTGTCTGACATGTGCAGGCGTCCATGGGCGTGATAGTGCGCCATCGCCTTATCCGACCGGCCGGCCCGCAGGTTCGCCCACGCCTTCTGCTCATCCGGGTCCAGGGTGCGCCGCACGTTCGACAGCGCGGCGCTGGGGATGGTCTGGGTGAGCCGGTCGAACATGCCGCCCGCGCCGATCGAGGGAAGCTGCGCACCATCCCCGACGGCAACAAGCTTCGCGCCGGTCTGCTCGACCATCTCGGTGAGCTTCTCCAGGCGATTGGTGTCGACCATGCCGGCCTCATCGAGATAGATCGTCGTGTCCGGGTCCACGTTCATGCGGCCGTGCTCCACCCTCGCGACCAGCGCGTCGAGCGTGAGCGTCTGCCCGGCGAGGGCGGGGCTGTCTTGTCCCAGGCGCTGTGCGGTGGACCCGGCGACGGCGATCCCGATCGTGTCGCGTCCTGTGAGCTGCTCGGCTCGGGCGGCTGCGTCGATCACGACGCCCTTCCCGGTGCCGGCGGGTCCGATCAGGATCCCTGCGCACTCGGGCCCGGTGATCACCTGGAGCGCGTGAGTCTGCTCGCTGCTGAGCGGGGCGCCGATCCGCTCTGCGACCTGTTCGCACGCGATCTCCCGTGCCACCTCCCCGACCTCCCTGTCGGCGTGCTGAGCGAGGGCGTGGAAGCGACGCTCGATCGCCTGCTCGCGGGCGCGGACCGCGAGCGTGGTCATCACATCCCCCTCCAACGGCAGCACCCGTCGTTCGGTGATCATCTCCCGCGCCACCTGGAGCGCCTGCCCGGGCGCGAGCTCTCCTACGGACTGCTACAACACGACCGCACGCAGCTCACGCGCTGCGAACGTCGTTGCCCGCTCGGTCAACCGCTCTTCAACGCGATCCTGAAGGTCCCGCGCGACGGGCGCGAGCTCACGAGCGTCTACCCGGATCTCCGGTGCGGCGCCCTCGAACCTGGCGGCCGTCTCCTGCCATGCCCGGTCCAGATCGCCGCGGTTGACGAGAACCTTCGCGCGCCGGTTTTCGCGCTTAAGCTGGCGCAGCTCCCCGCGCTCGGGAGCCCTCCCCCACCTGGCCCTGAATCGCTCGGCAGCGTCGGCGACCTCACGGCTCCGCGCCGAGAACGCATCCAAGAGCGCCCTCGGCCTGTCCGCAATCTCGAAATAACGGCCGCCCTTCCCCGTACCCGCCTGCACCTGGAAGCCCCGGTCCACCAGCTGCTTTGCAAGAGCGGAGCGATAGTACGCGCCCGCATCCCGCGCCGATCGAAAGATGGGCCGAGATGCGACTGCGACAATCCTGTCGTCCTCACGGACGGCGTTCGTGATCACAACATGGCTATGCAGCTGCGGATCAGGCATCTCCCCCACCACCACACTCCGCGCAGTCGTATGCCGGTACTCAGCGGCGACCAGGTCGACGGCGGGCTCCTCAACGACCCCGGCTCCGTAGCGGCGACGCACCGTCGGGACCGTCTCGACGATGTAGCCCACCGCCTCCCTGACGGCCGCCGTATGCGCCGCCTCAATCACCCGGCGACGCTCCGTGTCGCCGAGCGCCCACTCGACCGACACCGACTTCGGGGCACTGAACGTCACGTCGATCCCGCCGCCCCGCCCGCCCCCGGCTCCCTCCCTGCGCAGCCACCGGCCGGTTCGTGGATGGCGGCCTTCCATCAGCGCAACGAAATCCTCGCCGGCCACCGCCTCCCCCTCGATGCCTAGCCGAGCGAGCGTGTCCGAGCGCGCAAGCCACCGGCCCGGCGCCTGTGTCGGCTCGCCCTCCGGCTTCAGGTAGTACTCCCCCGGCTCGGGCACGACCGTATTCGACTCGAGGTAGCGGGCGTACGCGCCGCCCTTCGCCGCACCGATGCTTTCAGCCGTCATCACGATGGTTACAGTGCGCGAGCAGCCCGCAGCGGCCAATGAATTCAGGAACCAATCAGTCACCCACAGGTACCCTGTGCATCTAGTCCGTCGTGATTTCGTCGTTCTGATGTTGGAGCTGAGCGAGATCGAAGCAGCGGCGAGGAGGTGGACATCGGGGTTGCTCTAGACGGCGCGTGATCTTGAGCGCGTCAGATGTATTGCGGTGTCGGGCGAGCTGTCGGTGTCGTTCGCTTGTTCAGGCAGATTGGGCTCGGTGGGGATGCGTCAGGAGCATGCCTTCCCGACGCATAACGATTGAGCGCTTCCGACACCCTGTGGCGAGCGAGTCGTGGTCTCCCTCGCGTCCAGTGAGGTCCCTGCCGGCCGGGTTGCGGTGGTGGTAGAGCGCGGCGACTGTCCGTTTCGCTAATGGGAGGAGAACCCATGACCGTGTCATCCATGCTCGATTCCGCTGGGCGGCGTCGTTCGCCCGCGACGCTCCCGGGCTTTCACGCCGGGCGTGCGCCCCGCAACAAGGGGATGCGCTATCCAGCGGATCCGCCGACCGTCGAGGAGATCATCTGCGTGATGCGTCACGTGGGCGATAACGCGCACGGGTGGCGGCTGCGCGCCATGATCGTGATGCTCTGGCGCGGCGGGCTGCGCGTCCATGAGGCCCTCGCGCTCACAGAGCACGATCTCGACCCACAGCGCGGGTCAGTGCTCGTTCGCCACGGCAAGGGCGGCCGCCGACGCGAGGTCGGCATGGACGCCTGGGGCTGGGAGCAACTGCGGCCGTGGCTCGCCAAGCGCCTTGAGATGCCGGTCGGCCCGCTGCTGTGCGTCATGGACGGTCCCACCCGCGGGCGAGCGTGGTCAGCATCAGCGGTCCGTCGCGAGCTTCGCCGGCACGCCGCCGAGGCAGGCGTCAGGCGACGTTTCGCACCGCACCAGCTGCGCCACGCACACGCCGTCGAGCTCGCCCGCGAGGGCGTCTCGCTGAATGTCATCCAGCGCCAGCTCGGGCACTCCAACCTCGGCACCACCAGCATCTACCTGCAGGGCATCGACATCGAGGAGATCATCTCGACCGTTCACGCACGCCGAGCACCGATGATGTCCGCGACAGCGGGCCTAGGGCTCTGAAGAACCCGGGCGCCCCATGGCGCGGGCACCGATCAAAGGATGCTCACGCCACGGGCGCCCGGCTTCCGCTTTCTCGACGCAAACGCTCGTCAGATCGCGCTCCTGCCGGGACTTCACCGTGCTCCAGTGCGGGTTCGGCCTCGCTCCGAACAGCCGCTACCGCTCTCGCAGAAAGCAGGAGCGCCAAGCACGCCAGGCGAGAGTGCTGCTAATCGTCTCTATGAAGAAGGGCTGGTTGTCAACAGCGTCGGTGTTGTGAGGTCAGGGTCCTCTCGTGGGTTGATGTGTGGGAGCGGCGCTCATCTCTCTATTGCCTCCTCTGCGGGAGGACCAGGCGACATTGGAGGCCGGCCTCGGGGGCGCAATTCCAAAAGGGCCGTCAGGCGGCCAGACGATTTGTGGCGCCTCCCGAAGCAGGAGTGGGTGCGAAGGGTTGGTTGTTGGTGAGCATGTGCCAGATCGCCTCGGTGAGCTTTCTGGCGATGTCGATCTGGGCGACCCGGGCGCCGCGCTGCTTGCCCAGGCGTTTCTTGTTGCGCTCATAGCGCTCGGCGTAGGCGGGGTGCCTGAGGGCGTGCATGGTGCTCTCGAGCATTGCCCAGCGCAGATACTTCGGGCCCTGCTTGGTCAGCGGGCCGCGGCGGTCCTTCTCCCCGGACTGGTTCACCCTGGGGCACAGTCCGGTGTAGCCGCATAGCTTCTTCGCCGTGGGGAAGCGGGTGATGTCGCCGATCTCCGAGGCGATCGTGAACGCGAGCACCCACCCGATCCCGGGGACAGTGAGCAGCAGCGGCACGTATGGGTGCTCCGCACCGGAGGCCTTCAGGTCGTGGTTGATCTGCGCGATCTGGCGTTCGAGATCGTCGATCAACAGCAGGCTCGCGTCGACGGTCTGCCGCCACGGGTCGGGGATCTCAAGACGCTCGAGTAGTTCGCGGCCTGCAGCGCCGAACAGGTCGCTGACCGGACACGGGTGCCCGAAGGACAGCATCGTGGAGTGGATGCGGTGCTTGAGCATCGACTTGTGCTTGACCAGGTGAAGACGAAACCGAGCCTGCTCGCGCTCGCCGCGAACACGCGGATCTGGCAGCCAGATCGCGGGCACCAGCTCACGCTCGGAGAGCACCGCCAACACACGCGCGTCGATCTTGTCGGTCTTGCACGCCAGCGGCGCCAGCCCCTTGACCTTCTGCGCGTCGGCGATCAGAACCTCCCAGCCGAGATGCTCCAGCGTGTCATGAACGAAACGAGCACCGGTCATCGACTCGATAACCCCGCGGACCGGCGCGCCGTGCTGTGCGACGTGGCGCACGAGACCGCGCAGGCCGTCGGCGTCAGGCGGCACGGCGAACTCCTCGACCAGCTCGCCGTGCTCAGAGAGCAGGCAAACATCAAGACGTTTGCGACTGAGATCCAGTCCAGCATGCAACATTGTGATCGGGCCTCCTCGAGGTCGCTCATCGGTGACAAACGGGAGCTTGCCACCGAGGAGGCCCTCCTTCATGGCAGTCCTTTGCGAGCGTCCGCGCCGACCCGGTCCGGACGCTCGCAAAGACGGGCGGTCTCAGTCCGTCGCCGCACCACCCGAGAGAGTCAGCGATTCGCTGACCAACGATGGAGGTGCGGAGATGCCGAGGGGTCACTACTTGACCGAGGCCGTGAAGGACGCGATCTGGGAGGTGCGGGCCGAGGGGTTGAGCGAGGCCGAGATCGGTCGCCGGCTCGGACTGCCGAAGCGGACGGTGAGCGAGTACCTAGGGAGGATGGGAGGGATCCGGCCGAGGGCCCGCCGTCGGCCTGAGCGTTGCCTGGCCCTCGCCGAGCGTGAGGAGATCTCGCGCGGGATAGCCCGGGGAGAGTCGGCGCGCGACATCGGTCGTAACCTCGGCCGCTCCCACACCACGATCTCCCGCGAGATCAACCGCTGCGGCGGCCGTCGACGCTACCGCGCCCACGCGGCCGAGTGGGCGGCCTGGCGTCGGGCGCGACGCTCGCGGCCGACGAAGCTCGAGCTCTGTCCCGAGTTGCGCGAGCTCGTCATCGAGCGGCTCAGGCAGGACCACTCCCCACAGCAGATCTCGGGCTGGCTGCGACTCTCATACCCCGACAATGACGAGATGCAGGTCTCGCACGAGACGATCTACCGCGCCCTCTACCTCCAGGCACGAGGGTCGCTTCGGCGCGAGCTCACTCGGCATCTCAGAACCCGGCGTCAGAAGCGCTTCGCGCGGGCACACTCGAGCCACGGCCAGGGCCCCGGCAGGATCGCCGGGATGGTGATGATCTCCGAGCGTCCGCCGGAGGTCTCCGACCGAGCCGTTCCCGGGCACTGGGAGGGTGACCTGCTGATGGGAACCCGCGACTCGGCGATCGCGACCCTGGTCGAGCGCCAGACCCGCTACTGCCAGCTCGTCGCCCTGCCCGAGGGAACCAACGCCGAGCCGGTCTGCGAGGCACTCAAGGCGAGCATCAGAACGCTGCCCGCCGACCTTCGCCGCTCGCTGACCTGGGACCAGGGAAAGGAGATGGCAGAGCACCGACGGTTCAGTATCGAGACCGGCGTCGAGGTCTACTTCTGCGATCCCCGAAGCCCCTGGCAGCGAGGGTCGAACGAGAACACGAACGGCCTCCTTCGCCAGTACTTCCCGAAAGGCAAGAGCCTCGCCGGGGTGACCCAGGCAGACCTCGACGAGGTCGCCCGCAAGCTCAACGACCGGCCCCGCCAGACGCTCGGCTTCCGCACCCCCGCCGAGAAACTCACCGAGCTGATCGACGGGCTCCAGACAGGCGCCCCCGCGCGCTGACCTCGCTTCGGCCTACGGCCTACGCTCGACAGCACCCGGACAAGATGAAACGATGCAGAGCGTCAGGGGTGGTGCATTGACCGGTTGAGGTCAAGCGCGAAAAGAGGGCTCCCGGGCGCCCTGGTCGACGAGCTACACCGCCGCGGCTTGCGCGGCGCGGCCTATTTTGTTTCGTATGTGTACTGGTCGGCGGTGGTGCTGGCGCTCGTGCCGCCGGAGCTGGTGAGCTTGACTTCCACGACGCCCGTGCTCGTGGACGCCGGGGAGATGGCCGTGATTGACGTCGGGGAGGTGACCGTGAATTCTTTCGCCGCCACTTTCCCGAACGAGACACTCGTGACCGTCGGGTTCTCGAAGTTCAAGCCCGTGATCTTGACTTTCGTGCCGCCCGCGAGCGAACCCTTCGCGGGTGCGAGCTTGCTCACCACCGGCGGAAGCGCCTTGCGCTGCACGCACGTTTCCGTAGCGTTGCTGTAGAGCTGCTGCAGGTAGTAGTCGTGGCCGTCGATGACCTGGTTGTAGAGCGCTCCGTTGGGCGCGGTACCGAGCGCCGTGCCCCATTTCATTTTTTCTTCGAACGGAACATTCCCGCCCCAGAATCCGTCCTGGCAGATGTCAGCGACCTCTTCTGCCCCGCCGGTATTCTTGTTTGCCCACCCGATGCCATAGGGGTCGGTGGCCATCTCGGCGAACTCATGCTCGATCGGCGGGAACTCGTCTTCGAAAGCGCCGTTCGGGTGCTGCGGGTCTTCGCAGCCTTTGACGCCGGGCAAATACGTCATCACCGCCCACACGGGGCTTTCGGTCACTACGGAGCCGTTGTAGGCGTAGTCGTGGTACGCGCAGAACGATACACCTGAGCAGCCGATCGATGCGTCGCACACCGAGACCCCCGGCGGCAACATCAGGAAGAAGGTGTGCGTGGCTTCGAACTGGCCGGCTTCATTGCGCTGTTCGGGCAGCTTGTGCTGTTTGACCAGTTCCGTGATCTCGGCCTTGACCTGACCACCTGAGACGCATGGCCTGGACGGCACCGGCACCGTTGAAAGATCGCATCCGGAGCTTTCGGCAGGGTAGGGATCCTTGTCCTTGATCGCCTTACCGAAATGCGTTTCGTCGCTCACCCCGTACTGCGTGAGCACCGAGTAGAAGTTCTGGTCGCCCCCGTTTTCGTGTTCAAGCCCCTTGAAGAAATCCGTGACCGCAGTCTCGTACCCCTTCGGGAACGCCGGCGCGCCCTTCGGCTGCCAGTACACGAAAGAGGTGGTCGTCGTCGGCATGAAGAAGGTGCTCGACCCTCCTCCGCCGAGGTTGACGAGGTGCTGCAGCGAGCCCTGACCCGCGCAGTTTGGGTTGCCGCTATAGCATTCGTACGCCGACGCACTAGACGCGCCGACGCCCGCAACCAGCACGGCCAGCAGTGCGAACAGCCCAAGGCCCAGAAGAGCAGAGCGTCGCGGGCTCCCGGTGGGCAGAGCCGCCACCGCCCGGCCACTGTTGGTGCATCCATGCCCCTGCCGTGATCCGGTCATGCCACGCCCCCTCGTTTGCGATCGCAGCGCCGAGCCTTTGCGCCGACGCACCGCATCATTCCACAGAAGGGCTGTGCGAAACAAGCCCGGCGACGCGGCGCCCCACGCGCCCGCGTCCTTGCCAAGACAGGCTCCTCGACTGCAACCCTCAGATGCCTGGTCCGGACGAGGAGCAGCACTGTTGTCCGACCCCGGTCGCGCTCCTGCTTTCAACCGAAGCGAGCGTCTCGGGCAACGTCGTCCGCCACCGCGGGCGCGCCTCCTTCACGTTGGTTCAGCACGCGGGTCTCCGTCGATCCTGCCGGCAAAGGCGACGCATTCTTCATCGGGCAGTAGCTGGCGCCCCGTCTGCCGTGTCAAGCAGCGAGCGCGTCGGAGTCGGATGCGATCAGGCCGCGGAGGCTTGCCTGAAGGTGGGCCGCGATCTCAGCCAGCGTGCCGCGTTCGGCGCTGAACACGGTGAGGGTGCGCTCATCCACGATCAGCCGGGCGACCTCAATCGCGTCGGGAAACTCGCTGCAGCCGCCAAGGTCGGTTCCGCCGCGGCTCACCTCCTGTGGCCACGCGAACGCCCAGCCGCCCGGGATCGCCTCGCCGATGCTCTCCCATACGTCCTCACCCTCAAGCGTCTCCAGCACAGCTCCCTCGTCTTCGATCGACCACGTCATCGAGTGCAGTGCGATCTCATCACCGAGCGGCTCCGCCGCGTCCTCAGGTTGGAAGCCGAGCACTGTCAGCGCTGCTTGCGCGGGATCGATTGGCAGAGCCGCGAGCCGGGCCTTCCAGCGTCGCTCGGTCTCTGCGGGGAAGCGGGCGCAGCGCCCCCAAACCGTGGGCATCGCGGTCGCATGGACGACCCGCGCAACGAGGATCTCGCCGATCTGCAGGTGCTCCAGTCCGTCCCGCCAGGCCAGGAGCACCGGCATACCGTCGGCGAGCGGCTCGATCTCGACGCCCACGTCAGGCACCGTCGAGCGCACGCGATACACCGCCAGGCGAGCTTCGGCAAGGCCGCGCGCGAGCGATCGTGCGGGCTCGTCGAGCTCGGGCCGCTCGGCGTAGCGCGCCATCAGCGCGGGCCCGCCATCTGCAGGCACGTAGTCGTTGAGCGCCCAGATCGTACTCATGCCCCGCCCGGTCCTTCCGCCCAGCATGCGCACCACCGTGGTTTCACGACCAGCCTCTTGGATCGTCTGCTCGTGCTCCTCCCGTAGCCACGCGGTCACGTCGCCCAGAAGCTCGTCGCGCTCGCGCAGTTCGCGTGCGACGACTCCAAGTCGATCAAGACAGCAGCGCTTGTACTTGCGGCCGCTTCCACAGGGGCACAACTCATTTCGGGATGACACGCCTTCAAAAGTATGACCGCAGCCGGACAGCAGCCGGCGCATGCAAAGGCGTCAGACGCAGTACTTGCGAAACAAATTGGACCCCAATTGGACCCCAATCACACTCACCGCCGCCTGCGCTTTAGCCAAAAAACAGCTAGTTTGCAGGCTATTCATGAGGGGTGAGCGAGGGGACTCGAACCCCCGACCGCCTGGACCACAACCAGGAGCTCTACCAACTGAGCTACGCCCACCACGTTCTGCGAGGGCAAAGTCTAGCGTCACGCAGCCGTGCCGGGGGACGACCGGAGTGCGTGTTCGGCCAGGGCGAGGCTCTCGCTCGGGCTCAGGCCCGGCGCACGGGCCGCGGCGGACCTCCACTCCGCGAGGAGCCGTCCGGGATCGCTGCCGAGCAGCGCCGCCGCCTGGGCACCGAGCGCCTCCAGTGTCAGCTGCGGTGAGCCTGCGGGAGGCGCCGCTGCGAGGGGCGCAGCGGCCTGCGCCGCCGCTGCCGCGGCCGCGGCCGCGGCAGCGGCAGCGGCAGCGGCCTGCGAGAGCACCTGGTCGGTGACGTCCACGCCCTCACGCTGCGCGGCGGCCCAGCCTCTTCCCATCGTCAGCTGATCGAGCGCGAGCTCCGGGCCTTCGAGGATGATCAGTTTTGCCGTCTGCGGGTTCCACTTGCGTTCTTCGACCTCGAACACCTTCTCGCGCACCCAGGGGTCGACGATCATCCGCAGCTGCTCGCCGCTCAGGTTGTAGTGGTTGAGGTTGTGGGGGAACTGGCGCAGCTCGATGTGGTACACGGATGTAAGGCTCGCAGGTCTGCCGCGGCGGCGTCAGCGCGCCTGCGGCAGCCGTGCGCGCATGATCTGCACCGCCTCCGGGTTGGAGTCGATCAGCACGTAGCGGCGCCCGAGCTCCGCCGCTACGGCCCCGAGCGTGCCGCTCCCCGCGAAGAAGTCCAGGCACCAGTCGCCGGGAGCGGTTGATGCCTGGACCATCCTGCGGACGATCCCCTCGGGCTTCTGGGACGGGTAGCCCGTCTTCTCGCGGCCGCTCGTCGGCACGATGGTGTGCCACCAGACGTCCGTCGGCAGCTTGCCGCGGGCTGCCTTCTCGGGGGTCACGAGTCCGGGCGCCATGTAGGGCTCGCGGTCCACCTCCTCGGAGTTGAACAGGTAGGCCTCGGGATCGCGGACGTACACGAGGATCGTGTCGTGCTTCGCGGGCCAGCGGCTCTTCGTGCGCGCGCCGTAGTCGTACGCCCAGATGATCTCGTTCAGGAAGCACTCGCGCCCGAAGATCTCGTCGAGCAGCAGCTTGCAGTGGTGCGCCTCGCGGTAGTCGATGTGGAAGTAGAACGTCCCGGTGCGGGCGAGCAGGCGACGTGCCTGCTCAAGGCGCGGCTGCAGGAACGCGAGGTAGTCATCGAACTCGTCCCTGTAGCTCGACTGCGCCAGCAACCTCGAGCTGTAGCGCCGGCCCTGAAAGCCCGTACGGGTGCCCTCGCCCTCGTCGCGAACCGTGCTCAGCGTCCGGCGGGTCTGCCGGCGCCCCGTATTGAAGGGCGGATCGATGTAGATGAGCTGGAAGGAGCCGTCCGCGAATGACGGGAGCAGCTCAAGGTTCTCTCCGAGCAGAATCCTGTCGTCCGCATGATCCGGGATCGCTGCATGCACGGTAGGGAGACTAGTTCGCAGCGCAAGCAGTTGCCGCCGTGCCGGGCCGCGGCGCGGGGGTGAGGCGCCGGGCTCGCCGCACAGGTTAACTGTGGGTCCGTGAGCTCCACACCCAAGCATGCGCACGACCGCCGGCAGGCGGGCACGTGGGCGCTCCTGGGTGTGCTCACCCTGCTGCTGGCCGGCGTCGTGCTTCTGGCCGCATCGCTGAACGGACACACGCGCGCTCCGGGTGGGCGCACGCGCGCCACGGGGCCCGCGACGGCCACTGTCGCGATAGAGCGGAGCCGACCCGGGCCTGTCGTGCCGCCCCGCTTTCTTGGGCTCTCGTTCGAGGTCTCGGACCTGGCGACGATCTCAAGCTACGCCGGGCGCGGCGACCTGACCAGACTCCTGCGCTCGCTTGGCCCCGGCGTCATACGGTTCGGTGGCATCAGCGCCGACAGCCGCACGGGGTGGACGGAAGCACGCGACCCCCCGCCGTCGTGGGCTGGGACGACGATCGACCCGGAAGACTTCAGGCGCCTTCGCGCTCTCGCCCAGGCGAGCGGCTGGCAGGTTCTGCTGACGGTCGGACTGGCCCACTACAACCCGAGGACGGCGGCCCTCGAGACGGCGGCCGCAAGGTCGATCCTCGGCCCCTGGCTGCTCGGTATCGAGATCGGCAACGAGCCGGACTCGTATGCACGACATGGCTTCAGGACCCAGCCGTGGAGATTCGAGCGCTACAGCGCCGAGGTCTCCGCCTACCGGCGTGCGATCGACAGGCTCGCTCCCGGCGTTCCGCTCGCCGGCCCGGACGTGTCCGGTTCGAAGATCTTCACCACTTGGGGCCCAAAGGAGGCTCGAGCCCAGCGGCCGGCGCTCGTCACCGGGCATCACTACCCGTTGGGATGCCGGGGGCGTTTTGCTCCGTCGATATCCCGGCTTCTCAGCCCGCAGACACGCTCCCGCGAGCAGATATCGCTCGAGCGGTACATGCGCGTCGCTCGCGGGGCGCACCTTCCCCTTCGGATCGACGAGACCAACTCCGTCTCCTGCGGAGGCGTTGCAGGGGTGAGCGACACCTTCGCGGCCGCGTTGTGGGCGACCAGCTACATCACGAGCGCGATGGCCGAAGGGGTCGCCGGGGTCAACCTCGAGGGGAATCCGGCTCGCTGCAGCGGATACTCGCTGCTGTGCGCATCGACTTCCTCGCGCCTCGCCTCGGGCGATCTGCAGACCCAGCCGGAGTGGTACGCGCTCCTGCTTGCGCGCGAACTCATCGGCGATCGCCCGCTGGCGAGCAGGATCACGCAGCGTGCCGGCTCGAACATATCCGCCACGGCGCTGCTCGGGCCGGAAGGCGCGGTCAAGGTCGTGGTCGTCGACGACGAGCCGCCCGGATCAGGAGTTGCGCGGGCTTCGCTCGAGGTCGGCAGCGGCCTGCACCGGGCCGATGCCGTCTACCTGCGTGCGAGCTCGCCGGCCGCGCTCGGCGGAACCACGTTCGGTGGAAGCACCGTTTCGGCGAGCGGATCCTGGTCGGGGCCGGTCGACGCGACGGCGCTACCGGTGCGCTCAGGCGAGGTGGATGTCGCGCTCACCCCCTCCAGCGCCTCGCTGATCACGATCAGGCCGTGAGCGCCGGCTCAGGCGCCCGGCGGCGCCGTGAGCAGCTCAACCCATTCCGGCTCCGGGTCACAGAGCTCGCGCCAGTGTGACGCGGGCACGACCGTCAGCGTGTCGGCGGCATCCGAGCGTGGTGCCAGCGTTATCCCCTCGAGCACGGCGGCGCCGCCGTCGCCGGGTGCCAGCGTCGCACCGGGGCGCGTCAGCGTGAGAACGTGGGCCCCGGCCGTGAGGTGCAGCGAGATCGGCGGGAGGGTGTCCGGGACAAGCGAGTTGCCGCTGAGCTGACCTCCCAGGCTTGCAAGCGGCCGTCCGTCGAGGGCGACCGGCACGCCGGGCATGAACTCTCCCTGGATCCACAGGTTCCACGCGCCTGCGAATGGGATCTCGAACCGCGCGGTCAGGGTTCCGGGGTGGGCCATGACCACGCTCTGGCGCTGGTGCCCCCAGTTTCGCGGTCGGCTCGTCCGCTGCAGGTCCACCCGCACGAGCACGGGAGCGGGCGCGAGCGCGAGCGTTCCTGTCGGCGTGTCGCCGGCGAGCCGGCCGATGCGCATGCATCGCGCCGACGAGGACCCGGTCAGCGGGATGTGCGCGAGCGCCGCACCGGCTCCCGACACCCGCCCCCATACCCTGTAGAAGGACCCCTGCCACAGGAGCCGATACGCAGCGGGCGGCCGCGGTTCCGCCGGGTCCCGGCGGGTGATTATCAGCGGGTATGCAAGCAGCGCCGCGGGCGGCGCCGCGTCCAGGTCGACCGGCTGGCCGTAGCCCGTCGAGGTTGAGGCCAGGGCGGCCGGCGGATAGACGAAGTCAGGCCCGCCGACATCCAGGCTGCGCAGGACATACATCGAGTATTCGTCGAAATCGGTGAAGAGAGCGGGGCCGCGCCCGGCAAAGCGTGAGTTCACCGACTCCAGCTCCGTGTAGCGCGCGGTGGGGGCAAGGCCCGAGGCGTGGTACTGCAGTGCGTCGGAGGCGACGACGCCCGCGAGGATCACCGCGGCCACGAGCGCCGCCGCGACGCGGGGCGCGGCGCGTCCGGGGAGCGAGCGGATCGCTCCGACGCCGGACCATGCGAGCAGCATGATGACGGGCGAGGTGATCATGAGCGTCTTGGCTGTCCCCCACGTCGTGACGGTGTGTTCGACCAGCACCCATCCGATGATCATCAGCGCGATCCAGCACGCAAGCGCATACGCCCTGATGCGGATCAGCCACACGGCACCGATCGCCGCACAGACGAGCGTCAGGAGGGCGAGGATGTGGGTGGCGGTGAGCGAGCCGGCCAGCGGAGCGATCTTGTAGCTGCCGGACAGCCAGACGCCGAGTAGCTGGATCGGCCGGAGGGGTTCGTGCAGGTTCCCTGGGTTGCTGGTGGACGCGATGGTGCTCGCGGCCTTCAGCGAGCCGCCCACGTTCGCCCATGTGGGCAGCGCAGCGAGGAGGATCGTCACCGCCGCCACCCCCGCGGCCGCAGCCGCCCTCGCGGGGGCGACCGCGCGGGAGATGACCTCGGCGACCAGGATCGAGGCGAGAACGAGCGCTGCCATGAGTGCCCAGACGCCGAACCCGACTCCGAGCGAGGAGACCCCGGCCGCGACGACGAGGCCGATCGGGATCGAACGCCGGGGCGCAAGCCCGAGCCAGTTCCGGTGGCCGGCCAGCAGCGCGCCCATCGTCAGGATCATCGCGAGCGCCGCGAGCTCCTTCACCGAGCCGATCAGCACGTAGCCGTAGACGAGCGCCGGCAGGACACATGTCACGGCTGCCACCGCGGAGGTGCGCATCCCCAGCCCCACCCTGCGGGCGAGCACCCACGCTGGGCCGATCGCGCAGGCGAGCACGAACGCGTTGAGGGGCTCGAACACCCAGATGATCGGCAGGCCCAGTAGAAACGCGCTGCCGCCGAGGAGCGTGTCCGCACCCGACGGGTAGCTGGTGTTGTAGTAGGCGTTGATGAACTGCCCGTATGAGTTGTGCAGGTCAAGGTGGCCGTACTGCTGCCCATGCGTGATCAGATAGTCGGCTCCCATCATGTGCACGGCCGAGTCCGAGAGCGCCATGAACGAGGAGAACGTCGGTCTGCCCGAGAGCAGAACGGGCGCGAGCGCGAGCAGGTACGCGAGCACCATCGCCGCCACCGGCCAGGGGCGCTGCAGGATCATGCGCGAGAGCGAGAGCGCGCGGCCTCGGCACACCGCGAACCCGGCGAGAGCGACGACGGCCATCAGCACGGGCGTCGCCGGCGCGAGCCATGAGGGGTACGTGGAGAGCTGAGAGAGACCGATCAGGCCAGCCGCGCCCACCGCGGGCAGGAGCGCCGGATGCAGGAAGCCGCCGCCCGCCCGGTCCACCAGAAGACCGGTCCCGATGCACAGCAGCGCGAGCACGGACGGGTACACAAGGGTGCTCAGGACGAACATCCTCAGACGGTCCGGGTTCGGGCTCGAAGGCCTTTTCGGTCGCTGTGTCTCATCGGCTGCACGATTCTCGCGGGGGCGTGACGCACGGGCGCACGGCCAGACCTCGGCGGCGATGATCGCAGGCCCCGGCTGGCGCCGCGCAGGCCATGCCGCGCGCGGCCGGGGGCGGTCGCACATGGTCGTTAAGGTTGCGCCATGAGCAGCGCGCCGCAGGCTGCCCCGGTGGGGGCCGCTGACAGCAGCACATCGGAGGCGCCAAACCTGCGTCTGATCTTCACGGGCCTGCTGCTCGTGATGTTCCTCGCGGCGCTCGACCAGACAATCGTCGCGACGGCGCTGCCGACGATCGTCGGGGACCTCGGCGGCCTCAGTCACATCTCGTGGGTCGTCACGGCGTACCTGCTGGCCCAGACGGCCGTCACGCCGCTCTACGGGAAGCTCGGCGACATGTACGGGCGCAAGATCGTCCTGCAGGCCGGGCTGGTCGTGTTCCTCGGCGGTTCTGCGCTGTGCGGGCTGAGCAGGAGCATGGATGAGCTGATCGCCTTCCGCGCGATCCAGGGGCTCGGCGGCGGCGGACTGATGGTGAGCGCCCAGGCCGCGATCGGGGACGTCGTGCCACCGCGCGAAAGAGGCCGCTACACGGGACTTTTCGGAGCGGTGTTCGGTCTCGCGAGCATCGCGGGCCCGCTGCTCGGCGGTTTCCTCACAGGGCAGTTCAGCTGGCGCTGGATCTTCTACGTGAACCTGCCGGTCGGCATCGTCGCGTTCTTTGTGCTCGCGGCGACGCTACCGGCGACGAAGGAACGCGTGGACCACGTGATCGACTACCTCGGAACGGCGCTGCTCGCGGCAGGTCTGGCGGCGATCATCCTCGCGACATCTCTCGGCGGCAACACCTACCCATGGGGCTCGGCGTTCATCATCGGCCTCGCGGTGGCGGGCGTGATCATGATCGCCGGCTTCCTGTTCGTGGAGCGGCACGCCGCCGAGCCGGTCCTGCCACCGCGACTGCTCACAAACCGAGTCTTCGTGGTGGCCGGCGCGGTCGGCTTCGTCGTCGGATTCGCGCTGTTCGGCGCGGTCACATATCTCCCGCTCTTCCTGCAGGTGGTCAAGGGCTCGAGCCCGACGTCCTCGGGCCTGCAGTTGATCCCGCTTATGGGCGGCCTGCTGATCACATCGATCGCGTCAGGCCAGGTGATCACACGAACGGGCCGGTATCGGAAGTTCCCGATCGCCGGCACGGCGGTCATGACCGTCGGCCTGTTCATGCTCTCGACGCTCGACCCGGCGAGCAGCAGCGCCCAGATCTTCCTCTTCATGTTCATCCTCGGTCTCGGGCTCGGGATGGTGATGCAGGTGTTGGTCCTGGTCGTCCAGAACGCGGTCGTCTACTCGGATCTCGGCGTGGCGACCTCGGGTGCCACCCTGTTCCGCTCGGTCGGCGGCTCGCTCGGCACGGCCGTGCTCGGCGCCGTCTTCTCGGGCAGGCTGACCGCCGAGCTGCGCACCGTGATCCCGCGGTCGCTCACAGGAAAGATCCCGTCCTCGGCGGCTGTCAGCCCGAAGGTGATCGCGGCACTGCCGGCGCCGATCAGATCCGACTACCTGCAGGCATTCACGAACTCCCTGAACACGGTCTTCCTCGTCGCCTCGCTGGTTGGCCTGCTCGCGTTCGCGCTGTCGTGGTTCATCCGCGAGGTGCCGCTGCGCGAGACGGTCGCCACAGGCGACATGAGCGATACGTTCGCGACACCCCGTGACACCGACTCGCTCGCTGTCCTGGTCAACAAGATCGGCAGGCTGGACCGCCGCGAGGGCGCTCGGGAGATAGTCGAGCGCGTCGCGGCGCGCGCCGGCGTCGACCTGCCACCCGCAGCGTGCTGGCTTCTTGCCCGGAGCAGCGTGGAGCCGCAGCTGGACATCGCGGCCCTCGCCGAGCGTGCGAAGGTGAAGACCTCGACGCTCGAGCTTGCGAGGGAGCAGCTGGTCGAAAGAGGCCTCATAGCTGGAGACTCGACACATCACGCCCCGTGCGTGCTGACCGACCAGGGCCGCAGCACCCTGGCACTCCTGACCCACACGGGCGAACAGCGCCTGAACGACCTGCTCGCAGAGTGGCGGCCGGAGGAGCACGCCGACGTCGCGAGGATGATCGGCGTGCTGGCGCGCGAGTTCTTCATCGACACCTCAGCCCTGCAGGCGCGCACGCGGGCGCAGGCGACACCCGTCTGAGCGCGCGCCCTAGCCTCGCTGCGACTGCAGAGCCGTGATCATCTCGCCGGCCGCAGCTGTGCGCAGGGCCCATCCAGGTATGCGCGGAGGCTCCGCGCCGGCTGCCATGCACGTGAGCGCCGCGACCTCCACCGCAGCCCGGACGGCGTCGCCCAGCTGCCGGATGTCGCAGAGATCACCGGCCGACAGCGATCGCGCAGTCCACCATGCGATGAACGCCGCGACGAGGGCATCCCCGCTGCCGACGGTGTCGACGACCCCGACCTGTGGAACTGGAACCTGCTCTTCACGCGTGCCGCACAGGAGCGTCACCGGTCCGGGCCCGTCGGTGATCACCACGGCCCTGGGCCTCGCCCCGAAAGCGCGACGAGCCGCTGCGCCGGGGTCGAGACCGGGCGCGAGGATCTCGAGATCCTCGCGACTGGCCTTCACGATGTCAGCACGCTCGCAGACCGCCTCTATCACGCGCCGATGGGACTCCGCGTCCCGGATCGCACCCGGACGGCAGTTCGGATCCAGCATCACCACCGCATCGTCGGGCACGCGGGAGAGCAACCCAAGCAGCGTCCCGGCCATGGGCTCGATGAGCAGGCCGAGACCTCCGAGCACGAGGACCCTCGTCTCGCCCGCCAGCGTGGCCGGTATGTCCTGCGGCCTCAGCTCCCCGGCCGAGGTCCCGTCGAGGTAGAAGCGGTACTCGGCGTGACCGGACGGGGCGAGTGCGGCGAGCGCGAGCGTGGTGGGCGCCTGCACCGGGGCGGTGATCGGTACTCCGATGCCCGCGTCGCGAAGCTCCGAGAGAAGCAGCCCGCCAAGCGCATCCTCGGAAACCCGTCCCAGGAAACAGCACTCGACGCCCAGCCGCGCGAGCGCCCTGGCGACATTCAGCGGCGCTCCGCCGGGGTGCACGGTCACATCACCGGCGGGGTCCACGAGCAGATCCACCAGCGCCTCGCCTGCGACGGTGATCATCGGCTCTCTCCGGTGCGCAGCACGCTCGCGCCGCCCGTCGGGCTTACCGGTTCAGCTCGACACTGGTTCCCGCGCTGCCGGCGAGAGCCTCGGAAGCGAGCTCCATCGCGGCGATCACGGCGCGACCGCCCGTCTCGGCGAATCGGGCGGCCGCCTCGGCCTTCGGTCCCATCGATCCTGCAGCGAGATGAAGGCTGCGTACCTCCTGCGGCGTGGCCTGCGACAGGGGGTGAGCATCCGGCGTCCCAAAGCCGACCTGCACCGCCGGCACGTCCGTGAGCAGCAGCAGGACGTCCGCGGACAGCTCGCGCGCGAGCAGCGCGGCGGCGAGATCCTTGTCGATGACGGCCTCCACGCCGACGAGGCCGATGTCCGAGGAGAGCGCAACGGGGACGCCCCCGCCTCCGGTGCAGACGACGATCACCCCCGCCTGCACGAGGATCCGGATCGACTCGACCTCCACGATCCGCAGGGGCTCAGGCGAGGCCACGACCCGGCGATAGCCGGCACCGTCCGGGGCGATCTGAAAGCCCCGCTCGGCGGCCAGGCGCTCGGCCTCCTCGCGATCGTAGACCGGTCCGATCGGCTTGGAGGGATGGTCGAACGCGCCGTCGGCGGGATCGACCACGACCTGCGTGAGCAGCGTTGCGACCCTCCGGTCCGGCATCACGTTCTCGAGCCCCTGCTCGAGCAGGTAGCCGATCATGCCCTCGGACTCCGCACCGAGCACGTCGAGCGGATACGGCCGCGCACCCGCATACGCCTCGGCCTGCAGGGCGAGCAGCCCGACCTGCGGACCGTTGCCGTGGGTGACTATCAGCTCGTGCTCGCGCGCGAGCTCGGCCAGCGAGTCGACCGCCCGAGCGATGTTCTCGCGCTGCACCTCGGCATCGGCTCGCTGTCCCCGGCGGATCATCGCGTTGCCTCCGAGGGCCGCGACGACGCGCATGCCTCAGCCCTCGTTCATGAGGTCGGTGGCCTCTTCCGCCAGGCGCGCGTATGCATCGGGACGGCGGGTCAGCAGGAAAGGGAACAGCTCGAGCCAGTCGTGGCGCTGATCCAGGTCAAGGTCTGCGACGAGCACCGCAGCATCTTCACGCGGAGCCTGCACGAGGATGCGCCCGTATGGATCGCAGATGAAGGACGAGCCGTAGAAGCGCAGAGGGCCCTCCGTCCCGTAGCGGTTCACGGCGACCATGAAGACCCCGTTTGCGATCGCGTTTCCCACGATCACGCGCTGCCACAGGGGCTGGGTGTCGAAATCCGGATGGTCCGGCTCCGAGCCGATCGCCGTGGGATAGACCAGCACGTCGGCACCCTCGAGGCTGTACGCGCGCGCAACCTCGGGGAACCACTGGTCCCAGCACGTCGGCAGGCCGAGCTGCGCCTCGCCGAGCGCGAGGACCGGGAACGCCTCCTCCCCAGCTCCAGGACCGGGCCGGAAGTATCTGTCCTCGTGGTAGCCGGCCGTGAGGGGTATGTGCAGCTTGCGCGTGCGCGCCAGGAGCCTGCCATCGGGCGCGAGGACGATGGCCGTGTTGAAACCGAGGCCGTCGGGAGCGTCGGCGCGCTCATAGACCGAGGCATGGACGTGGATCCCGTACTCCCGTGCCATGCGCGCCGCGAAGCCGTGGGTGGCGCCGCCCGGCAGATCCTCCGGCTCGACGACGCCGGCCCGCGGACCTGCGGGGTCGACCGCGAAGTAGGGACTCAGGGTGAGCTCCTGTAGGCAGACGAGCTGAGCGCCCTCTGCGGCGGCGATCCGTATCCCGGCCTCCAGTGCCGACTCGTGCTCGCCGGGGTCGGGGTGCCAGCGGACCTGCACCGCCGCGATGCGAAATGGAGGACGCCGCGGCGGCCGCTTGCGCGCCGGTGAGTCATGGAGGCCAGCGGATGTGATCAGTCGTAACTCGTCCATGCCGTTCACTCTAAGCGGTGGGCGGGACCCGCGGCATACTCCGCCTCCCCCGAGGTGTCCGGCGCAGTGCTCGTGCGGCTTTTCACGGATGGGTCGCGGGCAGCGTGCCAAGAGAATGACGACAGATGAGACATTTCATAGACACCCAGGACTTCTCCCGCGAGGAGCTTGAGGAGCTCCTCGCGCTGATCGGGCTCCTGAAGGACGCAGACCGCGACGCTGCCGTTCCACACGTGCTTCACGACCGTTCGCTGGGGATGATCTTCGAGGAGCCATCCACGCGCACGCGCGTG
>Ga0182013_10002802_pt1 | contig 22455 bp, 19 predicted proteins | sample 612S2MmetaG_FD_120487 | JGI IMG/M metagenome (GOLD analysis project Ga0182013, IMG submission 120487) | Permafrost microbial communities from Stordalen Mire, Sweden - 612S2M metaG | ecosystem: Environmental > Terrestrial > Soil > Wetlands > Permafrost | place: Sweden: Stordalen | collected... | reverse complement strand
TTCACTCGCTGTGACCAGCTTGTGACGGGACTTGCACCCGTAAGAGTGCGCCCATGCTGGGCGCACAAAATCGTACCGCCGGTCTCCTGACCGGCTGTACTGAGGGCCTCCCGGCCCTCAGAGGCTTCGTCAGGCCTTGAATCCCGTGTGGTCGTGCCGTCTGTGAGAAATGCGGGCTAAGATAACTGCAAGCCAAGTTCAGCAATGCGTGAAAAACCAAGCCAACTCGTTTCTTTGGACGCGAAAAACTCCGGCAGTGGCCTGAAGGGGCCACTGTTTGGACCCCTCTTTGGATTAGATGCGGAATCTCTCTCCCGGCTGCTGGTTGCGGCCGGCGAGCCGGCGTTCCGCGGGAAACAGCTAGCAGAAGCCATGTATCGTCAATGGCTTAGCGAAATCTCTGAAATCAGCACTTTGCCTGTTGCTTTACGCGCCAAACTGGCCGCGGAAGGCTGGAAGATCTGCCGCCCGGCCGTTTCCCGCGTCTTCCGGTCCGTCGACGGGACGGAGCGCTACCTGATTGAATTTGCAGGCGCTGCTCCGGCAGGAAACAGCGGAGCTAGCGGTGTTGGCGGAGTTAGCGGAGCTAGAACGGCTCCGAAAAGCGATGACGCTTCGAGCATTGAGGCCGGGAGTGAAGGTGGGGCGCTAAAAGGTGCAACGGCGGAAGCGGTGTGGATGCCGGAGGGCGACGGCGGCGAGGCCGGCGACGAAACCGAACCCGACGACGCGAAAGACTGGTCCCGCGCCACCATCTGCGTATCCTCGCAGATGGGCTGCGCCGTCAACTGCCAGTTCTGCCTCACCGCGAAACTGGGCTTGCAGCGCAATCTCACGGCAGGCGAGATCGCCGGGCAGGTGGTCGCGATTCTCGATCGCCAGGGGGTTCGCGTGGGCCGCGAGCGTGTGAATCTGGTCTTCATGGGGATGGGCGAGCCGTTCCTGAACTACGACAGTTTCATGGCTGCGGTGCGCCTGCTGGTGCGCGAGGTGGGCTTGAGCCCGCGGCGCATGACGGTCTCGACCTCGGGCATCGTTCCCGGCATCGAGCGTTTTGCCGAGGAGCCAGCGGATTTGCGGCCGAAGCTCGCCATCAGCCTGAACGCTCCCAACGACCAAATCCGCGCCGAAATCATGCCCATCAACCGCAAGTGGCCGATCAATGAGATTATCGCCGCGGTGCGCCGCGTCCCCCTGCGCCCGCGCGAGCGCATCACCTTCGAGTACGTGCTGCTGGGCGGAGTCACCGACCGTCCCGAGCACGCCCGCGAGGTGGCAAGGCTGGTGCGGCGCACGGGTTTGGCGGCGAAGGTGAACCTGATCGCCTGGAATCCCGGCCCCGGAATCGCTTACGAAATGCCCACTCCCGAGGCCGTCGCCGCCTTCTATGAGCTGTTGAGATGCGAGGGAATCTCAGCCCACATCCGCCAGCCGCGTGGGCGCGACATCTTCGCGGCCTGCGGGCAACTCAAGCGGACGGTGGAAGGGTGACCGATCCAGACCGAAAGTGCCATCCGGATGCCTCAACCGAGAGATCAATCTTTCGAACAAATGAGTGCCCATTCCACGTCCAATAAAACTTGCTGCTCCAATAATCGTGAGGCGTCCCGCCTCGCTTGGATTCCAGATTGAGATTTCGATAGATGCGCGAACCGGAACCCAATCCACGTGCCGCGGACTTCGCTTTATTCAGCGTGCGAAAATCCCAGCAGCCAGCGCCCGGTTGATAGTTGGGCACGTAAACTGTGTAGTCGATTCGGAGCGTTTTCTTGGCCATCACGCCGCCCGTTCCACCACTTCCAGAACCGTGCCTTCGGCCTTTTGCAGATACGCGACGATTTCGAACAGGTTCTTCGCCTGCGGATTGCCCTTGGCGCTGAACATGCGCATCAGCACCTTGGGCGAACGGTTCAGCTTCTCGCCCAGCTTCACAAACCCGATAGTCCCGTTGATGTACTTGCGCAGCACGGATTTGCCCGTTTCCACATCGCCCGCAATCATGCAGCCGACGGCTTCCTTGAGAAGCGCGCGGCGGAATCCGGCGCTCTCTTGAAGATGTTCTCTGATCGTTTCGTTAAAGTCCTTTGTGAGTGGCATCATTTCTCGTCAGCCTCAATGGGCGCCATTCCAGTGGCCTCATGACTTCGTAATTACTCAACCATTCGTGCGGGCGTGGACGCCCGCACGACAGCCGGTCTGGAGACCGGCGCTACATCCGAAGCATTACGAAACCATGCGGCTGCGGCACTGCGCTCTACTGGCTCGGCGGCATGGGCGGTGGCTTTACGCTGCCGCAGCCGGCGCCCTTGTAGACCGCGGTGGATTGCATGGTCATGTCGATAGGCCGGGAGGTCGATCCCATTTGCATGGTCCCGGTCAGGTGCACGATGGTTGTGGTGGCGCCATCGGAGAAGGTTGAATGCACGGTTCCCGTGGCATTCATTTGCCCGGTGCAAATCATCGTTGCGGTCATCCCTCCCGGCGTAATGGAGATATCTGTTACCTGGCAGTTTCCGTGCTGCGGATTCGAGTACGGGCCTCCGTATTTGTCGACCATGGCCTGGGTGACGCAAATCTGCGTGGTGTGCGGCGCAAACGGAGAGGCAGGCATTTGCACTCCTGGCGGCAACTGCACGCCCGGCGGCAGTTGCGGCATCTGGGGCGCGCCGGCCCCGCTGAAGTTCATCTGGGTGGTCACCTCCCACAATCCCGGTTTCTGCCTGGTTTGGCCTTGCGCATAGACGGCAAGGGCGAAGAAGCAACAACAAAGCATGGCCCCAACTTCGAATTTCCGCATGAAACCTCCTCGTCGCGCAGGTGAGGAAAGCGCGTCCTTCGACTCTATCGCAATTGGCGCTGGGCGGGGAAGGCGATTTTTCAGGTATTCTGCCGCTGTCCGGCACGATCCTGCGCCAGCTCCAGGACCACGTCGGCCAGGCGGCTGGCGGTGTGGCGCACTACGCTGTCTTCGCTGGCGAAGTCTCCGGCGATCGAGCGCACGCCCAGCGCTTCGATGCGCTCGAGGTCGGGAACGATCGGCGACGCGTCCTGGGCGGCGTAGCGGGTCAGGGTATCGGGCGAGAGTTTCCCGGTGTTGACCACGGCGAAATCGAAGATGGGCCGGCGCGTGTGGTCGTAGATGCGCTGGATGTGCTCCGATGCGGTCAAGCCCAGGCTCTCGTTGGCCTGGGTCATCAGGTTGCAGATGTAGACGCGCACACCGCGCGCGCGGGCGAGGGCCTCGGGCACGCCATCGACGAGCAGATTCGTGATCAGTGAGGTATAGAGAGAGCCGGGGCCCACGGTGATCAGGTCGGCGCGCTCGATGGCCTCCAAAGTCTCCGGCAGCGGAGCGGGATGGGGAGGATCAAGCGTCAGCTCCACGATGCGCCGCTTGCTGGCGGTGATTTGGGTCTCGCCGCGAACGACAGAGCCGTCGTCCATATTCGCCACCAGCGTGGTGTTGGCGGTGGTGGCGGGATAGATGCGTCCCCGCGTGGCCAGGATCTTCGACGCCAGTTGCACCGCCTGGGCGAAATCGCCCGTGATCTCTGTCAGCGCGGCCACAAACAGGTTGCCGAAGCTGTGCCCCTTCAATCCAAAGCCGGCGCGAAAACGATGCGCGAAGAGTTTGGTCAGCAGATCTTCTTCTTCGCTGAGGGCCACCATGCAATTGCGCAGATCGCCGGGGGGCAGCATGTTGAAGTCCTGGCGCAGCCGTCCCGAGGAACCGCCGTCGTCAGTCACCGTTACTACGGCCGCCAGGTCGGCGATGGCGCTGGTGGCCGCGGGGCGCTCGCCGGGCGCGGAGACGTGCCGGCGCAACCCGCGCAAAAGCGTGGACAAACCCGTACCGCCGCCGATGGCGACCACGCGCAAGGGAAGACACACTGCTTCCGTTGCGTGAGCGTGCTCGGGCGCCTGCGCCGCTTCGACGTTTGCAGAAATCGCTGAGTTCAAAGCAGACCCTACGGAACCTCAGGATACAGCAACTCGGTAAAGCGCGGATCGTCGGCCATGTTCTGGAAGTCGTTGTCGGCATGTGCCTGCACCCGGCACTTGGGGTTCAGTTCAATGGCCCGCGCCAGATTGGAAAGGCAGTCCTGAGCGTGGCCGGTGATCGATTCCAGCACCGCCAGCCCGTAAAAAGCGTAGTCGGTGCCAGGGTGATCGTGGAGAATCTGGTTCAACTGCTCCCGCGCTTCCTCGTAGTAGCCAGTATTCAGCAGCGAGATGGCGTAATCGTAGTGCTCCTCGGGAGTCGGGAAGGACCGCCCGCGGACCTGCAACTGGCGCTGGCAGGTGCTGATGTAGATGCGGCAGCGGTCCCGAATCTCGGCGGGAGAGTCGGACAGCAGCTTTTCCAGAGCGCTGAGCGCCTTCTCGTACTTCCCTTGTTGCAGCAACAGCACGGCGGCTTCGTAGTGCTGGAAGACTAGCTCCGCCCCGCCGCGGCCGTGGCCATCGGATTTCGCGGTCGCGGCCGAATTCTTCTTGCGGCTGGTTGCCGCGGTTCGAGCATCTTGCGTCATGGCTTTCGTGGAATCGCGCATTCCTTTCCCCCGTAGCCCGACTTCACGCCGGCGGGGAACCTTCGCTAAAACAAAACATGACTTAGGCCATCTTTATACGCAGAACCCCGCCTTCCGTCAATGGGGGCTCCTGAAGCGCGGTGATGGATGCGGCTCTTAGGAAGAAAAATTGGGTGTCCCATCCTTTCCGCGTTCTTTGCGGAAAGGGTGGGAAAGCACGGTCTCATGCATTCGGGCCGGATCAATCAGCGGGCCTTTCCCGCGGCAGAATCGCCGTAGACCGCGGGATTCAGCGCCGGATCGTTATACATCTTCATCTGCCGGTAGAGCTTGAAGCCACGCGCGCCGCCAACCGTGTCGCGCCACAGCGCGTCCAGGCAAGCGGCGAGATCGGCGCGTTGCTCCTCGAGAACCTCGAGCCGCGCTTGATTGCGCTCCCGATGGCCCTCCGGCGCGTCCTTGCGCTCGGTCTCTTCGCGCGTGTGATAAATCTTGAGCGCGAGAATCGACAGCCGGTCGACGATCAGCCCCGGAGACTCCGAGTGCAACGGCGCCGCGGGGTTCGGCAAGCCGCGCGCCTCAAGCCATTCGAGCAGCGCGCGATCGATCTCTTCGGCAAGATCGTTGCGCAGTTGGTTGGTCTGGTCGATGCGGCGCTTCACGCGGGCGAGTTCGCCGTCTGTGACGCGCGGCGCGCGCGCCGCGTCCTCGATGTGCCACAGATCGAAGTTGGCGCGATGCTGCCGGGCGACGAGGTCGAGCCACTCGCCGGCAGCGGCCGGGGCCAACTCCGCCGTCTCGTGCCACAGCCGCGTCAGCCGATCCTGCAGCGCGACAATCTCCTCAGCCGAAAGCATTCTCCGCTCTTCCTCATGCGCGGCCGCGCACCGAGCCGTAGGCTCTATCCTAAGGCAAAGACCAGCACTTGCGCGCCCTTGGGAGGAGCGATGCGCCGCCCGAGAACGAAGCCGAAGGACAGTATGAGCTGATGGCCGCGGCGGATTCAGTTGCCGGCTTAGGAGCCGCTGGTTAAGTCTGAAGCGGCATGGCGGCAATCAAGCGGCGCCTTCAACCGAAATCCAATGCAGCAGAGCCGCCGGGCGCCTAAGCAGATCCCTGTCAAATATCGACCTCGAATGGCGTGCTGAGGACAGGAAAGGGAATCTCTCACCTTCAACTCAAATCCAGTGCATTTTTGGGAAACGGCCAAACACATTTCTGGAAGATAGCCTTGCGTGACCCTCTTGCGCCGGTAGATTGTATGTGTGATGCAGGGCACAGTTCCATCACTCGGCGCGGAGTTTTAGAGGGCTCGATCATCAGCAAATAAACCTGTCAAAAATTCAGCGCGTCTTACTTTTCTCCGGAAGCGGATTCTCCTCTGATCGATCTTCGTTGTCTCGTATTGACAATCCACTTCTCTGAATGCGGCCATCTGGCAGGATTCCTCGCGCCGTTCGAGCCAGCATTGGGGATATATCTCTAGTACAAGAGATTGGGAGCGAATCATGCACGAAGACCGGTGGCAGGTTCTGCACGTCGTTGCGAACCACGAGAAACGAGTTGCACTGCACTTGTCTGTGCGTTCGCTGGAACACTATCTCCCCCTTTACACGGAGCGCTCGCAATGGACCGATCGCGTCGTCAGCCTGGAGCGGCCGCTTTTTGCCGGATATCTGTTCGTGCGTTTTGCGCCGCAAGCGAGGCTTTCCGTGCTCTGTACTCCCGGGGTACTGCGTGTGCTCGGCGAGAGCGAGCGCGATACGGTGAGCGCGATGGAGATTGCCCGGATTCGCGAGGGCCTGGCAAGCGGCTGTCTTCTGCGTCCCCATCCCGGCGTCGCGCTGGGGAGCCCGGTGCGAGTGCTCAGGGGAGTTTTTGCAGGCGCAGAGGGCGTCGTGACCGAATTCCGCCAGCAATGCAAGATCGTCATGGCGCTCTCCGCAACCGGGCAGTGTTTTTCGCTTGAAGTGGAGCTTGAAGATATCGAGATCCTGCGCAAACCAGCCGCCAGAGAGACTCTCGGGCGCGTGCGGCAACTGGCGCTGAGCAGGGCTTAGCGATGCCGGGGGTCGTCGACTGGAGCGTGTTCATAACTTCCGCGCGTATCGCCCGTCGAAGTTATTGACAGGCTCTTGGCGTGGCAGTGCTTGACGCTCGGATCGCGGTTTCCGGACTGGAGGAAGCGCCGCAAGAGCCGGAGATGCCCCCTTCAGGGTTGCAGTAGATCTATCCTGTGGTCAGCAATTCTTCTCCGTGGCATGCGAGTGTGCGGCGTTGGAGGTTGTGGAGCAGCATGCCTCGTGAACGAAAGTGACAAGTGTAAACGGCGAGTAACAGTGAAGGCAGGAGTAGTGGTGCGCCCCGCGCGGCCTTTTGTAAGTCCTTTTAATAGATAGTGAATGCTTGGAGATCAGGTTAGGCGTTCCAAAAGTGAACTAAGTCAGAGGTCGACCCGCCGAAAAATATCAAAATGACAAACGTTTCACGATAGCACAACATTTGTTGTTGCGAAGTGAGTATCGTCGCGCTAAGGTGAAATCGTTCTCGCAAATTAAGCGGCTTCCGGTGAAGAGTATCTAGCCGGAAATGTCACCTCGTCTGATTCTGCTCACGCAAAGGCGGCAGAGCAGAGAGCGTGATATTGCATCCGCATAGCGGTCCTGGTCACCTGGGACTAAGAGGGCGAAGCTATACCCGAAATCTTGCTCGCTCCGAATCTTTCCGGAAGTCAGCCCTCAAATTGTAAGAAATCCATTCCAAGTTATCTCCGCCTGTACGTGAGCCTTTTGTGGCCGTTCTAATCCCGCGCATACGCACGCTCGGTGTCCGCCTTAGCGAGGACGAATACTCGTCTTTGGAGAAGTTCTGTCTGGAGAGCGGCGCCCGCAGCATCTCGGATCTGGCTCGCACCGCGATCTGCAGCCTCCTGAGCCGCGGGGATCAGGAGAATGCACTGGCCTCAGCCGTGAACCAGAATGTGGCACGCGTCAAGGAACTGCAACAAGAGATAGAAATGCTCCGCGCTGAAATTGCGCTATTCAAGGCGAATTCTGCGGAGAGAAAAGGCAACAAGAGCGGGGAAGCGATCGGCGATGCCGGCTCGCCCGAGCCCGATTCGCAGTTGCGTAAGGCGATACCCGATCCCGAGCTGTAATCCCGGTCGACGAGGCAGCCGAGAGACGGTTCCATTCGACTTTGTGCCGGCCAATGGCAAGACAAGCGCCGAGACCCGGCAGGGCATGCGCGGATGACGAGGAGAGCAATAAGTTGACTCTGCATTTGACCCCGACGTCTGCCGGCCGTGGCGCGCTCGCAGGGGCGTCGATCGCCTTCCTGCTGGTCGGTGCGGGCTCGGTTGCGGGCGCAACTTCAGCGGGAGATGGAATCGCCGCAGCGCAAAGTGACGATTCTGCCCGCGCCACAGCGAACTGCGGCGATTCCGTATCGGGGTCGCCTTATATCCCGGTCGATAGCTGGATTTATCCGGCGGTATGGCGGTTGTATTCGCTGGGCTTTCTCGACCATGTTTATCTCGGCATGCGCCCTTGGACGCGCGCCAGTTTGAGCCACATGCTGGAAGACACGGAAGCGAAGATCGAAGACGCCGCGGAAGGGCCACTTACGGACCAGGCGCGAAAACTCTACGCTGCGCTGACACGCGAACTCGACCGCGATTCCGAAGCGGCCTGTGTGGGACATGGGGGCGAGGTGCGCGTCGAGTCAACTTATACGGCTGCGCGAGGCATGAGCGGAACGCCCCTGCGCGACAGCTTTCATCTCGGCTCAACCATTGTGAACGACTACGGCCGGCCTTACGAAAATGGGTTCAACAACGACTCGGGCGCCAGCGGGTACGCGACCGCGGGCCGGTTCACGCTCTATCTGCGCGGCGAATTCCAGGGCGCACCGTCAGTTGCGGGCTACTCATCCGCGCTTACGCAGGCGCTGGCCGGCGTGGATGCAACTCAAGATCCCGTAACTAAGTTGGCCTTTGCCAACCAGGCTACGATACCCGCGGGGCCCATCGGCACAGCTACCCAGGGGCGTTTTCTCGAGGCGTATCTTTCGACCCAAGTGCTCAACCACGTCATTTCGTTCGGCAAGCAGGACGAGTGGCTGGGGCCGGCCGAAGGCGCCAGCATGGCTTACTCCAATAACGCCGAGAACATCTACGCCTTCCACATCAATCGCATTGAGCCGCTGTACATTCCGCTGCTATCCCGGCTTACCGGGCCTTTTCGCTATGAGTTCCTGGCCGGCCCACTGCGCGGGCATACGCTGATGCCCAATTCGCTCTGGGCCAACAACCCATCCAGCCAGCCGAATGTGATCAGTCCCGGCGATCCCTGGGTGCATGTCGAGAAGGTCAGCTTTCGTCCCACCGGCAACCTCGAATTCGGCTTTGAACGCACCGCAATCTTCGGAGGCGAAGGCCACTCGCCGGTTACCATCCATACCTTTCTGAAGAGCTTTTTCAGCTTATCTGCTCCCGATTCCAGCGCCAAGGACAGCCGCGGCGATCCCGGCGCGCGGTTTGGCGCCTTCGACTTCTCGTACCGGCTGCCGTTGGTGCGCAATTGGCTTACGCTCTACTGCGACTCGGAGGTCCATGACGACGTGTCTCCGATTGACGCTCCGCGCCGCTCGAGCTGGCGGCCGGGGCTCTATCTCTCCCACGTGCCCGGCATCCCCGAGCTCGATATGCGCGTCGAAGCCGCTTCCACGGATCCGCCGGTTTCGAGCAGCAACGGCGGCCGTTTTATGTACTGGGAGACCATCGAGAGACAGGGCTACACCAACCAGGGCCAGCTCTTCGGCGACTGGATCGGGCGCGAGGATAAAGGCGGGCAAGCATGGATTACGTACCACCTGAGCGGCAATGAGTGGCTGCAAGTGAGCATGCGAAGCCAGAAGGCCGCCAAGGACTTTATCGAGATCCCAGCCGTCCCGGTTACCTCAAGCACACCGGGAATCCCCGCCGTCGAATACGGAACCACGCTCGACGACTTCAGCGTGCAGGCCGTCAAGCGCATTCGCAAAGATTTTGAGATCGGCGGGAGTTTTACGCTGGAGCATTGGAAAGCCCCGATCTACCTCCCCGGTTCACAGACGGTAACGGCTACAACCATCCAACTGACTTGGTTCCCGGAACGCAAGGCCGGCTTTTGAAATCCGGGCGCAGATTTGACCCCGCACACGAAGTGAAATCTCATCTCTTAAACGCCTACCACACCATGACGCATAAACTCTTGATCTTCTTCTTAGTGTCTGGCTCCCTTTGCGCCGGACAGTCGGACTTGAACGCGCCTCCGGCCGAAACCGCCGCGTGCCTTACCGGCTCCGGCCCGGTCTCCGCAGCCGAAGCCGATCCATGCCCGCCCGGGACCAGCATAGCTCCCGCCAATGGACCGGGCGCATATCGTGATCAAACGGGGACGAACCTCACCCCCGAGTCAACACAAGCTCCAACGCAGGGTCTTTCCGCGCGCGGCGCCACGCCGGCGCCGTCTGTTCGGGCGATGGGTCCCATCACCTCGCGATCCGAATTCGAGTTATTCGCCGAAGATGCCGCCGGGCTTCCGCTCCGCGTCTATGGCCGGCAGTCATTCGATGAAGTTCCCACAACCTTTGCTCCCATGGATCGTGTTCCGGTCCCCGCCGACTACGTGCTGGGTCCGGGAGATCAACTGCTGATACGCGTGTGGGGAAAAGTCGACCTCGATGCCAGAGTGACTGTGGACCGGAATGGCCAGATATTTCTCTCCAAGGTGGGGACCTTGAGCGTAGCCGGGTTGCGTTACGAGCAACTGGAAAGCTATCTCCACTCGGCCATTGCGAATCTCTATAAAGATTTCGAACTGAATGTGACCATGGGCCAGCTACGCTCCATTCAGATCTTCGTTCTGGGAAGCGCAAGGCAACCGGGGGCGTACACCGTAAGCTCTCTAAGCACGCTGGTCAACGCGCTCTTTGCCTCCGGCGGACCCTCAGCGACAGGCTCGATGCGCCACATTCAGTTGCGCCGCGGCAATGGCATCCTCGTCGACTTTGACCTCTACGATCTGCTGCGCAGGGGCGACAAATCGCACGATCTCCAGTTGCTTCCCGGAGATGTGATCTATATTCCGCCCGCCGGCCCCGAGGTTGCGCTTATGGGTAGTGTCAACGAGCCCGGGATCTACGAACTGAAGGGCGCAACCACGATCGCCGAAGCCCTGAAGGACGCGGGCGGCCTGACCAACCTGGCCCAGGCCGATCGCGCACTCCTCGAGCAGATCGAGGCCCACAGAAGAAGGCGCGTCGATGACTTTCCCCTGGACGCGCCGGGATTAGAGCGCGAACTCAAAGATGGGGATCTCCTGCGCATATTCCCAATCTCACCGCAATTTGAAAACGCCGTGATGCTGCGCGGCAACGTCGCACAGCCGGGCCGTTTTCCCTGGCACGAAGGGATGCGCATCTCGGATCTGATTCCTTCGCGCAGTTTTCTGATTACCCGCAGTTATTGGAACCAGCAAAACCACTTGGCCGGGAATGCACATGTCGATATGATGACCGACCTGGCCGAGAACAGCGCGGAGATCAACTGGGACCATGCCTCGATCGAGCGCCTCGACGAGCAGGATCTGAGCACGCGCCTGATCCCGTTCAATCTGGGCCATGCCATTGCCAACCCCGCATCTCAAGACAATCAGCTCCTGAAGCCAGGCGATGTGGTCACCATTTTTTCACGCAACGACCTGCCCCTGGCGATGGACAAGCACGCGACCTTTGTCCAGGTAAGCGGAGAGGTGAATGCGCCGGGCGTTTATCGCGTGGAACCGGGCGATACTCTGCCGAGCGCGGTCGAGCGCGCCGGCGGTCTCACTCCGCACTCCTACCTTTACGCGGCGCAGCTGACGCGCGTATCCACCCGCCAGGCCGAGGAAGAGCAACTCCGGACCTCCATCGCGCAGATGCAGAGAGAACTCACTTCGCGCTATGCCTCTGCCGCGCCGGCAAACTCCGCAAACGCGGCCGACCAGCAGACGATGCTCAGCACCCAGCAAGCCGCCATCGCCCAGATCGCGGCCGTGAAGCCGACCGGCCGGATCGTTCTCGACATGAAGCCAGCGGCCAGCACGGTCGCGGATATCCCGAGTTTTCCGCTGGAAGATGGAGACAGTTTCTACATTCCGCCCCGGCTCAGCACGGTTCAGGTGGCGGGAGCGGTCTACAACGAAAACGCCTTCCGGTATCAGCCCAGGAAACACCTATCCGCATACCTCAAAGACGCCGGCGGACCCACCAGGCAGGCCGACGCGAAGCGGATCTTCGTTGTCAGGGCGGATGGAACCGTGATTAGCAGGCAAGGTTACGGCCAGTTCTGGCATGCCGACTTTGAAAGCACGGCCCTGCTGCCAGGGGACGCAATCATTGTCCCCACCAAGCTGAAGTCGCCAAGCAGCTTCATGCAACAGCTTCCATTCTATGCTCAGATGCTTTCACAAACGGCGATGACAGGCGCGATACTCGGAACAACTTTTTAGAGAAACACGTATGGTGGACGATCTGAACCCTCCTGCCTTTACAGACGAAACCTCCTTGCTCGCCGCGGAGACCGAGGAAGAGCCGGGAGTGTCGCCCGGCGTGGCTTTTATCGAGACGCTTGCCGTCCTGATTCAGCGCAAGTGGCTGATCGCCGCGGTGACGGGAATGGGGCTGCTCATCGGCCTGGCCGTCAGCTTGCTGCTGCCGGTGCGCTACACGGCCACCGCAAAAATCATGACGCCGCAACAGAATCAGTCGCTGGCATCGCTCCTGTTGATGAACCAGATGGCGAATTCCGGCTCCGGTTCGCTGGCCGCTGCGGCAAGCGGCGGCTTGAGTCTGCGGAATCCGAACGACCTCTACATCGGTCTTTTGAACTCACGGCCCGTCGCAGACGGAATCATCCAAAAGCTCGATCTTGCCGGGGTCTATCGCGCCAGGAACCTCGCCATGGCGCGAAGGATGCTGGCGGCAAACACGAATATGCAATCGGAAAAGAGCGGCTTGATCGCGATTTCGGCGGAAGATCGTGACAAAAACCGCGCGGCGGCGATCGCCAACGCGTATACGGAAGGGCTGCACGAGTTGACAAAATCTCTTGCCGTCACCGAAGCTTCGCAGCGGCGGCTGTTCTACGAAGAACAGTTAAAGCGCGCCAAGGACGATCTGGTGGCCGCGGAGTTCGCGTTCCGGCAGATTCAGCAGAAGCAGGGCGTGGTCCAGCTCGATGCTCAAACCAGGGCCCTGATTGAGGGCATGGCGTCCCTCCGCGCCAAGACCGCCGCCACGGAAGTGGAAGTGCAGGCGCTTCGGTCGTATTCCACGGAGCGAAACCCGAGCCTGCAGCTGGCGGAAAGCCAGCTTTCCGCTCTTCAAGCGGAAGAGGCGCGCATGGAGCAAGGCGGCCATCCCGGAGATCCGGCAGACATCGCGATCCAGGACGTGGCGGGTGCGGGACTGGACTATCTGCTTGCCGAGCATGAGCTGCAGTACCGTCAAATCCTATTCGATCTGCTGCTCAAGCAGTACGACGCCGCCCGGCTCGACGAAGCCAAGAATGCCGCCGTGATCCAGGTAGTGGAAGTAGCCACGCCGCCTGACTCGAAGTCCTCCCCGCAGCGGTCGCCGATCGTTCTGGGCTTTTTTGCGGCGGGGTTTCTGGGCGCATGTGTTTATGTTTTGGTACTGGCGCGAGCCAGGGAGGATCCAGAGTTGCTCCGGGCGGTTGCCGATCTGAAGAGGGCCGCCGCCGCATAGAACCATGGAACGGCGGCGGCATTTCGGCTTAGACGGCAGCGCGCCGGCCGGAACCTTGGACAAGCGCCGTGACGATATGGGGAGGATTCCCATGGTTGTTGAGGCGCGTCCGGTTGTTTGGCGCAATGGATCGCACGGCCAGATGAAGGCCGCCGCATTGGAAGTGGATGGCATGGACGAAGAAGCAAAATCGCCTTTACCGTTGATCTCGATCGCCATGTCTGTTTTGAACTGCAGGCGGACAGTTGGCGTCACGATGGTTTCGATCCTGAATCAGACCTACGGAAACTGGGAACTCGTGGTGATGGACGATGGCTCGACCGATGGAACGGCCGAGGTCGTAAAGTCGTTCGGCGATCCACGCGTCCGGCTGTTCCGCGATGGGCAGCGGCGGAGGCTGCCCGGCCGTCTGAATCAAGCCATCCAACTGGCGCGCGGCCAATACATTGCGCGCATGGATGGCGACGATGTGATGTATCCGGATCGCCTGGCGAAGCAACTAGCCTTCCTGGAATCTCACCCGGAGATCGATCTGGTGGGCGGCGGGATGGTGGTCTTCCGGAACGGCGGGGAGGCATACGGCACGCGGATTTTTCCCGCCGGGCACGACGAAATCTGCCGCAAGCCGTGGCTGCGCGTGCCGGTTTCGCACCCCACCTGGATGGGAAAAGCGGAGTGGTTTCGCGCTCATCCTTATCCGGAAGCGGACCATCTGTTTCCGGAAGATCGCGACCTGCTGTTCCGCACCTTCCGGGAGAGCCGTTTTGCCAACCTGCCGGATATCGTTCTGGGATACCGCGAAGAGGGGCCCAAGCTCAAAACCTGCCTGAATGCGCGCCGTCACAGCGTCAAGATGCTGCTCGGCGGCGCGGGGCAGGAAGTGAGCTACGCACAAGCCCTGCGCAGCTGCGCGCTGCAGTGGATTGCGGCGGCGGTCGAGTTGGTGGCCATCGGGAGCGGCCTGAACGAACGCATTCTGAAGCATCGGGCAGGTCCGCTGGCGCCGGCGGTGGCAGAGCGCTGGCAGTCGGTATGGGAGATGAACCGGAAGCCGGCGGTGGCGGCAGGCTGAATGGAAACACGCTTGAAACGCAAACCATCCACAATTGCACCGCCGCAACGCCGGCTTGCAAACCTCCAGGTCCTTCGCGCGATCGCTGCGCTGGGCGTTGTCCAGGCTCACACCGGTCTGCGGCTGGGCTCGTGGCACACGGCCGGTACGTTTGGGGTCGACATATTCTTCGTCCTGAGCGGTTTCATCATGGCCATGATCAGCGTGCCGGAGGGCAATGCCTTCTTGGTAAAAAGGCTCACCCGCATCGTTCCCCCCTACTGGACCTTCACGCTGCTCGCATTTACGGCTCTGGTTTTCTTTCCCGCTTTCGATCCGGCCTGCGATCGCGGGGCCGCGCCTCTCCTGAAGAGCCTCTTGTTCATCCCTTACCCGGAACTGGATGGCATCCCCCATCCTATGCTCGGCGTGGGCTGGACCCTGAATTATGAAATGTGCTTCTACGTCCTCGTCGCGTTGGGCCTGCTGATCTCAAGAAAGCGGCCGGGGTGGGTGGCCGCTTTCCTGGTTTTCGTTCTTATGCTGACCGCGCATCTCTTCAAAGGCGGCGTCTTCTCGAGTTTTTATGGCAACGAGATCATGCTTGAGTTTGTCATGGGCATTCTCGCCTTTCATATTTACGCTGTTTCCAGTTCCGCAATCTCTAAAAAGCTGCGTCTGGTTTTTCTTGGTTTGTCCGTGGGAGCCCTCTACTTCATGTTTTGGTATGAAGGTACGCGCTACTATGGTCCGCCCGGAAGCCCGTCCGGAACGCGCCTGTATTTTCTTGCTGGTGCGTATGTGCTGGTGCAGAGCGCGGCGCTTTTGTCCCGCTCCGGCTGGGAGGTGCGCAATCGCGCCATGATCCTGATTGGCGACGCCAGTTATACGCTTTACCTGTCCCATGTCTTTGTACTGTCGGTGATCCACCACGTGGTTTCAACAAGAGTCGCGGTCCTCGAGCTCAATCGTCCGCTGGGCTCCTCAATCGCGGTCCTGGCAGCTGCGGGGTGCGCGGTGCTGGTGTATGTCTACCTCGAGCGGCCGGTCCATCAGGCATTGAACAGGATGCTGCTCAAGCGTAAGCGCGTAAGGACGATTGCCCTTGCGCCTGTCGAGTCCTCTCGCGGTGCTTGCGCAGGTTAGGGAGCTATGGCCGGAACCAATCTGCTAACCGTCACGTTATTCAGCGTCGCCAGTTACTTTCTGGCCCAGTGGCTGCTGCCCCGCTGCCGGTTCTCTTTGCGGCCGCTGCTCAGCCCGCTCAACTGGTTTCTCGTGCTCTATTTCGTGCTGCTGGTTCTCGTCCCATGCGTGGTGGTGGTGGAGGGGCCAAGCGACGCGATTCTTCCGGAGCTTCCCACCAGCTTCTCCATGAACGTGGCCATGATTCTGCAACTGGCGGGATTCTGGACATTCTGCGGCTCCGTTCATTATTTCCGGAAAAAGCGCCGGGCGCCGGTCCGGGCAAGCCGGCCTCCCCAACCCAATCGCTGGCTGCCTCCGGTCGGGCTCATCGTCCTTTTCGCCGTACTGGGCGCCATCGGAATCGGACTTCGTTTCGGCAGCCTGCAAAATCTGATCTATTACTTCACCAATCCGCAGTCGTATCTGCTCGGAGCCGTCAATGATGTTCCGTCGAAGGCCGCATGGCAAGCCGCTCCCGATTTCCTGATGTACTTTGCTCCCTTCAGCGCGATCCTTTTGTGGTGCCGGGATGTTGCCTTGGCTCCTCGGAAGAGGACCTTCCCGACGCAGTTCCGCCGGCTCCTTTACGTCTTTCTCATTGGCTTCACGGCCTCCATCAACAACTACAACCGGGCCTCGTTCGTCATCCCGCTGGTCGCGCTCTTTGCCGTCATGCTCAAGCGCCGCCTGTCCATTGGCCTTCCCGGCCTGCTGGCGTTGGTCGCGGTGGCTGGGTTTCTGACCTTCGAGGTCACATCGTTCCGGGCAACCTACGGGAACAGCGGCGAATTGCTGGCTAAGAGTCCGTTCACGTTCAACAGTTTCATTCAGGACTACGGACAGGCGCCCCAGTACCTCGGGTACTTTCTTGAAAACACGCACTACGGCGCGCAACCTTCGATGGGCAGTATTCTGTATCATTCCGTCCTTGCGCTCGTACCCATCGCCGGGAAGTCCCACCGGCTTCAGACCGGCACCTATCTTTACGGAACGGTCATCGAACGTACCGATCATCCGGCTCTCTTTATCGCCGAGTTGTTTCTTGATTTCTCCGTGTTCGGCGTGGTTGCCGGCTTCTTCCTGGTGGGGCGGTTCGTCGCTCGGCTGCAGGATCGCTTCAATGCTGCGGTGGAACCGTTCGAACTGTTCTTGATTCAATTTGCCGGCATTTGCCTCAGTTACACCGTCATGGTGGGTATCGAGGAAGTTGCTCAATTCGCCGTCTTCCTGTGCTGGCCGATCTATGGCTTCCTGATCTGTCGCAAGCTGACGAAATCCAGAAACGCTGGCCGCACGCGGCAAAGGGCGGCCGCTGTCCCTCGAAAACCAGCAGCGCCAGCGGCGGGATTGGAAGCATCGGGAACGGCCTGACGAGGACTCGGAGGGCGGGTGCCGAATCAAATGAATCGATACCAGATGCCGGACGCAAACGGTGATCCGCGGGAGGGAATGCAGAAAATGACAGGCACGAATCTGCTCGCTCATAAGAGGAATGCCTTTTCGCAGAACGGGGAGGACGGCATCGTAGATTACTTGCTGGAGCGGATGGGTTTACGGGCCCAGGGTGTCTGCTGCGAGTTTGGCGCGTGGGACGGGCTCCATTTAAGCAATACAAGACAGTTGTGCTTGCGCGGTTGGACGACGATTTTGATTGAGGGCGACGAGAGCCGCTTTGAGAAATTGCAGGTGAACAGCACAAATTCGCCGCATGTCTTCCCGCTCAATGAGTATGTAGACGACGGGCGGAACAGTCTAAGCGAGCTCTTTCTCCGTTACGACCTCGGAAGATATTCGGGCGCTCTGGACCTCTTGTCGATTGATGTTGACGGGCTGGATTATTACTTATTCGAAGCGCTCGATCTAAAACCCAAGATCATCTGCATCGAAGTGAATGCCGGCCATGACCCTTCCGGCACGCGCTTGCTTGACAGAGAAATAGCCAAGAATAACGTGGGGCAGCCGCTCGGCTCCTTTGTCACGGCAGGCCACAAGCTGGGCTATGAACTGGTATGTTATACGGCAAACGCCTTCTTTGTCCGAAAAGACATTTGCGAGCGCTTCGATATTGCTCCGATACCGGCGGCCATTGCCTATCAGCAGTTTCTGGATTCTCTGGCCCCCAAAGAGCGCGAGTGGCTTTATGCGGTCAATCTTGGTCTTGTCGATCCGTTCTTTTGTTATCACAATCATATGCTTTCCGGGGACCGGCTCGGTATAGGCAAGATCCGATGTTCACTGGTCAGGTCGAAGTATGCACTGATCCGTCGCTTGGGAAAGCTCCGTCGCGGGGCGAATTGAATGAGGTAGTTTTGCCTAACTCCCAGGTGCGCGCAAGGTTTTTGCAGTCAAATCCCATTGGGGCAATTGCCGCTTTTCCGGGCGTGTTCCTTCGTGTTCCGTTCCGGAGTTGAGGGCTTCATGAAAATATTGCTCGTCACTTCTCGCTATCAGTATGGAGATCCGGCCCGGGGCGAGGCATACGAGCATCAGAATTTTCTGCCCGCCTTGCTTCGTCTGGGTCACGATGTCCAGGTCTTCGACCACGCGTTGCGGTCGCAATATACCGATTTCATCGCGCTGAACCGGGCCTTGCTGGAGAAAGTGGAAACGTGGCGGCCCCAGGCGATTCTTTTTGTGCAGTACCTCTACGAGATATGGACCGAAACCTGGGACATCCTGAGGAGCAGCGGGATAGCCGCCACAGCCAATTGGGCTACCGACGATTCATGGAAGTATCCGCAGGCGTCTCGCTTCCTGGCCCCGCATCTTGACGCTTTTGTCACCACCGCTCGGGAGCGCGCCTCCGATTACGCGCGCGACGGCTACGACCGGGTTCTGGTCTCGCAGTGGGCTGCGGATGCGGCGCGGCTCCAGGCTCCTCTGCCCTCGGCGGAATGTCAGTACGATGTCTCCTTCATCGGCCAGCGCTACGGGCAACGGCCTGTGTTCATCCGGGCGCTGGAGCGCGCAGGGATTCGGGTTGAATGCTTCGGCCATGGCTGGCCGCGCGGATCCGTAGCGGGAGAGAACATCGCTCCGCTGATGCGGCAGTCCAGGATTTCGCTGAACTTTTCCGGCCAGGGCTATGCCTCGCGGTTTCTTCCCCAACGCCGTCAGGTCAAAGCCCGGGTATTCGAAGTTCCGGGCGCCGGCGGTTTTCTTCTCAGCGAGTGGGCTCCGGCCATCGACCGCTATTACCGCATAGGCGAGGAGATCGATGTCTTCCGGACCGAGGAGGAACTGGTTTCGAAAGTGCAGTACTACCTCCGGAATCCTGAAGTTCGGGATGCCTGTGCTCGGCGCGCCTCGGAACGAACCGCCCAGGAGCATACCTACGACGCGCGCATGCGCGAGCTGCTGGAGTTTACTGTGGCCCAGCACGCGCAGATGCCTGCGGGGACAGGACAGATCGACTGGGCCAGCTTCAGGGAAGCTCTATCGCGGCATACCGTGAGCCCACTCCTGCAGATGCTGCGGACTTCGCTGACCGGTGCGGCCAGACCCTTTGTAGGCAAGAAGCGCGCTCCCAGGGCGGCACGGCGCTTTTTGTTCGAGTTGAGCTGGCGTTTTCTAGGCCAGGGAACCTATGCGGCGAACGGCCTGCCTGGAAGGTTGTTTTATCACGAATCAAACACCCTGCTTAAGCGATGAACGAGTCATCGAGACGCATAAGAAGTGAATCGTCCGCCATTTTATTCATGAAAATTCTGCACATTGCCCAGCACTATCCCCCCCTCGTGTCGGGGGTTCCGTTTGTGGTGCGGGAAATATCGGAACGGCTCGCCAATCGTGGTCACGAGGTGCACGTTGCGACCGGCGCGGTGACGGGCTGCCCGAGAGAAGAAATGAGGAATGACGTTTTTGTGCATCGTTTCGACGTGCAGGGTAATTCCGTGCTCGGGATCGCGGGAGAGACGGGCGCCTTCCGCGACTTCGTGCGGGCGGCGCCGTGGGATGCAATCGCCGTACACTGCGCGCAGACCTGGTCCACCGACCTGCTTTTCGGTGTCGAACTGGACGGGCCGGTGGTTTTTGTGGCGCACGGGCTCTCGGCGTACGGCGATCCGGCTTATGGGACGTATTTTTCGCGGCTGGCGGAGTGGCTGCGAAGAGAAAAGGTCATGGTATCGCTGGCGCGCACGGGAATTGCCGACGAGCAGTTTCGCCGCGACTACGAGCTGCCAGATGCGGTTGTCATGCCCAACGGTGTAGATACTGCGGAGTGGAGCTCGCCCTCGCTCCGTGTTCGCCAGGCGTGGGGCAGGACAAACGGTCCATGGCTGGTGAATGTTTCGACGCACAGCCCGGCCAAGAACCATGGCGCCCTGTTCGGCCTGGCGCGCGCGCTCGGCGGCATCGACCGATCCGCGCACGTAACCCAGATCGGCACGGCGCATCGCGCCAGCAAGTGGAATCTGGGGCGGCTGGGAGTGCGCGGCGGCTGTTATTACCGCTGCGCCGCGACGGCGCCGTTTGTGAGCAACCTTACGGTGAAGGCGGGGATATCCAGAGCGGAGACCGTTTCGGCCGTCAAAGAAGCGGACTTGTTCATCCTGACATCGTCGTGGGAGGCTTCGCCGCTCGTGATTCTGGAGGCCATGGCGGCGGGTACGCCGTTTGTGAGTTTTGACACCGGCTGCGTGCGTGAGCATGCGGGGGGGCGAGTGGTCGCATCTCTGCCGGAGATGGTCGAGGCGACGCGGGAATTGCTCTCCAACCCGGAGCTGCGGCGCCATCTGGGCGAGCAGGGAAGAGCCCGCATTGCCGAGCGCCACGATTGGGAGGCAATCGTCACGGCCTACGAGAATCTCTACACCCGTTCGATCGCCGAAGCCCGCGCTCGGGTGCGCTGAGTGCGCTGGATGCTCCGCACCACGATGCCATCCGGGAAGCGGCTGGTTTTGCCCAATGTCCTGGTTGAAATCCGCCGGCGTGCGCAAGCGCGGCTCGGCGATCCCGGCACGGTGCGCAGGCGCTTTTCGAGCGCCATCGCGTGGAATATTCTGGCCTCGGTGGTTTCGCGAGCCATGGTACTGCTCGCCGCCATCGCCTGCGCGCGGTACCTCGGCAAAGACGGCTACGGGCGCTTCGGCATCGTGCAGACAACGGCCAACATGGTTGCCAGCCTGGCGTCGCTGGGGCTGGGCATGACGGCAACTCGCTACATCGCGGATTTGCGGGAACACGACCGCGAACGAGCGGGCAGAATCATCGGCCTGACGTGGACGGTCACCGTAGTCTCTGCGGCTTTGGCCACCCTTATCTCCCTGCTGACCGCGCGGCAGATGGCTACGGCGATCATCCATGCTCCGGAACTGACTGGCGCGGTGCGCATCGCCTCCGCGCTGGTATTCCTCAATGCGCTGCTCGCGTATCAGAACGGCGCACTGTTCGGCTTCGAAGCGTTTCGAAAGCTGGCCGCGATCAATTGCATTGCCGGCGTCGCGATGCTGCCGATTGTGCTCGTGGGGGTGTGGCGCTGGGGTCTGGATGGCGCCGTGGCCGGCACGGCGGCCGCTTTGGCGATCAATTGGTGGTTGAATGAACGGCTGCTGCACGGCGAGTGCCGGCGCGAGGGAATTCGCATCCGTATCCGGGAAGGCTTCCGCGAGACCACCGTGTTCTGGATGTTCAGCTTGCCGGCTCTCCTGGGAGCGGTGGTCACAGCGGTGGTTCTCTGGTGGTGCACGGTGCTGATCGTCCGTTCGCCGCACGGTTTCGCGCAGATGGCGATCTTTTCGGCATCGGACCGCTGGCGGCTGGCCATTCTATTCATCCCGGTCGCGCTGTTTCGCTCGGCCCTGCCGCTTATGGCCAATTTGCACGAGAAAAACCGCGCCGGATATCGCCAGGTGGCGCGCGCGCACCTCGTGTTGAACCTGATGGTCATTCTTTTGCCGGTGGCCGCGATCTGCGCTTTTGCGCCGTTCATCATGGGGATGTACGGGCCAGGCTTTCGCTCGGGCTGGCCGGTTCTGGCGGTTTGCTGCATGGCCACGGTTCCCGAGGCGCTTAACACGATTTTCGGTTATCCCCTGATCGCCACCGGGCGGATGTGGACGCGCTGCATGTTTGATATTGCCTTGAGCGCGATCCTCTTGTCCCTGGGCCTGCTCCTGATTCCGGCCAGAGGAGCAATGGGGTACGTAATTGCGTATCTGATTACCTATTCGCTGATCAGCCTGGGACTCTATCTGGTCACGCGCGAGCGCGCACAGGAGCCGCAAACCGCCGTGCTGAGCCATTCGTGAGGCCGGCCGGAGAGCATTCGCCGGCGCCGGCACGGCACACTCCAAAAGTCTCATGAAGAGCCTGAAGTATCGAGCCTAAAGTCGCTGCGATGACTGCATCAGCACAGAATCGAAACCCGATCATCGATGCGAGCAAGGGACTCGCTATCCTCTTAGTTGTGCTAGGTCACGCGGTTCAGGCGCATACGCAGGATTTCGACCGGAGTCTTCTCTTTCGCTTTATCTGCTCGTTCCACATGGCGCTGTTCTTCTTTCTGAGCGGGTGGGTTTTCAACCCAAATTCTCATGGCCGGATAAAAAAGACCATGCTTAGGCTGTTACCGCCTGTTGCGAGTTGGTATATGCTGGCCTATATCCTGGGGGGGTTCTATAAGATCGAGAGTCTATCTAACTATCTTGCAAGGTTCTTTGCGCGCCCCGATGCAGGTCTTTGGTTTTTGTGGGTGCTGGCGTTCGGCCTTCTTGCGATGATGGCCGGGCGGCTTCTTGAGCTGAAAATCGGAAAGGTGGCCTATCTATTCTGAGGATGTCCCACCCATAGTTGAAAGTTGAGCGGCGGTTCAGCCTGATTCTGAAAGAATCGGGTTGCCACACCTTGAAGGGAGAACCGCCGTGAAGAAAGCTTATCGCACCATCCGCACGC
>Ga0182013_10002797_pt1 | contig 22476 bp, 18 predicted proteins | sample 612S2MmetaG_FD_120487 | JGI IMG/M metagenome (GOLD analysis project Ga0182013, IMG submission 120487) | Permafrost microbial communities from Stordalen Mire, Sweden - 612S2M metaG | ecosystem: Environmental > Terrestrial > Soil > Wetlands > Permafrost | place: Sweden: Stordalen | collected... | reverse complement strand
GCGCGCACCGCCCTGGAGCGCAAGCAGGGCATCCAGGCCGAGCTCCAGGGACTCGACCGGCAGGTCTCAGAGCTCCAGACCCAGCAGCAGCAGCTGACCGATTCCGAGCAGAAGCTGCGCGCCAAGATCGAGGCCTTCCGCACCAAGAAGGAGGTCATCAAGGCGCAGTACTCGGCCGCCGAGGCCCAGGTGCGCATCTCCGAGGCCGCGACCGGCGTCGGCGAGCAGATGGCCGACGTCGGACTGGCGATGCAGCGCGCCGTCGACAAGACCGAAAACATGAAGGCCCGCGCCGACGCGGTGTCCGAGCTCGAACAGGCGGGCACGTTCGACGACATCACGCAGCTCGGCTCCGGCGAAGACGACATCGACCGCCAGCTCAAGCAGCTCTCCAGCCAGCCGGCTGTTGACAGCGAGCTCGCGAAAATGAAGGCCGAGCTCGCCGGTGGCGGCGAACCGCAGCAGATCGCCGCCGGCGACGGCGAGCAGGCGGCGCCCGCCGCCGAGGAGGCCGGGCAGGCGGCTCCCGAGGAGCCCGCCGCATGATCGTCCGCATCTCCGGCGAGGGCCAGTATCAACTGGCCGAGGCGGACGCGGGACGACTGAACGAGCTCGAGCGGGAGGTGCAGGCAACGCTCGAGGACGGTCGCGCGACCGATTTCCCGGCAGCCTACGGCGGGCTGCTGGACTTCGTGCGCAGCAGCGGCGAGCGGCTCGGCGACGACGAGCTCGAGCCCTCGCAGGTGATCCTCCCGCCGGCCGACATCTCGTTCGACGAGGCCTCGCAGGAGTTCACCGGCGAAGGCCTGATCCCCGACTAGATCGGGATCCCCCAGAGGGGGAACCAGCGCTCGAGTTCCGGCTCGATCGGAAGTTCCGTCCCGACCTTCGCCTTGAGCTGCAGCTCACGTTCGGTTGCGCGCTCCTTGTCGCCGCTCGGCACGAACGGGTACCAGGTGCCGCGTTTGTAGCTGTAGATGAAGTACAGCGGGCGCTTCTGGGCGTCACGGAACGCGAACACCGCGCACAGCAGACGCTCGCCGTGGCCGGCCATCTCGATCGATCCTGAGACGGCGTTGATCCCGACCGCGAGGTCTTCAACGCCTTCCTCCCCGGCGTTCTCGAAGACCATCCAGCGATAGCCGAACTCGTCTTCGGTGCTCGAGACCTTGGTGCCCGTCTCGCCGCCGGTCGCGGTCACGACTTCTTCGGTTTCGCGGAGCGCCGCTTCGAAGTCCGCCGTCTGCAGGGCCTGAAAGACGATCGCCGCGCGGCCGGTCGAGTCGATGCCCTGGCCGGCGCCGAGCGAGACGTATGCCGTCGAGATCGCGAACAGCCGGTCCGGCGCCGGCCCCTTGACCTGGTGGCGGCCCGTGAGGATGTCGCGCAGCGACACCGCGCTAGGCGGCCGCGCCCTGCTGCAGCTGGGCCTCGTACCGTTCGAGCGCCGCCAAGCGCTTTTCGAGCGTCGGGTGGTCGGAGAAGATGTTCATCAGCGACTTCTTGGATCGCGCCGGAATGATGAAGAAGGCGCTCATCCCTTCGGCCCGGCGCAGATCCTCCTGGGGCACGCGTTCGATCGTGCCGGAGATCTTGATCAGCGCGGCGGCGAGCGCACTCGGGCGGCCCGTCAGCACCGCCGAACCGCGGTCGGCGGCGAACTCGCGGTATCGCGAAAGCGCGCGCAGCAGCATGAACGAGATCGCGTAGACCAGCACCGAGGCGACCATCACGATCGCGATCGCGCCCTGCTGTTCGCGGTTGCCGCGGCCGTAGCCGCCCCCGAAGAAGAAGGCGAACTGCATGATCATCGAGGCGAGCGTCGCGAAGAAGCTCGCGAGCGTCATGACCATCACGTCGCGGTTGACGACGTGCGTGATCTCGTGCGCCATCACCGCTTCGAGTTCGTTGTGGTCGAGCAGCTGCAGCAGGCCGGTCGTCGCAGTGACTGTCGTCGCTTTCTTGCTGCGCCCCATCGCGAACGCGTTGGGCATCTGGTGTTCCATGATGCAGACCCGCGGCTTCGGGATGTCGGCCTGGATGCAGAGGTGGTCGATGATCGCGTGAAGCTCCGGCTGTTCCTCGGGCGTGACCTCTTTCACGCCGAGCGTCGCGAGCGCAATCTTGTCCGCCGTGAAGTACTGCAGCAACAGGAGCATCAGGGCGAACAGGACGATCGCCGCGGCGCCGGCCCGGGCGGCGATCAGCGCGGCAACGAAGGCCACGTAGACGAGCCCGAGCAGGAACATCGTCAGGACCATGCGCGCCTGGAGGCCGCCGTCCTTTCCGAACTTCACGCTGCGTGCCATTACGCGTGATTGTGGCAGACGAAGTTTGCGTTGCCCTAAAGTCTGCGGGCGACTTCGGGCGCTCCTGAGATGCATCCAGAAATCAACGTCCTCGGCATTTCGATCAAGACCTTCGGGGTCTGCTTCGCGCTCGCCTTCCTGGCCTGCGGGGCGGTTGCCGCCCGTCGCCTGCGCGAGCTCGGCCATCCCTCGGAGTGGGCCTACGAGGTGATCTTCGCGGCGCTGCTCGGCGGCGTCGTCGGCGCGCGGCTCTACTACATCGTCCAGAACTACTCGCAGGTCCGCGCGCACCTGCTGAACAACATCTTCTCGGGCTCGGGCCTGGTCTGGTACGGCGGCGCGATCGGCGGCGCGATCACGGTGCTCGTGTGGATGCACTGGCGCAAAGTCCTCTCCTGGCAGATGCTCGACATGGCCGCGACGGTGCTCGCACTCGGCTACGCGATCGGCCGGATCGGCTGTCAGGTCTCCGGCGACGGCGACTACGGGATCCGCTCGACGCTGCCGTGGGCGATGGGCTACCCGCACGGCACGGTCCCGACGCCGGCCGGCGTGACGGTCGAACCGACCCCGATCTACGAGACGAGCGCGATGGCGATCCTCGCATGGGTTCTCTGGCGAATGCGCGACCGCGTCAAACCTGGCGTGATCCTCGCGACCTACCTGTTCGCGAGCGGACTCGAGCGGTTCCTCGTCGAGTTCATCCGCCGCAACAGCCACGTCTGGCTCGGACTCACGGCACCGCAGATCGAGTCCTTCGCCCTGATGGTCATCGGCGCCGTCTGGCTGACGACGCTCTACGTGCGCGGCGGCAGCGCAGCATTCCGCCCCCGCGTCGCCTAGCGGCGCGCGCCCGCGATAATCCCGCCGATGAGCACGATGCTCGAGCTTTCGCCAGCGTTCCCCGACGACAGCCGGCTGACGGCGGACGGCCGTATCGAGATCGGGGGCTGCGACGCCGTCGAGCTCGCGCGCGAGTTCGGCACGCCGGCCTATGTCGTGGCCGAACGCGACCTCGTCGAGGGCGCGCGCGCCTACCGCACGGCCGCGTCCGCGGCCGGCGGCGACGTGCAGATCGCCTTCGCCTCGAAGGCCTTCCCGTGCACGGCGGCATTGGCGATCTTCGCCCGCGAGGGCCTGTGGTGCGACGTCGCCTCCGAGGGCGAGCTGCACCTCGCGCTCGCGGCGGGCTTCCCGGCCGAGCGGATCGTGATGCACGGCAACGCGAAGTCGCGGGCCGAGCTCGAACAGGCGCTCGCGGCCGGCGTGGCGCTGATCGTGATCGACAACGAGGACGAGCTCGAGCTGCTCGAAGAGCTCGCGGCCGGGCGCCGCCAGCGCGTCCTCGTGCGCGTCACGCCCGACGTCAGCGGCGAGACGCATGAGAAGATCTCGACGGGGCAGGCGAACTCCAAGTTCGGCCTGAGCCCCGACCGCGCTGCCGCGGCGCTCGCGCGCATCGCCGAGCGCGGCGTGCTCGACGGCGCCGGGATCCACGCCCACATCGGCTCGCAGCTGTTCGAGCTCGAGCCCTTCCGGCGGGCTGCGGCGGCGCTCGCCGGCTTCGCCGGACTGGCGGTCTGGGACCTCGGCGGCGGGCTGGCCGCCACCTACCAGGCCCGCGGCGCGACGCCGCCGCCGGTGCGCGAGTACGTCGATGCGGTCATCCAGGCGGCGCGCGCTGCCGGGCACGGGCCGCAGCAGACGCTGATCCTGGAGCCCGGGAGGTCGTTGACGGCGAACGCCGGACTGACGCTCTACACAGTCCAGAGCGTCAAGCGCAACGTGTCGACGTGGGTCGCGGTCGACGGCGGGATGTCGGACAACCTGCGCCCGATGCTCTACGGCGCACGCTACGAGGCCTACGTCGCGGACCGAGTCGGCGGCGGTGAGAGCTGCGTGCTCGTCGGCAAGCACTGCGAGTCAGGCGACGTGATCGTCCATGACGCGCGGCTCGAATCGCCGCGCCGCGGCGACGTGATCGCGACGCCCGCGACCGGTGCGTACGGTTACTCGATGGCGAACAACTACAACGGGGTGCCGCGGGCGCCGGTGATCTTCTGCGCCGACGGCCGGGCCCGCGTCGTCGTCCGCCGCGAGACCCTCGACGATCTGACCGCCCGCGATGTCCACTGAGAACTACAACATCGGCCTGCTCGGTCACGGCACGGTCGGAGCGGCCTATGCCGAGCTGATCGAGCAGCGTGCGGGGAACGTCGCGGATCTGACGGGCCGCCGGCCGCGGATCGAGGCGGTGCTGACGCGCTCGCGCGGGGACTTCGCCGCGATCCTCGAGAACTGCGAGCTGGTCGTCGAGCTGATCGGCGGCGTCGACCCCGCGCGCGAGTACGTGCTCGCGGCGCTCGCCGCGGGCCGCCCGGTGGTCAGCGCGAACAAGCTGCTGCTCAGCCAGCACGGCGACGAGCTGTTCGCGGCCGCGCAGCGCGCTGGCGTCCAGCTGCGCTTCGAGGCCGCCGTCGCGGGCGTCGTGCCCGTGATCCGGGTGCTCGAAGAGTCGCTCGCCGGCACCCACGTCGACAGGGTCCACGGCATCGTCAACGGGACCACGAACTTCGTGCTCTCCGAGATGGAGCGCGGGCTCTCCTACCGGGAGGCGCTCGCCGAAGCCCAGCGCAAGGGTTTCGCCGAGGCCGACCCGACCGACGACGTGACCGGACGCGACGCCGCGGCGAAGATGGCGATCCTTGCGCGCCTGGCGTTCGGTGCCGCGGTGCGGCTCGACCAGGTGCCCTACGAAGGGATCGAACACCTCCAGAGCGACGACCTCGAGTACGCCCGCGAGTTCGGCCTGAGCCTGAAGCTGATCGGGACCGCGGAGCGGATCGGCGACGGGATCTCGGTGCGCGTGCACCCCGCGTTCCTCTATCCGGGGCACCCGCTGGCGTCGGTCTCCGGGCCCTTCAACGCCGTCACGGTGGAGTCCGACGCGATCACCGAGGTCACGATGTCCGGGCCCGGGGCCGGCGGCCTGCAGACCGCCAGCGCGGTGCTCGGCGACACCGTCGGCGTGATGCTCGGCGGCGCGTGGCGGCCGCGCCCTGCGACGCCGTGCGAGCTGCTCAGCGACGTCAAGAGCTCCTTCTACATCCACATGGAGGTCGCCGACCGGCCGGGCGTGCTGGCCTCCGTGACCCAGGTCCTCGGCGACAGCGACGTCTCGATCAAGTCGGTCGTCCAGCGGGGGATGGGTGAAAGTGCGCGCCTGGTGATGGTCACCCACCCGGTCGCCGAGTCGCAGCTGCGCAGGGCCATCGAGAGCGCCGCGGACTTCGAGTTCCTGCGCCATCCGCCGCGCACGATCAGGGTCATCGAAGAGGAGTTCGTGTGACCCACACGCCGCTGATCGAGCGATGGCGCGCGCACCTGCCGTTCGCGGAGGGGGACCGCATCGTCTCCTTGCAGGAGGGCTCCACGCCGCTGCTGCGCGCGCCCCTGATCTCCGAGCTCGTCGGCGCGGAAGTGCGCCTCAAGCTCGAGGGCGCGAATCCGACCGGCTCGTTCAAGGACCGCGGCATGACCTGCGCGGTCACCGCGGCGCTGCGCGACGACGCCAAGGCCGTGATGTGCGCCTCGACCGGGAACACGGCGGCGAGCTCCGCCGCCTACGCGGCGCGCGCCGGGATCACCTGCGCGGTGATCGTGCCGGAGGGCAAGATCGCCCAGGGCAAGCTCGCCCAGACACTGATCCACGGTGCGCGGGTGATATCGCTCGCCGGCAACTTCGACCGCGCGCTCGAGCTCGTCCGCGAGCTCACCTCGACGCATCCGATCGTGCTCGTCAACTCCGTCAACGAGTACCGCATCGAAGGGCAGAAGACCGCGGCGCTGGAGATCCACGAGGACCTCGCCGGTGAGCTCGAGGCGCTGTGCGTGCCGGTCGGCAACGCCGGCAACATCACCGCCTACTGGCGTGGATTCAAGGAAGTCGGCGCCGCACCGCAGCTCTTCGGATTCCAGGCCGAGGGCGCCGCCCCGCTCGTGCTCGGGCACCCGGTCGAGCACCCGGAAACCGTCGCCAGCGCGATCCGGATCGGAAAGCCGGTGCGCTGGGAGGATGCGATGAACGCGGTCACCGAGTCGCGCGGAGCGATCCGCGCCGTCAGCGACAGCGAGATCCTCGCCGCCTACCGGCTGCTCGCCTCGCGCGAAGGGATCTTCTGCGAGCCGGCCTCCGCCGCCTCGGTGGCGGGCCTGCTCAAGTACGGCGCCGACGGCGCGAAGGTGATTGCCTGCGTCCTGACCGGACGGGGCCTGAAGGACCCCGAGACGGCGATCGCCAACAACGACGGGCGGATCATCCACTGCGAGCCGCGGATGGCCGCGATCGAGGAGGCGGTACTGGGTGAGCCGTAGGTGGCTGGTGACCGTGCCGGCCTCCTCCGCGAACCTGGGCCCCGGCTTCGACTGCATGGCCGCGGCGCTCGCGCCGCGGCTCGAACTCGAGGTCGCCGAGGCCGACCGCTTCTCGCTCGCGACCGATCTGGACGTCGCGCCGGGGCGCCGCAACCTGGCGGTGCGGGCCTTCGAGCGCGTGCACCCCGCCGACGGGCTGGCATTCGAGATGCGCTCGCAGATCCCGCTCTCGGGTGGACTCGGGTCATCGGCAGCGGCGATCGTCGCGGGCCTGGCCGCCGCGAACGCCGTCGGCGCCCATGACGCCGACGTGCTCGCGCTGGCGGCAGAGCTCGAGGGGCACGCCGACAACGCCGCGGCGGCGCTGGGCGGCGGTTTTGTGATCTGCAGCGGCGGGCGGTTCGAGCGCATCGCGGTGCCCGACGGCCTGTCGGCCTGCGTCGTCGTGCCCCACGCAGCGCTCGACACGCGAACGGCCCGCGGCGCGCTCTCCGAGCGTGTCCCGCTGGCCGACGCGGTCTTCAACGCCGCCCACGCGGCGTTGCTGGCGCTGGCGCTCGAGCGCGGCGACCTCGAGCTCCTCGCGCGCGCCCTCGCGGACCGGCTGCACGAAGCGCCGCGAGCCGCCCTCTACCCGCGTTCGGCCGCCCTGGCCGCCCGCGCGGGCGAGTTCGGCGCACTCGCGGCGACGATCTCCGGCGCGGGCCCGACGGTTCTCTTCTGGGTCGCTGCCGACGCCGCCGAGGCCCTCCTGGAGCGGCTGGCCGGCGAGGCGCAGGGCTGGGCGCAGGTCCTGCGCACGCCGTTCTCGCCCGACGGGCTCAGCGTCCGCGAGCTCTAGAGCGCGGCGAGCGCGCGGCGCGTCGCCGGGCTGGCGCCGATCCGCGTGAGCAGTTCGTCGGCAACCGCCACGTAGTCGGCGCCGAGATCGGGCCGGTGATCGATGATCGAGCGGGCACGCTCGGCCGATTCCGCGTACGCGATCGACGAGCGAATGACGCTGTCGAACACGAGGTCGCCGAAGCGCTCGCGCAGCGAGGCGAGCGCCTCGCGCGAATGAACAGTGCGCATATCGGTCAGGTTCAGCAGGATCCCGACCACCTCCAGCGAGGGGTTCAGGCTGTCGCGTGCGATCTCGATCAGCTCCATCGCCTGCTCGACACCCTGCAGGGCGAAGTACTGCGCCTCGGCGGTGATCAGCGCCCTGTCCGCGGCGACGAGGCCGTTGACGGTCAGCAGCCCCAGCGACGGCGGGCAGTCGACAAGGATCAGGTCGTACTCGTCCTGCAGCGGGGCCAGGGCACGGCGCAGCGTCAGCTCGCGGCCCATCTTGCCGCCGAGCATCAGCTCCGTCTCGGCGAGCGCAAGGTTCGCCGGCACGATGTCCGAGTGGATCGCCTGGTCGGCCGGGGCGCGGCCCGCGAGCACGTCGGCGATCGTCGGCTCGACATCCGGAGGCAGGTCGAAGTAGTCCGACAGGTTGCCCTGCGGGTCCAGGTCGACGGCGAGCACGCGTAGCGAGCAGCGCCGCAGCACGTCCGTCAACGTGCGCACAGTCGTCGTCTTGCCGGTGCCCCCCTTCTGCGAGAGGACAGTGATCGTCTCGCCCATCGCGGCGATGTTATGCGAGTGCGGCGATCAGGCGGCGCCGGCCGTCGGCGGGGCGGTCTCGTGCTCCTCGCCGGCAACCCCGCGGACCGACACCAGCAGCAGCCGGTAGCGGCCGATCAGCAGCTCGTCGCCATCGTGCAGCGGGGCCGAGTCGATCCGCTCGCCGTTCAGGAACAGGCCGTTCATCGAACGGTCGTCGAGGGCCCGGATCGTGTCGCCCTCGCGCACGATCATCGCGTGGCGCCGCGAAACCGTCTGATCCTCAAGGTGGATGTCGGCGGAGAGGCTGCGGCCGATCCGCGTCCAGGCACCCGCCAGCGGCACGACGCGCATCTCGCCCTGCTCCTCGTAACAGAGGTAGTCGCCCGGCGTTTCCAGCGCCGAGCGCACGCTCGTGACGCGGCGCATCCGTTCGGTCTCGCTGCCGGCACTGGCCTGCGCGCCGGCGGCCTCGATGCTGGTCGTGAAGAGCGATGAACGTTCAAACTGCGTTCCGCCACACGACGGGCACGCCCCGAGCGGGCCGGCCGAGTCGAGCGTCAGCACGTAATCGCAGTGGGTGCAGCGGAACGAACCGGCATCGACGATCGTTCCCGAGCTCTCTGGCGTCATTTCGCGCACCTCCCTTGATGTCGCACAAGACGCTCCGCCGGCGGCGGCCGCGACAACCTCGATGATACTTGGCGACGGTAGCGGGGTGTGGAGCAGGATGGACGCACAGAGCGTCGAAATGGGCTTACCGATGGGCCGCGAACCGTTCGGAATACGCCAGTTCGAGGAGCACCTGCTGCACTCCAGCCTCGACGCGCTGAGCCGCGAACGGTGTGCCTGCGACGATTGCGGGCGCACTCCGCTGGCGGGCGAGACGGTCCACGTCTACGAGCACCGCCGCGGCGAGCGGGTGCTCTGCGAACTGTGCGCGGCGCGCAGCAGGCGTCAACCGAGTGAGCGGCGCAAGATCGCGCCGAGCACGGCCCGCGGCGTCCTGCGCCTGCCCCGCGCCGCCTGAGCTGCGGCCCCGGCGGGCCGCTCACTAGACTTCGCGGCGCAGTGGATCCTGTTTCAGTCTCGGTCATCGTCTCGGCGCCGCGGGAGCGCGTCTTCGCCTACCTCGAGGACGTCGCCAACCGACCGCAGTTCACGGGCCACTACCTCACCGAATGGCACCTGCTCCGCGCCGATTCTGTCGGGCGCGGCGCGGGCGCTCGCTTCCGCTCGAAAAGCCCGAAGATCGGACGCTTCAAATGGGGCGACCTGACGCTCGCCGAGGTTGAGGCCCCGGCGCGGATCGTCGAGACCGGGCGCACCGGCAAGGACAACCGGATCCGGACGCTCTCGACCTGGCGCCTGGATCCCGCCGCGCACGGTTCCACACGCGTGACGCTGACGCTGCAGACCGCTCCCAAGACGCTCGGCGACAAGCTGCTCGAGGGATTCGGGGCACGCCGCTCCGCGAAGCGCAACGGGGAGCGCGCGATGAAGCGCATGCGCGACATCCTCGAGGGTGGCCGGGCGGGCGGGGAGCGAATCACGGTCGCCGGTGGATAGAGTGCCCGCTGCGATGAACAGTCGGAGGATCAAGAGCCTCGTCGCGGCCCTGTGCGCGCTCGTCGCGGCAGTCGCAGTGTCGGCCTGCGGGAACACGTCCTCACAGACGACGACCGGCACCTACGCGGGCGAATCGGGCAAAAACGCGCCCTACCTGCACGTCGGCCCGCTCGTCTACGAGGTCCAGCTCTCGCGCGAGCTGAATCCCGCCAACAACGAAGACGCCGCATACCTGAAGGGCCTCACGCCGGCCCAGGCGCTGCTCAAACCGGGCGAAGAGTGGTTCGCGGTCTTCATGCAGGTCCGCAACCCGACGAACCTGCCGCGGCCGGCGACGCCGAACATCACGATCGAAGACACGCAGAACAACCGCTACCTACCGATAATCCCCGGGCCGACCAACGAATTCGCCTACCGCGCGGAACTCGTGCCGGCGAACAGCCTGATCCCCGTGCCCGGCACGCCAGCCTCGCGCGGCGGAACGAACGGCCAGCTGCTGCTCTACAAGATCAAAACGACCTCGCTGAACAACCGGCCGATCGAAGTGCGGATCATCGACCCGGTGACGGGCAAGGAAGCAAAGGCGATTCTCGACGTCTGAGGTGGCCCGCGCCTCGCTCAGAGGCCGGCCGACAGCGCAGCTTCCATCACCTGCCGCGCCGCGGGAGCGGCAGTTTCACCGCCGAAACCGTCCTTGACAAGCAGCACGCCGATCGCGACCCGCGGTCGCGCCGCGGGGGCGAAGGCGGCGAACCAGGCGTCGGTGCTCGCGCTCGCCGGTTCTTTGCAGGAGGGCGTTTCCGCACCGCCTTCGCTGGTCTTGCACGGTTCGCCGATTTCGGCGGTGCCAGTCTTGCCGGCGACGACGACTCCGGGAATCGCGGCGGCCGTGCCGGTACCGCCGGTCACGACCGCGATCATCATCGTGCGCATCTCGCTCGCGACCCGCGGCGTCACCGCGGCGGCCGCCGGAGGCTGGTCGCTGAGCGTGAAGGTCGGCCGTGGCCGCTTGCCGCGCTCGCCGATCGTTGCCGCCGCGATCCCCATCGCCAGTGGCGTGGCCTGCACTTCGCCCTGCCCGATCGCGGTCGACCCGAGCGCGAGTTCGCCCTGGATCTTCCCGGCGGCGGGAATCGTGCTTTCCGCGGCGCCCGGCAGTTCGGGCGAATGGTTGAAGCCGAACTTTTCGGCCATCGCGACGAGCGCCGTCGCGCCGACCTTCACGCCCAGCGGCGCAAAGACCGAGTTGCACGATTTGGCGAACGATTCGATCAGTGTTCCCCCGCAGACCTCGCCGTGTGCGTTTTCGAGCTTGACGCCGTCGAGCGTGGCGTACGATTCGGCCGGGTAGCTCGTCGTCAGGCTTGTGACACCCTGTTCGAGGGCCGCGGATGCGGTGATGATCTTGAACGTCGACCCGGGCGGCTGGAGGCCTTCGAGCCCGATCCCCGACACGCCTAGGACCTGGCCGTTGCGCGGGTCGAGCGCGACGATCCCGCCGTACACGCCTCCGAGCGCTTCGACGGCGGCGCTCTGCACCTGCGGCGAGATCGACGTGCGCACCGGGGCGGCCGCGTGCGGCTCTGCTGTCGCGAGCACCCGGCTGCCCGCGTAGAGCGTCCCGCCAGGCGTGCCGCGCAGCCGTGCGTCGAGAATCTTTTCCAGTCCACTGACGCCGACCAGGGCGCTTGCGGGGACGCCCTGGGACTCGAGCGCCGCACGTTCGGCCGCGGGGATCGGCCCGACGCCCCCGACGACCGCTTCGGCGCCGGCGCCGAGCGGGGAGGTGCGCGCCGTTTCGGCGGTGGCCTTGCTCGCCGGCTCGGTAGCGGGGCCTTCGGAGAGCACGCTCCCGTCGCGCGCCAGCAGCGGCGCGCGCGGCGGCAGCTCGGTCTTGCGCGTCAGGGCCTCGCCGGGGCGCACGCCGGGAAAGGTCAGGTAGGGGCGCCAGAGCACCACCGTGCTGCCGCCTTCTTCACCCGTCGGCAGCGCTGCGGGGAGGTGCAGGGTGCCGAAGATCCTGGTCTTTACTCGCGTCGGAAGCGAAACGGTCGATTCCGTTTCGCTCGTTGAGCCGCTGACGTGCAGTTCCGTCGCGGTCGCCGTCACCTGCGCCGAGCGGTAGGCAGCTTCGAAGGCCGGCAGCGGGAAGCGCCGGCGGGCCCCTGCGTCGATCTGGTGCCACATCGCGGCCCATTCGTGGCGCGACCACTCGCCGACGTACCGTTCGGCGAGCGAGGTCGCCGACGAGGACCCTGCTCCGGCACCGATGATCGCACCGATCACGAACGCGACGGCTGCTGCGCCCAGCGCAACGCGCAGGCGAATGTTCACTTCGTGCCGGTATTCACTCATCTGGTGGGTACAACGTCTGTATGACCCAGCTGGACTGGATCATCGTCGCATTCGCGGCTGTATTCGCGCTGCTCGGTTACCGGCAGGGCCTCATCGTCGGCGCGCTGTCGCTGATCGGCTTCGTCGCGGGCGCCTACGCCGGCGTGCGCCTGGCGCCGCTGCTGCTCTCGGGCGGCCGCGCCTCGCCGTACGCCGCGCTGCTCGAGTTGATTGGCGGTGTCGGCGGCGGGGCGCTTCTGGCAAGCATCTTCGAGCGGCTGGCCCGCGGTCTGCGCACGAGCCTTCCGGTCCCGGGGCTGGGGGTCGTCGACGGCGCCCTCGGCGCGCTGTTCGGCGCGCTTCTGGCGCTCGGCGTGGCGTGGATCATCGCCGCCGCGGCGCTTCAGCTGCGCAGCGGGCCGAGCCTGCGCAACGCCGTCGACCGCTCGGTGATCCTCAGCGACCTCGACGAAGTCCTGCCATCCACGGGCGGCGTGCTCAGCGCCCTCGCGCGCCTGGATCCGCTGCCGGCGATCAACGGTCCGGGGCCCGCGGTCCCCGCCCCCGATGGCCGGCTCACCGGCACACCGGCGATCCAGCGCGACCTGCCGAGCGTGGTGCGCGTCGTCGGGTCGGCCTGCGGCGTCGGGATCGAGGGTTCCGGCTGGGTGGCGGCGCCCGATGTCGTGGTCACCAACGCACACGTCGTCGCCGGCGAGCAGGACACCACGGTCCAGGCCCCGGGACGGACGTTCGGTCTGCCCGCCCAGGTGATCGAATTCGACCCGCACGACGACATCGCCGTCCTGCGGGTCCCCGGGCTGGCCCTCGCGCCAATCGCGTTGGCGCGCAGCTCGCCGTCCGGGCGCGAAGGCGAGATCGCCGGGTTCCCCGAAGGCGGGCCGCTGGCTGTCGACGCGGCCCGCATCGGCCCGACGCAGGTCGTGCAGACCAACGACGCGTACGGCCACGGGCCGGTCGAACGGTCCGTCACGCCCGTTCGCGGCCTGATCCGCTCGGGCAACTCCGGGGGGCCGGTCCTGGACGCCGAAGGTGACGTCCTGACGATGGTCTTCGCGAAGGCACTCGGCTCGGGGCCGCCGTCGGGCTACGGCGTAGCCGACGGCTCGATCCTCGCGGCGCTCGACCGCGCGCTCGAAGGACGCGGCAATCCGGGGTCCGGAGCCTGCGCCGGCGGATAGCCCGCTGGCGCTGCTCGCTACGCTGCTCCGCATGTCCAAGACGCTGCTCGTCGCCGAGAAGCCCTCCGTCGGCAAAGACCTCCAGCGGGCGCTGCCCGGCCCGTTCGAGAAACACGAGGGCTATAGCGAGGGGCCCGAGCACGTGATCACGTGGGCGATCGGCCACCTGCTGACGCTCGCCGCTCCGGAGGCCTACGGCAAGCAGTTCAAGAGCTGGAAGATGGAGACGCTGCCGATAGTCCCCGACGAGTTCAAGCTCGAACTGCGCCAGGACAAACGCTCCAAGGACCAGATGAAGATCGTCGCCGCGCAGCTGCGCCGTGACGACATCGACCTCGTCGTAAACGCCTGCGACGCCGGCCGCGAGGGCGAGCTGATCTTCGCCTACACCTACGAGTACGCGGGCGCCGAAAAGCCCGTCCAGCGACTGTGGCTCAGCTCGATGACCAACGCCGCGATCAAGAACGCGCTCGAGTCGCTGCGCCCCGGAAGCGAGTTCGCGCGGCTGGAGCAGGCCGCCCGCTCACGTTCGGAGGCCGACTGGATCGTCGGCATGAATGCGACTCGCGCCGCGACGATCCGCTTGCGCAGCTCGTTCGACGGCGCCGTGTCGCTCGGCCGCGTGCAGACCCCGACGCTGGCGATCGTGACCCGCCGCGAGGAGGAGATCAAAGCCTTCACGCCCGAGCCGTACTGGCTCGTCGACGCCCGCTTCAGCGCCGTCGACGGAGACCTCCCGCGGGCCTACGTCGGCCACTACCAGGCCCCGGTCGGTAATACCGCGCTGCGCAAGGGTGAAAGTCGCCAGCGGCTCTTCGACGAGCGCGTCGCCGATGCCGTCGTCGCGGCCTGCAACGGACAGGCCGGGACGGTCACCAAGCTCGAGAAGAAGGAGCGCCGCGAGGCCCCGAAACCGCTGTACGACCTGACCTCGCTGCAGCGCGAGGCGAACAGTCGCTACGGCTTCTCGGCGAAGCGCACACTTGGTGCCGCGCAACGGCTCTACGAGGAGCACAAGGCGCTCACCTACCCGCGCACCAACTCCAAGTTCCTGACCAGCGACATGGTCGAGGACATCCGCCCGACCGTCGAGCTGCTCGGCGCGAACGCCGAGTTCGCGTCCGGCGCGGAGTACGTGCTCGGGCTCGCGCAGCTGCCGCTCGAGCGGGTCGTCGACGACGAGAAGGTCGGCGACCACCACGCGATCATCCCTACGCGTGCCGAGCACAACATCGAGAAAATCGCCAAGAAGAGCACCGACGACCTGCGGATCTACGAAATGGTCGTGCGCCGCTTCCTCGCGGTGTTTCACCCCGACGCCGTCTTCGAGGACACGAAAATCGAGACTACGGTGCAGGCCTCCGGCGAGGCGCACCTCTTCAAAGCGAGCGGAAAAGTCCTGATCGAGCCGGGCTGGCGCGCCGTCTACGACCAGCAGTCCGAACGCGACGAGGACGAGACCGAGGATGCCGACCAGCATCTGCCCAGGCTCACCGAGGGCGAGCGCGTGAGCGCCGAAGAGGTGACCGCGACGCGCAAGGAGACCAAACCCCCGCGGCGCTATACCGACGCGTCGCTGCTGGGCGCCATGGAGGGCGCCGGCAAGGAGCTCACCGAGGAGGTGCTGCGCGAAGCGATGGGCGACCAGGGCATCGGGACGCCCGCGACCCGCGCGGCGATCATCGAGCGCCTGATCGACGTCGGCTACATCGAGCGCGACGGTCGCGCGCTCGTCGCGACCGAGAAGGGCCTGAACGTGATCAAACTGCTCAAAGAACACGCGCTGACCTCGCCAAAGCTGACGGGCGAGTGGGAGCAGCGCCTGGCGAGCATCGAGCGCGGCGACGAGCAGCGCAGCGCCTTCATGACCGACATCGCGCAGTTCGCGGGCGAGACGGTCCACCAGCTCGACGAGACGCTCAAAGACGTGCGGATCCCGCGCGCCCGGCTCGGCCCGTGCCCGGTCTGCGGCCGGGAGATCGTCGAAAACCGCAAGGGCTACTCGTGCTGGTCGCGTGACGACGCGGGCTGCGGCTTCGTGATCTGGAAGGACAAAGCCGGCAAGACGCTGCCCGTGCAGATCGCCCGCGAACTGATCCGCCAGGGCTACACCGAGCGCGCGGTGACCGGCTTCCGCAGCCGCGCGGGCCGCAGCTTCCGCGCACATCTCGCGCTCAGCCAGACCGACGAGGGCCGCTGGCGCGTCGAGTTCGACGAGGTCTGGGCCCGCGAGGGCGTCAAGCCGCCCGACGCCGCCGAGTCCGAGGCCGCCGCAGCCAGCAGCGCCGCAGCCTGAGCGCTGTCAGGTAAAGCGGTCAGGATCGACCTTATGGGCATGAGGTTGATCACCGGACCCGCGAACAGCGGGAAGGCCGAGTTCGCGCTGGATGCGGTGCGCGAGCACCTCAAACGCCGCCGCGACCCGCTGCTGATAGTGCCGCGCGCCGCCGACCGGGCGGTGTACGTGCGTGAGCTCGCCGGCAGCGGCGCGACGCTCGGCCTGCGCGTCGAGCGTTTCACGGGCCTGTTCCGGCTGGTCGCCGCTCGCGCCGGGATCACGGACGTGCCACTTGACCTGACCGCGCGCGATGCGCTGCTCGCCAACTGCCTGTCAGCGGCCGGGGCGCGGGCGGCGACCCGCGGAATGGTGCAGCTCGCGGGCGAATTCGTCGCCGAGCTTCGCCGCCACAGGATCACCTCCGGCCGGCTCGGCGCCGCGGTACGCGACGCCGACTGGCCGGCGCTGGAACTCGATGTCGTGCGGATGTACCGCGAGTACTGCGGCGGGCTCGAGGCGCTCGGCGCGCTCGACCGTGAGGAGTGGAGCCTCTCCGTGATGGATGCCCTCAAGCGCAGGCCTGACCTGTGGGGCACGACACCTGTGGTGATCTACGGCTTCGACGACTTCACCGCCGACCAGCTCGACGCGATCCGCACGCTCGCCTGCGACGTCGGCGCGGACCTGACCGTGACGCTGACCTACGAGCCCGGCCGGGTCGCCCTCGCCGGACGCGTCGCGGCGTTCGCCGAGCTCGCGCCGCTCGCCGGCGAGCACGTCGCCCTCGGTCCGCGCGACGACTACTACAGCGAGGCCGCGCGGGCTCCGCTCGGCCATCTCGAGCGGTCGCTGTTCGAGGACGGCGCAGCCCGCGTTCCGAGCGCCGGTGCGCTCGAGCTGATCGAGGGCGGCGGCCAGCGCGCCGAACTCGAACTCGTCGCCGAGCGGGCGAGGGCGCTGATCAGCGAGGGGACCCCGGCCGAGGAGATCGCGATCGTCGTGCGCCGCGTCGGGCCGGTGGCCGAGATCGCGCGCGAGGTGCTGGAAGCCAACGGGGTGCCGTACGCCCTCGAGCGCCGCGTTCCGCTGCGCGCGACGGCGATCGGCCGCGCCGTGCTCGGACTGCTCGGCTGCGCGGCCGGCGGCGCGCCTCTCGAGGACCTGCTCGCCTGGCTGCGCTGCCCCGGCCTGATCCGTGTGCGTGGCCTGCTCGACGAGTTCGAAGCAGCGGCCCGCCGCGCCGGGATCACGGACGCGGAAAGCGCCATCGTCGAGTGGGAGGCACGCCATTGGCCGCTCGACGCGGTGCGCGACGTCGCAGCAGCCGCACGCCGCGGTCCCGGGCCGCTCGCCGCCGCGGTACGCAAGCAGAGCGAGTCCCTGTTCGGCAAACCGCTGCACGGCGTCGGACGGATCCTCGACGAGCGCGAGATGCTCGACGTCCGCGCCGCCGGCGTAATCCGCGCGACGCTCGCCGCCTGCGGCGATCTGGCAGCACGCGAGGCCCGGCTCGCGCCATCCGGCCCGGCCGAGCTCGCGGCCCTGCTCGAGGAGCGCGAGGTCTTCGACGGCGTCGAGCCGGGCCCCGGCCTGGTGACTGTCGCCGAGCCCGGGGAGCTGCGGGCGCGGCGGGTGCGGGCACTGTTCCTGACGGGGCTGCAGGAAGGCGAGTTCCCGGAGCCCGACGGAACGACGCGGCTGCTCTCAGCCGAGCGTCTGGCGGCACTTGCCGAGGCCGGGATCCCGCCGCTGTTCGTGCGCGGCGAGCAGCTCGACGCCGAGCGCTACCTGATGTATGCGGCGCTCTCGCGGCCGACCGACCTGCTCGTGCTCTGCTGGCGATCGGCGGACGACGACGGCGAAGCCGCGTATCGCTCGCTGTTCGTCGATGACGTACTCGACGGCTTCTCCGACTCGCCGCCGGTCAGCCGCCGTCCGCTTGGCTGGATCGCGGGCGAGGGAGCGGAGCGCCGCACGCCGCGCTTCGGACCCGAGCCGCTTCGCTCCGAGGAGCACCTCGCCGCGCTAGCCGCGCGCAGCTGGTCGCCGAGCTCGCTCGAAGGTTTCCTTGCCTGCCCCGCCCGCTGGTTCATCGAGCGGATGCTCAAGCCTCAGGAAATGGATCCCGAGCCGGACATGCGGGCCACCGGAACAGTCGTGCACGAGGTACTTCAGGAGACGCTCGAAAGGCTCGGGGACGAGACGGGCGACCCGCGCCCGCGCCCGGCCGAGACCGGGCGCGTCGTCGAGCTTGCGCGCGCGGCGCTCAACGCGCGCGCCGACCGGCTCGCCGCCGATCCGATCGCCGCGCGGGTCGCGCTGCGCGAGCTTGAAGGGCATCTGGCCAACTACCTGATCGGGGCGTGCGAACAGGACGTCGCGCTGAGCCCCCGCTGGCTCGAGCTGCGGTTCGGCGGCCCGGAGGACGAGCTCTCGGAGGTCGACATCGGTCACGGCATCCGGCTGACCGGCCGCATCGACCGGATCGACGCCGACGAGCGCGGCCAAGCGCTGATCGTCGACTACAAGACGTCGCGATCGGTCAAAAAACCGACCGAGTGGGAGGCCAACGGCGTCGTGCAGCCGGCGCTCTACGCGCGCGCCGCCGAGCAGCTGCTGTCCGTCCAGGTAATCGGCGTGCTGCTCCAGCCGCTGCGCGCGAAATCCGACTACCGGCCGCGGGGACTCGTTCAGGAGCCCGCGCCGGCGGGGCTCAACCTGGTCTCCAGAGACGTGCGCTCGCCCGAGGCCGTCCAGGAGCTGCTCGACGAAATGGTCGACTTGGCAGTCGACGCCGCGCAGCGGGCCCGCGCGGGCCTGCTCGAGGCGACTCCCGAAAGCTGCGGCTACCGCGACAGCGGCTGCGCTTATCCCTCGATCTGCCGTTGCGGCACATGAGCGCCGCGTTCACCGAGGCCCAGCGGCAGGCGATCGCGCGGCGCACGGGGCCCCTCGTGATCTCCGCCGCGGCCGGCTCGGGGAAGACCAGCGTGCTCGTCGAGCGCTTCGCGGGGGCGGTACTCGAGGACGGGATCGCACCTTCGCGGGTGCTCGCGATCACCTTCACGCGTCGCGCCGCCGGCGAGCTGCGCAGGCGCATTCGCGAGCGCCTGCTCGCGGCCGGAGAGCGGCGCGCGGCGGTCGAACTCGAGTCGGCCTACATCGGGACCGTGCACAGCTTCTGCGGCCGGATCGCGCGCAGCCACGCGCTCGAGGTCGGCATCGACCCGCGCTTCACGGTGATCGAAGACGCGCTCGCCGACGCGATGCGTGACGAGGCCTACGCCGCGGCGCTAGCCGCCCGCGTCGATGCCGACGAAGAACTGCTCGACGTGCTCGCGGTGATCGGGATCGCCAACGCCAAGCAGATGGTTCTCGGCTCCTACGACCGGCTTCGCAGCATCGGCGAGAGCGCACCGCGCCTGCCCGTGCCCGGCGACGTTGCGGACCCCGACGACCTGGCCGCCGCCCGCGCCGTGGGGACGCTCGACGGCCTGCTCGCGGCCTTCTGCGACCGCTACGAGCAGGTCAAGCGCGGGCGGGCGGTGCTCGACTTCGACGATCTCGAGCTCTATGCCCGGCGACTGCTCGAAGACGAGCGGATCCGCCGCGGCTGGTCGGGGCGCTTTGACCTCGTGATGATCGACGAGTTCCAGGACATCAACCGGCGACAGCTTGCGATCCTCGAAGCGATCGACGCCGGCAACCTCTGCGCCGTCGGCGACGAGATGCAGTCGATCTACGGCTTCCGCCACGCGGATGTCGAGATCTTCCGCGAGCGTCGCCGGGCGCTCAGCATCACGGGCGAGCACATCGCCCTCGAGGGGAACTTCCGCTGCGCGCCGGCAATCTTGAAGGTCGTCGAACGCGTGCTCGGCGGCCGCGAGCGCAACGAGCTGCCGCGCCAGGTTGCGATGCGCGAGAGCGGGGGCCCGGCGGCGCGCGTCGAGCTGCTCGCGACCGTCAAGGGCAAGAGCGAGCAGTGGCAGGAGTCCGCCGCCTGGGCGGCCGGACTGCCGAAGGCCGCGATGTGGCGCCGCGCCGAGGCCACGCTGCTGGCCCAGCGCCTCGCGCAGCTCGTGGCCGAAGGACACTGCCGCCCCGGCGACATTGCGGTGCTGATGCGCGTCGGGACTACGAGCCGCGTCTACGAGGTCGCGCTGCAGCGGGCCGGCCTGAACACGGTCGCGGCGACAGGTGACTTCTGGAGCCACGAACAGGTGCTCGACCTGCTGAACGTCCTGCGCGTCATCGCGAACGCCGACGACGACGAAGCGCTCTACGGGGTGCTGGCCTCGCCACTGGTCGAGCTCGACAGCGACGGGCTGCTGACCGTTGCCCACGCCGCCCGCGGCTCGAGCGTCTGGCGTGCGATCTCGCAGGAGGACGTCCGGTCCTCGCTCGGCGAGCGCCAGTCCGAGGACGTCGCCGCGCTCGTGCGCCACGTCGAGGTACTGCGGGCCCTCGGCTCGAGCTGCTCGATCGGCGAGCTGATCGAGCGCACCGCTCTGTCGGAGGGCTACCGGCGACACGTCCTCGGTCTGGAAGGCGGCGCGCGGCGGCTGGCCAACCTGCACAAGCTGATGCGGATCGCCGAGCGCTGGGAGAGCACCGAGGGGCGTGACCTGCGCCGCTTCCTGGACACCGCCGCCACGCTCGCCGAGAAGCCCGAGCGACACGCCGTCGTCGGCGGCGAGGAACCGGACGCCGTGCGACTGATGACGATTCACGCCGCGAAGGGACTCGAGTTCCCGGTCGTCGCGCTGGCCGACCTCGGCCACAAGCTGATCAAGAACCCGCCGGAGCTGCTGTTCGACGGCGACCGCGTCGGGCTGCGCTGGCCCGCCGGCGACGGCTCGTCCAAGCCACGACTGGAGCACGCCGAGCTCGCGCGGGAAGCCGCCGAACGCGAAGCGGCCGAGGAGGACCGCCTGCTCTATGTCGCAATGACGCGCGCCAAGGAGCGCCTGATCCTCTCGGGCGCCGCCGCCAGGTGGGGGTCCGGCGAGGCCAACGACGGCGCGATGGGCTGGCTCGGCAGCACGATCCTCGCGGACGTCGCCGCAGCCCCCACGCAAACGGTCATCGACGTCGACGGCGTGCCGGTGGCGGTGCGCGTGCTCACGCCGGAGAACGCCGAGCGCGAGCTCGCCGCCGAGCAGCCGCGCGATCATGACGAGGCCCAGGCCCGCGAGGCGATCCTGACGGTCGCCGAGCCACGCGAACGTCGGCACCAGCCCGTACCGGAGCACCTTTCCTACAGCTCGCTCGGTGACCTTGAGCGTTGCGGTTACCGCTACTACCTCACGCGCGTGCTCGCGCTGCCAGAGCGGGAGGAACCCGCCGGGCAGGGCCTGGCGGGCCGAGACCGCGGCACGCTGGTCCACGACCTGCTCGAGCGCTACGGACCGGCGGGCGCCGCGAAGCTCTCTGCCGACGAGGTCACCGAGCACGCCGCGGGGCTCGGGATGCACATCGCGTCGCCCGCGGCTGCGCAGGTCGCGGACCTGCTCGCCGGCGCCGCCGCGAGCGACTTCGCGGCGCGGCTCGCCGCGACCAGTGGCCGGCGCGAGGTGCCGTTCACGTTCGCCCTGGACGACTCGCTGCCGCTGATCGACGGCTTCATCGACCTGCTCGCGGGCGAGCCGGGCCAAGCGGCCCTCGTCGTCGACTACAAGAGCGACAGGGTCACCGCGGACGCCGATCTCGGTGTGCTGACCGACGAGCGCTACGGACTTCAGCGGCTGGTCTACGGTCTCGCGGCACTGCGCGCGGGAGCCCAGGCGGTCGAGGTCGTGCACTGGTATCTGGCGCGCCCGGAGCAGCCGGCGGCGACGCTCTACCGGGCCGAGCAGCTCGCGCAGCTCGAAGACGAGCTCGCGCAGCGCGTGCGCGGCGCGCTGGCGCGCGGCTATCCGGTCGCCGAGCGACCGCACCGCTTCCTGTGCCAGGGCTGTCCGGGGCTCGGTGGGCTGTGCCCCGTGGACCCCGACGAGGTGCTCGCCGCCTAGCCCGAAAACCTTCGCGCGGGCGGTCCTTGGCGCCAACGCACTGATAGGCTTTCCCGACAGCCTCACGTGCCCGCCTGCCGCAGCGGCGGTGGGTTCGACCTCGATGCGCCGCGGCGCAGGGGGCCCCCACCAGCACACAATGAGAACGCGTCAATTGCAGCCGTCGGCCGTAGGCCTTTACGACCCCCAGCTCGAGCACGACGCGTGCGGAGTCGGGATGGTCGCCAAGCTCGACAACGTGCCGACGCACGCCGTCGTCGAGATGGCCATCGACGCGCTCGAGAACCTCGAGCACCGCGGCGCCGAGGGCGCCGACCCGACGACCGGCGACGGCGCCGGGATCCTGTTCCAGATGCCCGACGCGCTGCTGCGCGAGGCGGTCCAGTTCGAGCTGCCGGCGCCCGGCGCCTACGGCGTGCTGATGTGCTTCATGCCGCAGGAGCAGGCCGCCCGCGAGGACGTTCACCGGCTGCTCGAGCACACCGTCGTGGAGCAGGGCCAGGAACTGCTCGGCTGGCGCACAGTCCCCATCGACCCGGAGCACTGCGGCCACGACGCCAACCTCGTGCGCCCGTACATCGAGCAGCTGTTCGTCGCGGCCGGAGGGCAGGAGCGCGGCGACCGCGACGCCTTCGAGCGGCGCCTGTTCGTGATCCGGCGGATCTGCGAGCTCTCCGAACACGGCCACCACGTCTACATCGCCTCGAGCTCCTCGCGCACGATCGTCTACAAGGGGATGCTCACCAGCGGGCAGCTCGCGCGCTTCTACCCGGACCTCGCCGACGAGCGCTGCGCGACCGCGATGGCGC
>Ga0182013_10002794_pt1 | contig 22515 bp, 20 predicted proteins | sample 612S2MmetaG_FD_120487 | JGI IMG/M metagenome (GOLD analysis project Ga0182013, IMG submission 120487) | Permafrost microbial communities from Stordalen Mire, Sweden - 612S2M metaG | ecosystem: Environmental > Terrestrial > Soil > Wetlands > Permafrost | place: Sweden: Stordalen | collected... | reverse complement strand
GTCGTCGTTACTGGACGCGTCGGCCGACCTCGGAGGTTCAGCGTGGTCAACGTTCCGGCGAGTCATCCTCCCTCTCGCGCTGCCCGGTCTGATCGCTGGATCGATCTTCACGTTCTCGCTGACATTGGGGGACTACGTCACGCCACTCTTGATCGGTGGATCGAATTCGACCCTCATCGGCAATGCGATCTACGAGAACCTGCTCACGGGCGGCAACCTTCCGCTGGCCGCGGCACTCTCGACCGTGCCGATCGTCATCATGATCGTCTACTTGGCGATCGCGAAGCGCCTCGGCGCGTTTGAGGCCCTCTGATGCGATCACGACTCTCGCGATTCGGTCTGTGGTTATGGGTCTGGGCCGTGCTCTTCTTCTTGTTCGCGCCAATCGTCACAATCATCCTCTTCGGCTTCGACAAGTCCAACGTGGAGACCTGGCCGATTCAACACTGGACCACGCATTGGTATTCAGTGGCGTGGAATGACCCGCAAGTGCGTTCGGCGTTCGTCCTCTCAATCAAGGCGGCGGTGGTCGCGACGGCGCTCGCGTTGCTACTCGGTTCGTTGGCGGCCTTTGGTGTGCACAAAGCCCGGTTCTTCGGTCGTGACTCGATCTCGCTGTTGTTGATCTTGCCACTCGCTCTCCCCGGCGTCATCACTGGAGTAGCGCTCAACTCGGCGTTCCAGTGGGCCGGCATCACGCTGTCGATTTGGACCATCATCATTGGTCATACGACGTTCTGCATCGTCGTAATTTACAACAACGTCATCGCCCGACTCCGGAGGACTTCGAACACGCTCCTCGAGGCGTCGGCCGACCTCGGTGCGAATACGGTGCAGACGTTTCGTCTGGTCACCTTCCCGACCATCGCGACGGCGTTGGTGTCGGGAGCGCTCCTCGCCTTCGCGCTTAGCTTTGACGAAGTCATCGTTACGACGTTCACCGCCGGCGCGCAGAATACGCTGCCGATTTGGATCTTCGGTGCCATTCGTCTCGGTCAACAACTTCCCGAAGTGAACGTCGTGGTGACGATGGTCGTCATCTTGATGTTCATCCCCATTCTGATCGCCGCGCGACTGACCGGAACGGAGAACTTCGCGCCCCGCGTCGCGGCAGCGCCCAAGTCGGATTAGCTCGAACTGGCAACTTCGCCGTCGTCAACGAGGTCGGCGCGTGCCCCACGTTGGTTCTCACCGACCTCGAGTATGAATTCCTTCGGGGCCTCTTCCAACAGCATCAACGACTCCGCGGCGCCGGGAGTTGCCAGCAACAGTTCGTCCAACTTTCGTTGCGTGGCCTCTTGTTCGCGGCCCTGCGTGTGTTGAATCGTGAAGACCATGAGGAGCGTGACCGAGGAGACGGCGACTTCAAAGGTGACGACCCAAGAGCTGGGGAAGCCCAGAATCGCCCCAAGAATGAGCATCGCTATCAGCACGGCAGTGAATGCCATGACGACGACCGACATCGACGTGTAGTGATCCACGTGGTAGATGACCTTGCTCAGCGTGGGGAGTTGCGACGTCTTTCGCGAGATCACCTTGCTCGGTCGCGTGCTGTCAGTCGGCTCCTCCTGCTCCCCAGGAGTTGGGGCGGCGGAGGGTGTCGTATCTGATGTCATCGTGTGGCTCCCGGTAACTGGCTCATTGTCACGAGCGGGCAAATCTCGCCTCGTCGATCGACGCATCTGCGAACCCGATGGTAGCGACTTGCACCTTCAGTTTAGGGAAAGGCCCCTTTTTTCGAACTCTGTCGAATGACATTGTGAATCCCGTGTGAATTGTGAGGTGCCGTTGCTCACATGTGAAGTGCTGAGCCCGTTTTTTACCGACCTGCGAAGGCCGCCGGCGCGGTCGCCACGACGTGAGTCCGAATCCGACGCCCCTCGAAACCGGTAAGTTGGGAGAGGAAGTCAAAGAGGCTGCCAGCTCATCCGAGGCGCCAGTCCCTGCGGTCGACGACGTTGTTGTCGAACTCCGGTTGGACCCGACGGCTCGCAGTTAGAACCGCGCGTCATCATCGAACTGGTCGATAGAGGCGCACTGTTGGGTGAGCCCAGCGGAGATCGAGGAGGAGGACAGCCGTGACGCGAAGCGCAAGCAATGAGACCGTCAAAAAGGACCTCTCGGACGTCGGCGCCGGTCTCGCAGTGGCTGTGGGTTCGACGATTCTTCTCAAACTGCTGGGGCGTCGCGGGCGCCTCGTTCGCACATTGGCCCTCGCATCGGTCGCCGGCGCGACGACCTTCGCTCGCAATCGATGGTTCGCGAACCACACGACGACGACGTACTCATGGTCGCGTGACGTCGATCGCAACGCTGGATCGGAAGATCGCCATGTTTGAAGAGATGCCAATGAGTGAGCATCGTACGCGTGACTACGCAATGATTTCGACCTACCCGCCCACGCAGTGCGGCATTGCGACGTTCGCCGCCGCGCTCTCGGGCGGCCTCTACGAACTAGGCGATGACGTCGGTATCGTGCGCGTCGGGGGGGAGAACGATCCGGCGAAAGAGATCGTGGTCGCGGAGTTGACCGGTCAGCACGGTGAGTTGACGCTCGGCGCGCGCACCGAGCTCAACCGCGCCGACGTCGTCATCGTCCAGCACGAGTACGGCATCTATGACGGTCCAGACGGCGAGGACATCGTGGGCGTCCTCGAAGAGATCGATCGACCGACCATCGTGGTGGCGCACACCGTCCTTGAGAATCCAACCCAGCACCAGCGACTCGTCCTCGAAGCGGTGGTGCGCGCCGCCGACGCCGTCGTCGTCATGACCGAAGCGGGACGCCAAAGATTGTGCAACAGCTTTGACGTCGACAAACGCAAGATCTCCGTGATTCATCACGGGGCCCTGGTGTCGGATGCGGTGCGACTCGAAGAGTCCAATGCACAACCTCGACTACTGACGTGGGGACTCCTGGGACCGGGCAAGGGCATCGAGTGGGCCATTGACGCACTGGCACAACTTCGCGATCTCAAACCTCGGGTGAAGTACATCGTCGCGGGCAACACCCACCCCAAGGTCTTTGAATACGAAGGTGACGTCTATCGCAACATGCTGATCCAGCGCGCGAAGAACCGGAAGGTCGACGTCGAATTCGACCCCGAGTACCGATCGCTGGCGTCGCTGGCGCGTTTGATCAGCGAGGCCTCGATCGTGATCCTCCCGTACGACTCACCGGACCAGGTCACGTCCGGCGTGCTGGTGGACGCCATCGCCGCCGGTCGGCCCGTGATTGCCACCGCGTTCCCTCATGCCGTAGAACTACTCTCAACCGGCGCCGGCATCGTCGTGCCGCGCCAAGACCCCTCCGCGCTGGCCGAAGCGATTCGCACCGTCCTCACGACGCCAGGACTTGCGCAGCGGATGGCGGCGGAGGCCCGTCGTCTGGCGCCGGAACTCGCGTGGCCGCACATCGCGTCTCGTTACGCGCTACTCGGTGAAGAGTTACTGACTAAGAGAGCGCCGGTTTCGGCCACTCGATGACCAACGTTTCTCGATTTGACCATTTGGTCGCGATGACGGACCGTATCGGCACGTTCGAACACGCCGAGCACACCGTTCCACGACGCGAGCACGGTTACTGTGTCGACGACGTGGCGCGGGTGCTCGTCGTCACGGCACGGGAGCCACGTCCCAACGAGGCAGTTCGTTCGTTGGCGCAGGGCTCGCTGGCCTTCATCTCCGATTCGATGGGCACCCGAGGCGACATCCGCAACCGACGCGACGCAGACGGAACGTGGTCGAGCGATTGGTGCACCGAAGACTGTTGGGGGCGCAGCCTCTGGGGCCTCGGAACGGCGGCCGCGAGTTCGCAGTTCTCGATCGCCAGTGCCGCGCACTCGTTGTTCGAGCGCAGCGCGGTGTTGCGGTCGCAGTACCCGCGCTCCATGGCGTTCGCCGTCTTGGGCGCCGCGGCCATTACCCAGGTCGACCCCACCAATGCCGTCGCGCTCGAACTCCTGCGCGCCGCCGCCGACGTACTGCCCGTCGCGAACGACGATCCCGCATGGCCCTGGCCCGATGAGCGTCTCCGGTACGCGAACGCTCTTTTGCCCGACGCGATGATTGCCACCGGTGCAGTGTTGGAGCGAGCGGAACTCGTCGACAGCGGCCTTTCGTTGCTGGGATGGCTCTTGGAGCGCGAGACCCGTGACGGTCATCTCTCCGTTACCCCCGCTGCGGGCTCGGGTCCCGGTGACGTGGGACCGGGATTCGACCAACAACCCATTGAGGTTTCGACGATGGCTGACGCCTGCGCGCGCGCCATCACGGTGGACGACTCGGCCAAGTGGTTTGGAGGGATCCGCATGGCCAACGCCTGGTTTGACGGGGATAATGACGCCCATGTAATGATGTGGGACCCCGCGACGGGCGGTGGCTACGACGGACTGCACGCTGAGGTGGCGAATCAGAATGAGGGAGCGGAATCAACTTTGGCGCTGGTATCAACCCGCCAGCAGGCATTTACGCACCAAACTGTATCTACATGAAAAATGAGCCCCTCGCGTCCCGCGCCGATCTCCATATCGTTCCAGACTCGTCACGGGTTGTGGCCCTGCTCTTCGTGGCCGGTCAGGAACTGGGTGGCGCCGAGTCACGCGCGTCGAGCGTCGTCAAACGAATCGTGGCGTTGCCCGAGGCGGACGTCCGGCGTCGACTGAAGGAGATCATCCAGCGTTTCGCTCGTCGCCATCGCGATATCGTCGCGATCTTCGCCCAGCACGCTGAACGAGTCAGCAACCGTCTGGACCCCAACGTGGACCTGAGCGAGGAGCGCTGGCTCCTGCTGGGTGCCTCATTCACGCACGAATACTCGCTCGAGGCGGCCGCGGTCTGCAATCCGAGCATGGTGGCACACCCCGACCAGTCCAACGTGCCCGTCGGATCGGTCCGCTTCATCCTCAGTTTCCGTGCGGTCGGGGAAGGTCACCGGTCGAGCATTGGTTTTCGCACCGGTCTCGTGACGGCGGAAGGTCACATCACGCTCGACGAGCGCGAGCCCTTCCCGATGATCGGAACGGCGCGCGACGGCATCTTCCATCGCGACGTGTTCCATGCGCGCCTAAAGGCCATGGGTCAAGACGGCGAGAGTGCCGCGTACGTGCTCGACGAACTTCCGCTCGTCTTCTCGATCGAAGAACTCGAAGCGCGACTCGAGATCCTGGTGAGCGAGTTCGACACGCGTCAAGACGCGCACACCATCGCTCGCCAGCACCGGTCGATCGCCGCCTGTAGCTACGGCGTGTACTTCGACGACGACATCGACATCTCCGAACGGGTCTTGTGGCCCGTGATGTCGGCCGAAGCCCACGGGATGGAAGACGCCCGCTTCGTGAGGTTCACTGAGACTGACGATTCCATCACCTACCTCGCGACGTACACGGCCTTCGACGGAACGCACATCTCACAGCAGCTGCTCAAGACCGACGACTTCATCTCCTTCGATGCCTCGCCGGTCGTCGGCGCCGCCTCACTCAACAAAGGGCTGGCCCTCTTTCCTCGCAAGATCGATGGACACTTCGCCGCGCTCACGAGATACGACCGTGAGACGAACGCGGTCTGCTTCTCGGACACGCTCGGCCACTGGGGCAGGGCCGTGACGTTCCAGATGCCCGAATGGGATTGGGAGGTCATCCAGCTCGGTAACTGCGGCTCACCCATCGAGACCGACCAGGGCTGGCTGGTACTCACGCACGCGGTCGGCCCGATGCGCACCTACAGCATTGGTGCGGTCCTGCTCGATCTCAACGACCCGACGAAGATGATCGGGGCCTTGAAGGACCCGCTGATTACTGCGAACGCGGAAGAGCAGGACGGCTACGTGCCCAATGTGGTCTATACGTGCGGTGCCATGGCGCACGGCGACCTCCTCGTCATCCCTTACGGCGTCGCGGACTGTCGCATCAACTTCGCAACGGCGAGTATTCGCGCCCTGTTAGCGGCGATGACGCCGACGCAGCATCCCGCGATGGTCGCCAAAGTTCGACACCGCCGTGAGGAAGACCTGGCTCTGGAGCACTGAGATCCCCTCGCCGAGGCCGGGACAGTGCGGCTTTGGACCGGCGTTGACGTTGCCGTAGCGATGGTGCGTGATCGCGACACTCTGTTCGAGCAGCCAACGAGGCATTTCGATGTCGCCGCGCTGCGCAATCGTTCGGCGGTCGACCGTTACGCCATGTTCGAGTAGTTCCACCGTCGGCACGACCTCCTTGGAGAGCCAACGAACGCGACTGACGCTTCCCGCGCGCGCGATCAACTGCTCGACGCTCTCGATGGTCGGATCGCCAAAGACGGCGACCGGCTCTGCTGCGCTGTAGGTCAGGGTGACGCCGCCCGCACCCAGGATGAAGTCGATCAACGTGAGTTCTGCCTCGCCGAACGTGTCGTCGATGCGAACCACGATTGGTTTGGCGAAATGTCGATAGCGCTGGAAATTCTTCTCAACCAGTAGTCCCGATCGGTCGATCGCCTGACTGCCCGTCTCCTCCCACCAGACCCGGGCTTGGCTCACGGCGGCCATCGGGTCGTTCAGCGAGGACCACTCTCGAAGGCAACTGGTGTAATTGTGGCCGCCGGCTTTCGCGGTGGGCCCAACGCTGCTTCGGCGCCAGCCGCCGAAGGGCTGTCGGTTGACGACCGCACCCGTGATGCCGCGGTTCACGTAGAGGTTGCCGGCCTGGGCACGTTGCATCCACTGTTCGCACTCAGACTCGTCGAGTGACTGGATACCCGACGTGAGTCCGAACTCAGTGCGGTTCTGCCATTCGATCGCCGTCGAAAAGTCCGGCGCGACCATCACGCCCAACACCGGCCCGAACCACTCGTGTTGGTGACTCCACGAACCGGGTGCGACGCCGATCTTTACACCCGGCGACCATTGCAGGCCCGCGCCATCGAGCATTTGGGGTGCCACGAGCCAACTCTCGCCGGGTTCGAGTCGATGCAGCGCTCGCTCGAGGTCCGCTTCGGCGCGTCGGATGATTGGTCCGACCGACGTGGCAAGTTCCCAGCCCGGACCGACACGAAGACTTCGCACGGCATCGCCGAGTTGGCGCAAGAAGGCCGGATCCTCGTAGACGTCGCGCACGACGATCGCGAGGCTGGCGGCACTGCACTTCTGACCGGCGTGACCAAATGCCGATTGGACGACGTCGCGAACGGCCATTTCGATGTCGGCGCATGCACTGATGAGGATTGAGTTCTTGCCGCTGGTCTCAGCGACCAAGTTGATCGCTGGACGCCAGCGCGAAAACATCAACGCCGTGTCGAACGACCCCGTCAAGATGACGGCGTCGACGTCGTCGTGCGTGACGAGGTGCCGGCCGGCATCGTCGTCACGAGTCGGCAGGAACTGCAGGACGTTCTTGGGCACACCGCCGGCCCAGAGTTGTCGAACCAGCTGCCACGCCGTCGCCACGGTCTCCGGTGCGGGTTTGAGAATCACGGCGTTGCCTGCGGCGAGCGCCGCGAAGACTCCGCCCGCGGGAATGGCGTAGGGGAAGTTCCAGGGCGGAACGACGACGACCGTTCCGAGCGGAGTCGAATCAGTCAGGTCAGCGATGGATGAGGAGTAGAAGCGAGCGAAGTCGATCGCTTCGCTGACTTCGGGGTCGGCCTCGGCCTGCGTCTTACCGGCGTCGCGGGCCATCACCGCCGTGGTGGCGATGCGCTCACCCTCCATCACCTCGGCGCAGCGATAGAGGATGTGTCGGCGCTGCTCAATTGAGAGCTGGGACCACGAAAGGTGCGTCACGCCAGCGCAGCGCACGGCGTCGTCGATTTGCACGACGTCGGCCACGCAGTACCGGTACCACGGCGCCCCTTCATCGCTCGGATCACGACCGATCTCAAACGCCCCGGAGAACCGTTCTTCGCCGTCGATGACGAGTGGAATAAGTTCGTCTGGCAGTGACCTGGCGATGCCGAAGGCGCGCGTGATGTCGTCAAACGCGTTGGGCGTCGTCGTGTCGTAGTTCGAAGCGTTCGCAAAGGCTGTCGAGTTGAGGGGCACGAGACGGTGACGGAGCGACTCGCACGATAGGTCATGGCGTTGGTTGACCGAGGCGACGAAGCGATCACGCTGCTGGGAGAATCGCTGCTCGTCCGATCCAATGTCGAAGGCGGCCTTGAGATAGTTCTCGTCGGAGGTGTTCTCGTCGAGACGTCGCACGAGGTACGCGACCGCGGACGCGAAGTCATTGACCCGTGTGACCGGCGCATAGAGCAGCACCTTTTGACCAGTGCGCGCAATCGCGAGCGACTCCGCGTTGGCCATGCCCTCGAGCATCTCGACGTCGATCTGGTCGAGGACACCGCGTGCGGCCGCGACGTCGAGCGCCCAGGAGAGATGAAAGAGATTGTGACTCGCAAGTCCAATGCGCACGGCCTTCGCGTGCTCTGGACGCAGCGCGACATCAACGAGGCGGGCGTAGCTGGCGTCGACCTCGGCCTTCGACCGGTAGGGGGCGGCCGACCAGCCATGCAGCTCCGCCTCGGTCGTCTCCATGGCGAGATTGGCGCCCTTGACCAGTCGGACCTTGATCGTCGCGCCGGTTCGATTGAAGCGCTGCGTCGCCCACGACGCGAGATCGGCGAAGGCCGCGTGGGACTCGGGCAGATAGGCCTGCAGCACGACGCCCGCGTCGAACGACTCGAACTCCTCCTCACTCAAGACACTCTTGAAGGCGCTGATGGTGAGGGCGAGGTCGCGATACTCCTCCATGTCCAGATTCACGAACGCACCGTGACGCTGCGCTTCACGGTAGAGACGACGCATCCGGCTAGCGACTCGTTCCAACGATCCATCACGGTCGACCGTGATGATCTGACTGACGACCGACGACAGTTTCACCGATACGTAATCGATCTCGGGCCGCCGCAACATCTCGAGCACTCGCTCGAGGCGCTCGTCGGCCTCCGCGTCGCCCAGGACTGCTTCCCCGAGCACATTGATGTTCAGGGAGATGCCGTCACGCGCGCGCCGACGCAGATGTCGACGCAAGGCCTCATTCTCCGCGGGCAATATGAGGTTTCGCGAGTACTTACGAATACGCCTCGCCACCATCTTGATCACCATCGAGGGTGCGATACGCGAGGCTGCGGCGAGGAGTTTCAGTCCGACTGCGTTGACACGACCGAAGCCTTCCACCGACGCTTTGGCGGCGGCTCGACGATAGATATTGGTAGAGCTTCGAAGCGAATGGATTCTCATGACCTCGTCGGTCAACGTGATGGTCACTTCGATCGCCGTGGGATCCTTGAAGAGACGCGCGAATCGGCGCCGGCTCGCCACCTCTTCGCGCGTGCGCAGGGTGTCTGACTCGACCAAGAGAGCGTGCACTCGCGCGACCGAACCTTCGGCCAGTGCGTCGATGGTGGCGTCAGTGGGAAGTATTGGCACTGCGATTAGTGCGACACCGATGATGCGTTGTTCTGGTCAGTGGACTCACATGGCATCGTTGCCCTCTCGTCGAATCAACCGTAGACCCGCGCGGTGCCCAGGGCGCCTACCGTGCCCTGCGGCTCCAGTGGATTCAACGATTTCGCATGCGTGCGACGACTTCATCGACGACTTCGGAGGTCGAGGCCGAACCGGCGAGGTCGAAGCAGCGGATGCCGTCCATCGCGGTCGTGAGAGTGGCGTGGCGAAGCGCTCGAGAGGCTTCGGCGCATTGGGTGTCACCGCGAATGCCGGCGTGCTCCAACACCGCCGCACAGGCGAGGAGCATGGCCATGGGATTGGCGACGTTCTTTCCTTCGAGCGACGGTGCCGTGCCGTGTGGCGCTTCGGCCATCGCGGCCGTTGGTTGGAGTTGCTCGTCCAGGGCCAAGAGCACCGACTCTGCACCCGCGATGGATCCGAACATCGCCAGCACCAGGTCACTGAGGCAGTCACCGTCGCGGTTGAGCGTAGGGATGACGACTGCTTGATCCCACTGTTCGGTCATGAGACCCGCGTAGGCAGCGTCGATGAGCATCGGATGATAGGGCACGCGGGGATGTCGGCTCGCCGCCGCATCCATCTCCTCTTTCAACATTCCTTCGTACACGGCCGAGACGGTCCACTTCGGTCCGCCGTAGACGAGTCCCTCCATCGCGTCGGCCGTGACGAATGCGAACTCTGCGACTGATTGGCACGTGTTGCGGTCGATCCGTTCGGTACGCCAGGCCGTCTCGTGCAGCGCCCCCGGTTCACCGTCGCGTCCCTCCGCCGCGCCGTACGCGTCCCCGACGGCCATGCGAACGACGACCACGGGGTGCGACAGTGACACGATCGGGGCGACACCCGGGATGCGCCGACCGGTGCGCACGATCACCTTGCCGTCGATGCCCTCACGAAGAATGCGATTGGGGGAGCCGACGCTCCCGATCTCGGTGGGCGTGATGGTCGCGGCCTTTAGTCCGAGACCCGTCTCGACGATTGCCGCCGCCGCCTCGTGAACGATTCCATTGTTCGTCCGACGCCGATTGGCCAGCGACAGGTCGAATCGTATGAGGTCGACCTCAAAACCCAGCACGCTGACATCAAGAACGCGAAGGGCTTCGTTCAGCAGCTCTTGGCCGGTTTGGTCGCCTTCACACACCACGATTGCGTTCGTCTTCATTACCTCACGTTACCGAACACCTACCGCCGCACGACTTTGACGGGTCGCGAAGGGAAGCGGTCTTCGTCGTCGACGTGAAGACGACGTCGATGAGCTGGCCACTACTCCGGATCTGGGAGTTCGGCGACGTCGAGGCCCTTGGGAGGAATCCAGATCGCTGACGAACTGTCGCCAAACGCCGTGCAGTCACCTTCGAAGTATTTGATGCCGACCCACGCGCAGACCAGCGCGTCGAGAGCATCCTCAAATCGCTTGAGGTGACTCGACGCCATCGTCTCGACGGCGTCTTTCGCCGGCAGTGGAAGGTCGATCTTCCCAATATCGTCGGAGAGCGCGTCGACGATCTTTCGCCAGTTCTTGACGATGCGTCGCCGGCGTTCCTCTGGAGTCTTCTCGGGCCAATATTCGTTGGCGCGACCGATCTTGTACTTGTAGCGAAAGTCCTTCTTCAAGAGGTGCAAGAGAGCCGGATGGGGGTAGACCTCGGCGAGGACGCCCTCGGTCCCCACCGGCGTCGACGTGGTCGCGACTGGGAAACCCAGTTCCTTGAATCGCTCCGACAGATTCAGTCCGATGTCACCGGGACGATCGGGGCTCGGCGAATGAGTGCTGCACCCCTTGGAACCGAACTTCCTCGAGACTTCGGTGTCGGAAAACCTGCGCTTCTCGATGGGGTCCAGGGCGACGGGCATGTCAACCGTGACAAGGTCGACCGTCCTACCCTCCAACAGAGTGTGCGCCGCACTGAGCAGCGCATCGACGTCAGGTCGCCCCGCCACCGGCGCTTGGGTCCAGTCGACGGGCACGCCCTTCGCGAGAGCGACGAACTGGCCGTAACTCGGACTCAGACCAACACACTTCCAACGGTCCTTCACCTGGTGGAGCAGCGCAACTCCGCTTGGTTCGGCAGCCGTCCACGCGGGATCAAGGGCCAAGATGGTTTTCATCTTGGGCAGGTTATACCTTTCGACCGGATCGATACTGTGACGGCAGTTCGCGTTCGACCGGCCGTCATTTCATCGCAATGTCGTCATGGCGAGCGGCATGCCGGGACCTTGGACCCCGATGACGGCGCCCGAGCGATTATGTGCACCCGTAGGGTGGAATTGAAGGTCATGCAGCCGGCTTTTCTTCGAGTGTCCGAAGTTGTTCACTCCGAACCTGAGAGAAGGTCGTCTGATGAACAATGTCATCGCAATATTCGGGAATCCCGATGATCGCACCGCGCTCGCACCGTTTAACTGGCTGCGAACGTCCAAAGTCGCCGCCATCGCGTGGCTCGCCGTCCGGGTGTGGATCGGCATCATGTGGATCCAGGCCGGTTGGGCCAAGATTTTCGGCGCCGAGAACGCATCGTTCCTGCACAACAACGGTAAGGGCGTGGCTGGTTTTGCCGCACACGGCGTGGCCGCCTATTCATGGTGGGGAAGTTTCCTCCACAGTTTCGTCGTGCCCAACGCCAGTTGGATCGCGGTACTCGTTGCCTTTGGTGAATTGGCCATTGGTCTCGGTTTGGCATTCGGATTCCTCACCCGCACGGCGGCTGTTGCGAGTTTGCTGCTCCTGTTCACCTACGTAATGTCCGGTACCGCGAGCGTCTGCGCGTTCTACGCGCTCTGCGCCATCGTCGTGTTGGCCACGTGGAGGACGTCGAGCTGGATTGGTGTCGATGGACTCATCGCTGGGTATCGCGATCGTCGCCGTGACCCCACCCCCGTTTTGGCGCCCCCAGTCCTGGAGAGCGTTCCAGAACTCGTGCCCGCAATATAAGAACGCACTCTGTCCCACGCAACGCGGTCCGCCCCGGCGGACCGCGTTGTTGCATCAGCCGAGCGCGTGGAGGAGATCGTCCCAGAGATCGTCGGGATGTTCGAGGCCGACGCTGACGCGAAGCAGACCGGGCGGCACGCCCTCTTCGCCCTCCCACCGGCCTCGTCGATCGATCGACGTCTCCACGCCGCCCAAACTCGTCGTGCCAACGATGAGCTGCAGGGATTCGACGAGTCGATCGGCGGTCGGGGCGTCGGCGACGTCGAAGGAGAGCATGGCACCGTAACCAGACATCTGTGCGGTTGCGCGTTCGTGACCGGGATCGGAGACGAGACCGGGATAGCGAACGCACACGACACGAGGGTGCGTCGAGAGTCGATCGGCCAAGAGTGCGGCCGTGTGCTGCTGCTTCTCGAACCGAACGGGCAGCGTCCGAAGTCCACGAAGGGCGAGATACGTCTCCATGACACCCGGAATCGAACCTTCGATCGTGCGCCACGCCACGAGCTCATCGCGACGGGCGCTGTCCGCGACGATGACCGCACCTAACAAGAGATCGGAGTGACCGCCGATGTACTTCGTCGCGGAGTGCACGACTGCCGTCGCCCCGAGGGCGAGAGGCTGCTGGAGCAGTGGCGTCGCGAAGGTGTTGTCGACCACCGAGACGACGCCGGCTTTCTTCGCCGCGTCCAGGATCGACGGAAGGTCCGCTATGCCCAACGTTGGGTTCGTCGGCGACTCGAGCCACAACAGGTCGGTGTCCTCGAGGGCCGCCAGTACGTCGTTGGTGTTCACCACATCGACGGTGCGTATGGTGAGCCGACCTTCTTTGGCCAATCGTTCCAGCAGACCGCGGGTTCCTGCGTAACCGTTGCTGGGATACGTGACCGTCGTGCCCAGTGGGAGGGGTGCGAGAAGGGAGGCGACGGCCGCCAGACCTGAAGAGAACGACACACACTCTCCGCCCTCGAGTTCGCCGAGCGCCGCCTCAAAGGCGGTCCACGTTGGATTGCCCCAACGCCCGTAGCCGTATTCGCCGCCGTCTCGATAGGTGCTGGCGAACGTCGGTGGGATATTGATTGGCGCGCCGGGCGCCCGGTCTCGACCCGCGACGATCGCGATCGTCTCGGCGTGCCAACTCTTCGCGTCAGTCATCAAACCAGTATTGCGGACGATTGGGCAGATGCGTTAACCCTGCGCGAGACGACAAAGCCCGCGCCTTCGAGTTGTTCTCAAAGGCGCGGGCCAGTTCGTTTGTCTTACGCCTCGTCTTCGGCGAGCAGGCGGTAGATCGACTTGCGAGCTTCCGCGAGGATCGTCACAGCCTGTTTGGTCTGTGCATCCGATCCAGCTATGCCGACCTGACGCGTGGCACTCGCCACTTGGCGAAGTGTGCCGTACAGGTCTGAGGTGGCGTCGCTGACTTCAGCGGCCGCCGCTTCCCAGGGCTTTCCGAGTGCGTCGCGCTCCGCCTCCACCAAGGTCTTACCCTTGGCGGTCAGGTGAAACGTCTTGCCTGACTCCGTTGAGGCGATCTCAACGAGACCTTCGTCCTCGAGTTGCTGAAGGATCGGGTAGACCGATCCGGGGCTTGGTCGCCACGCGCCATTGGAGCGCTCACTCAACTCTTGGATGATTTGGTAGCCGTTACGCGGTGTCTCTTCGAGCAAGACCAGTACGGCTGCTCGAACGTCACCACGCATGCGACGACGTCCGCCACGGGGCGGGAATCCGCCTCGGAACATCTCGTCGCCACGACCAAAAGGTCCTCCACGGTGCCCACCGGGTGTGCGTCCGCGTCCGCGTCCGCGAGGTCCACGCTCGCGCTGTGAGCGCTCTTCGTGGCTGTGTTCTTGGAATTCGTGATTCATAGTTTTCTCCTTACGTTGCAATTCCGAATATAACGATATATCGGAATAGAACGCTTGTCAAGGGGCAATCTTGAAATCTTTGAAAACCCAATGAAAATGGCTCGAACGAGGCGCTAGTGCGAGTTCGCTTGCCCGGGCGGACCAGATTCCCCGTCCTCGATCGGAGCGAGCGTTGCTCTGTGCACTTCTTCGGCGATGCGCTTGATCGACTGGAGTCGCGCGTCCCACGCCTGACCCACGTTGACCATCATCTGTGCCGCGTTGTCGATCTGGGTCGGGCGAACCGAGAAAAGGACTTCGCGGCCCTGGCGACGCGACGAGACGAGTTGGGCTTTCTCCAGCACGGCGAGGTGCTTGGCGACGGCCTGGCGAGTGAAGGGGACCTCACTCGCCAGGCCACTTGCGGTTGCCTCGCCCCTATTGATCAGTAGTTCGAGCAGCGAGCGCCGACTGGGATCGGCGACCGCGAGCCAGACCTCTTCGTCGTAGCTGCGGACCCTTCCGGTCACTTGGCCGACACGTTGGCGGTGGCCGCGTACGACGCCAAGCGCGGGACGAAGTGGTCCCAACCGCTGCTGTGGTCGTTGAAGTACTCCTGGTTCTTCTCTTCACTCCAGTTGTTCTTCGCGAAGCCGCTCTCGACCAGTCGCAGCGTGGTCACGCCTTGGTCCTCGCTCAGGATGAACTCGACCAACATGGAGTTCTCCTCGGTCGGCTCCTCGCCATCGGGCTGACTCCATCGGTACGAATAGACGTTCGGCGGATCGACCGTCTCCACGCGAAGTGGGCTCACGTGGTTGTGCTCGGTGAAGTTCAAGGATCCCGCACCGCCCGGGCGAAGGTCCACGGTCGCTTCTTCGGCGAACCAGTTGACAATGTGCTTGGGATTCGTGACGACGTCCCAGACGACTTCGATGGGTGCGTCGATGCGGATCTCACGTTCAATCGTTGCTGCAGTCATTTCAATCTCCTTTGGTTGGGTACGGCTATGTGCAACTCATCATTGCACATACTGGTTCGTTATGCAACTATTAGTTGCAGATAGTGAAAACCCCTGATATTCACGGCTTTGCCGGGCTGCATGACGAGCCCATTTTCACTCTCGCGGTGGCCGAACGACGTCGGACGGGTCGTCACTCGCGATGCGGGCACACGCCATCTGCCCCCTAGGTCGTTCGCGGCGGGCTGTGTCGAGGCCACGGGTGCGCCGTTTCAAACTGGCGCGCGGACGCCAGCAGCAGGTCTTCGCGAAACCGCGGTCCAATGATCTGCAGTCCGACCGGGACGTTCGACCCAGTGAATCCGGCTGGGACGCTCAACGCGGGAAGGTTGACCAGGTTGGCGAGCATGGCCAGGACGACCGACATGCCGGCGTGCACCTCCACGCCATTGATGCTCGTCGGCATGGGACCTTGCGCCGCGAACGGAGGCATTGACGACATGGGCGTGAGGATGAGATCGACGTCGTCGAAAATGGCGGCGACGTCATTGACCAATTGGCGTCGGTCGAATTCGACGGACGCGAGCCAGGGCAGTGTCTTGGTGCTCAGATAGGCCCACCCCGACGCCGAACGAGGGTCGAGTTCGTCGCGACGGTTCTCCCAGAGGTCGCGATCGACGCCGACGAATTTGTCAACGCCTTCGATGGCGGCGTAGGTGCGGACGTAGTCCTGCAACACGATTGGTCGATCCACCAGCGTCGCACCCAACGCGGCCGCAAAGCGCGTCGCCGCCTGTTCACAAAGTCGGGCAACTTCGGGATCGAGAACGGCGAAACCGAAATCACTCGACCACGTGATGCGAAGCGAGGAGAGATCGGTGTGCTCGAGTGCGTCGACGTAACTCGTTGCGGGCGCGGGCAAGCACGTTCGATCTCGCTCGTCCGGCCCGGCCATGACGTCGAGGAGCAATGCCGTGTCGGCGATCGTGGTGGTCAGAGACCCGACGACGGAGTTCTGCGCCAGGTGCGTATCGCCCCGCGTGGGAATCCGTCCGTACGAGTTCTTCAAGCCGACGAGTCCGGTGAAACTGGCCGGGGTGCGAATCGATCCTCCGCCGTCACTCGCGGTCGCGAAGGGGACCATGGCACTCGAGACCGCCGCACTCGAGCCGCCACTCGAGCCGCCCGGCGTGCGTTCGAGGTCCCAGGGATTGCGCGTGACGCCAAGGAGTGGACTGGCGGTGTACGCCCACGCACCAAACTCCGGGGTCGCGGTCTTTCCGATCGCGATGGCGCCCGCCTTGCGAAGGCGCCCCACGTGAATGGCGTCAACTGTCTTCGCCGGACCGTTCGCGAACCATTTCGAACCACGACTCGTGGGCATGCCGGAACAGTCGTCGAGGTCCTTCACGCCAAAGGGCACGCCGGCGAGTGGGCCGAGGTCGTCGAGGCGGTGTTCGCGCACGCAGGCGTCGACGAGCGCCGCCTCGGCCAACGCTGCCTCACCATCAACGAACACGAAGGCGTTCAGTGCGGGGTTGTCGCGCTCAATGGCGTCAAGGCTCTCGCGCACCAGTTGGGTCGCGGAGAGTTCACCGGTGCGCACCATCCGAGCTGCGTCAACGACCGATGGCATTTCCATTCACTTTTCATACCAGTTCCGCGTCGTCACGTCGTCGTCGACCCACTCTCATTCGACGAGCTGGGTCGCGGGGAGAAGCGAAGGGCGCTCGAGAAGACGGCGAGGCAGGCCAGTGCGAAGCCGCACAGCACGACGGGAACCACGCGAATCCCGAAGGAGGAGACCATGACACTCTCAATCGCCGGTCCAATCACTCCTCCGGCCATCATGCACAAGATGAGGAGCGCGACCCCATCGCCATCGTGCGGTATCAGGGCGGTGTACCAAATCAGGCCCATCGGGTAGACGAGAGCGAGCGCGAAGCCCACGAGTGGGTAGAGGTAGGGGGCGGCGCCGGTCGCGTAGGCGCCGGCACAGAACGCTGCGGCGAAAGCGAGGCCGCCAAGTACCAGACGGCGGTCTGAGTGGCGTCGACCTACGGGACCGGCCAAGACTCGTCCGATCGCGAGACCGAGCCAGAACCCGGCGGTGATTGCGCTCCCGAGCGAAGCCGAGAAGCCCCCACGATGCAACTGGGGCGCGATCCATCCGGCCGTCGTCGTCTCGGTCGCGACGTAGAGGATGTACGCCGCGATGAAGGTGCCAAGAATTCGCCGCCGCCGGTTGGCGTTCACTCCGAGCGAGTCTCGTTGTGGGGCGTCACGCATTGGTGGCGCGATGATGCCGCTGTTGCCGAAGGTGAGTACGACCGCCGAGAACGCGATGGCGCCCAGCAGGTAGCGGTAGTTGTTCGGATGCACCAGGACGATCAGGACTGGTCCGATCACGGCCCCCAGTCCGTAGCCGGCGTTGGACACACTGAGACGGCGAGCCCGCCCTTCCATGCGTGTTCGAACGAGCAAGGTGATGAGCGAGAAGTCGACGCCCCCGAAACCGACACCCATGAAGAAGATGGACGCCAGGAATCCGTACCAGTTCGGTGAAAGGGCCGCCCCGCACGCACCGACAGCCATGGTGAGGAGGGTGATCGTCAGAACGACATTGCCGCTCAGGTGTCTGATCGAGTACCAACCCAGGGGAACGCCACAGAACGCGCCGACGAAGTACACGCTCAGTACGACGCCCGCGTCGGGGAGCGAGATATGGAATCGTTGGGCGAACGTGACGAGGAGCGGTCCGAACAAAGAGGAGAGCATTCCAAAGACGATGAGGTCGGCAGTCGCGCTCGCCATCGCGAGTGGCCGAAACGTCACGTCAGCGAGGTCGTTCTCCGGACCGGTGTGCGAATCGAACGTCACGAGCGTGTGCTCGTCAGTTCGTTGCCATGACGACGCTCACGCCAAGTCGGCGGTGGGTGAAGGAAGTGTCGTCGTCGTGAGGTAGTCACGTTGCACCTTGCGCTCAGATTCATAGCGCGCGAGCGCTTCGCGCGTGCTGTCGCGCGACGCCACCTCGGCGACGGGGACGTCCCACCACGAACCTGAGTCCGGCGCAGCGACCATGGGGTCCGTCTCAATCCGGATCACGGTCGTCGTCGAGTTCGAACGGGCGCGCACGAGCGCGTCGCGGAGCTCAACCATGTTTGCGGCGCGCAATACCGTCGCACCGAGGCTGGCGGCGTTGGCCGCCAAGTCGACGGGCAGTCGTTCGCCGGCGAGTTGACCTTGCGCGTCACGGAACCGGTACTTCGTGCCGAAGCGCTCGACTCCGACGGATTCAGAGAGTGCGCCGATCGACTGGAAGCCGTGATTGACCACGAGGACGACGATGATCTTGATCCCTTCTTGGATCGCGGTCACGAGTTCTGAGTTCAGCATGAGATACGAGCCGTCTCCGACCATCACGTAGACCTCTCGGTCGGGCGCGGCCATCTTGACGCCGAGTCCGGCCGCGATCTCGTAGCCCATGCAGGAGAAGGCGTACTCGACGTGGTAGCCCTTCGGGTCCCTCGTTCGCCAGAGTTTGTGGAGGTCGCCCGGCAAGCTGCCCGCCGCCGCGACGACGACGTCATGGTCGTCACTCGACGCCTCGACGGCACCGATGACTTCACTCTGGCCCGGCAGAGGACCATGACCCAGGGCGTAGGAAGCGTCAACCTTCTCATTCCACTGGCGCGCCAACTCGCGGTAACGCCGCTCGAAGTCTTCGTCCACGTGCCAGGCGTCAAGTTGCTCCGCGAGTTGCGCCAATGCTTCGCGAGCGTCGGCCACGATCGGCGCGCCAGAAAGCTTCGTCGTATCGAACGGCGTCACGTTGATATTGACGATCTTCACTGCCGGGTCTTGGAATACGGAGTTCGACGCGGTCGTGAAGTCGCTCCAACGCGTGCCGATGCCGATGACCAGGTCGGCGTTGCGAGCAATTTCGTTGGCCGCGGTCGTGCCGGTGGCGCCAATGGCGCCGAGGCTGGCGGGGTGGTCAAATCGGAGCGAGCCCTTGCCCGCCTGCGTTTCAGCGACGGGAACCCCCGACGATGAGACCAACGAGTCCAGCGCGTCGGTGGCGCCGGCGTAGATCACACCGCCGCCGGCCACGATGAGCGGCCGACTCGATTCGCGAAGCAGCGTCGCCAGTCCGCCGATCAGTCGCGCCTCCGCCGGCGGACGTCGTATGACCCACACTCGCGGTGCGAAGAGTGCGTCAGGAAAGTCGAACGATTCGGTCTGGACGTCCTCGGGGAGCGCGAGTGTCACCGCGCCCGTCTCGGCCGGGTCGGTGAGTACGCGCATCGCGTGCAGCAAGGCCTGGGGTAACTGTTCGGGCCGCCATATGCGGTCGAAGTACTTCGACACCGGGCGCAGGCTGTCATTCACCGATACGTCCATGGACGCCGAATCTTCCAATTCTTGAAGGACGGGATTGGCGCGCCGGGTCGCGAAGACATCGCCGGGCAAGAGGAGAACGGGGATGCGATTCGTCGTCGCGACCGCCGCGCCCGTCACGAGATTCGTGGCGCCTGGTCCGACCGACGTCGTGCACGCAAACGCGCGCAGTCGATTCGACATCCGGGCGTAACCCACGGCGGTGTGCACCATTGCCTGCTCGTTGCGCGCGAGGTAGTACGGGAACTCTTCACCGCTTTCGAGGAGTGCTTCGCCGAGGCCGGCGACGTTGCCGTGGCCGAAGATGCCAAAACATCCCGCGAAGAAGCGATTCGTTTGGCCGTCGCGTTCCACTGACTGCACCGAAAGGAATCGCACCAGGGCTTGGGCGACGGTCAGTCTCATCGGGCACCCCGCGACGATGTCATGGGAAGTCGAGGGTCGATCTCTTGACCTCGCCACGTGTCGCGCAACCACGCGTGGGTTGGGTCATCACAGAACGCCATTGTTCGTTCTTCGGCGGGACCAGCGAGCACATTGAGAAAATACAGGTCGTAACCCGGGGAGGCCATGGTTGGCCCGTGGTAGCCGTAGGGAATCAGTATCGCGTCGCCCGTGGCGACTTCGGCGAGTACGTCAATCTGTCGATCTGGGCCTGAACTGTACACACGCTGGTAGGCACCCGGTCCCGGCTCGCCGCCCTGGGCGCCACCGCGCACTTCGAAGTAGTAGATCTCTTCGAGTTGGGCCTCTCCCGGTCGGACCTCGTCGTGTTTGTGGGGCGGATACGAAGCCCAGTTTCCGCCCGGTACGAGAATCTCGACCGCGACGAGACGGTCGGTCTCGAATCCTTCCGGTGAGGCGAAGTTGGTGCATTGGCGACTGGACGACCCGGCGCCACGTAATTCGACCGGCACGTCATCGGCGCGACCGTAGCGAGCGGGCAACGCGTTGTCGGCCAGGGCGCCCGCGAGCGCGAAGCGCCCACCGAGTTCGCTGCGCACGCGAACGCTCGACGCACGCGGGACGTACGCGAAATCGGACACCCGTTCGAAGACGCTCGTGCGACCCTCGAGTTCGAACGCTTCGTCACCGCAGGTGACGGTGCAACTGCCCGCGAGCGGAAGGACGATCCACTCGGAGCCGTCAGTCGTCCAGTCCAAGGTTGCGCCGGGCGCGAGCACGACGACGCGAAGCGAGCTGTAGGTCCATCGCGCGCTTTCGGGTGAGATGTCGACGGAGTAACCGTTCGAATCCGGTTGACGTGCGCGCAGGTGAAACGGTTGGGTCATAGAAGACTGACGGCCGTCTTGACGGCCGTTGCTACGTCGTCGTCGGGTGGATAGAGCAAGTTGCGGCCGACCACGAGGCCGCGCACGCCCGGAAGGCGCAAGGTCTTCTCCCACTGGCCGAACATCTCGTCGGGCCGGTCACTGCGCGGTCCGCCGAGAAGAACCAGCGGCATGGTGGTCGCTTCGGCGACACGTTCCATTTCGTCAACGACGGGGACCTTCAGCCACGTGTGTGATGACGTGGCGCCCAAAGCGCTCGCGACGGCCATTGAGCGAATCACGCCCGCCGCCGTCAAGTCGTGCTGAATTCGTCCATCGACGCGACGACTCATGAAGGGCTCCAACATGGCGATCCGGTCGGCCGCCGCGAGCTTCGTCACTGCCTTCGCGCAGGATTCCAGGGTGTTCGCGGTTCCCGCATCCTCAAGATTGATGCGAAGCAACATCTTGCCGCCGTCCAGTCGTGACTCAACGATCGACTCGACGTTGTAACCGGTGAAGCGATCGTCCATCTCAAAGACCGCACCGGGCAGACCACCTCGGTTCATGGAGCCAAAGACGTACTTCTGATCGAGCGCGCCGAGCAACATGAGGTCTTCGATGATGTCGGGAGTTCCGAGCACGCCGTCGACGCCCGGAATGTCGAGAGCGGTGATGAGACGGTCCAGCAGATCGAAGCGATTCGCCATCGCAATTTGATTGGTCCCGACGTCGAGCATTCCTCTCGCCGTGTGGTCGGCGGCAACGATGAGCAATCGACGATTTTCGTCCGATGTCGTTCGCAGTTCTCGCCGCTGCGCCGCCTCGGCGATGGCCCCGGGTCGAAGGAACCTCGTCTCGAGTAGCAGTTCTTGTTGTTGCTGATTCACACTCGTTCCCCCTCCAGCACTTTTCGAACTTCATCTTCGGTTGGCATCGCTTCAGAACACGCGAGCCGTGATGCCACGATTGCACCGGCCGCACTCGCGAAACGAATCGTCTCGCCGAGCGGCCATCCAGAGAGCACGCCATGACAGAGCGCTCCGCCGAAGGCGTCGCCGGCGCCGAGTCCGTTGACGACCTCGATCTCGACAGGCGACACTTCAACGCGATCGCTCGTCGTCTTGGCGAGTACGCCGTCCGGCCCCATCTTGACGATGACGAGTTCCTGACCGAACTCCAAGAGACGATCGGCCGCTACGTCGGGGTCTTGGCTATCGACAGCGACCTCGACTTCGCTTACATTGCCCACGGCGATGGTCGTGAACGCCAAGGCGTCACGAGCGGCGGTTCGGGCATCATCTCTTGAAGTCCAAAAGGAAGGACGAAAGTCGAGGTCGAGAACCGTGGGATGCAGTCGATGTCGCGCTTCGAGCGCCAGCATTGTGGCCGAGCGACTTGGCTCCATCGAGAGCCCGCTCACCGTCGCCCAGAACAGGCGAGCGTTTGCAATCTCCTTGAGATCGAGTTCTGACGGATAGATCTCGAGGTCTGGTGCCTTGGGCGCTCGGTAAAAGTAAATGGGGAAATGGTCGGGCGGGAATGTCTCACAAAAGGTGACCGGCGTCTGGAATCCGATGCAGTCCGACACGAAGCGATCGTCGACCCCGAAACCCCGCAACGCGGCGTGGACGTACGCTCCAAAGGGGTCC